>Ga0181612_144979_pt1 | contig 34133 bp, 27 predicted proteins | sample HoacroProtozoa21_FD_119630 | JGI IMG/M metagenome (GOLD analysis project Ga0181612, IMG submission 119630) | Hoatzin crop microbial communities from Cojedes, Venezuel. Combined Assembly of Gp0051906, Gp0051904, Gp0051908 | reverse complement strand
TGCAGCGCCAACATTCCACATTTACCTCTCGGCCTCCGTCAAGGCAAGAAGAAGGAAAAGCTCTGCGTTTCCTCCAGACCCTGCTCCAGCAGCCGGGGGACCCTCTCCAAGGGTTGTGTTTCAGTAACATTAAAACCTTGCACATAATTAATTTACATTTGCTGTAGAGCAATACTTGTATTCATTCCTTTTTAACGAACGAAAATCTACTGGATTTGTAGCTGAAGCTCCCTGCTTTGCCGGACCTCACCCTGCTGGAAGAAAACTCCCTCCCTCCTCCCTCCCCGGCTTTCCAGCACCCTCCTGAGGGTCCTTCGCCTCTCCCGGCCCCGCTGCCCCTGCAGCCCAGCCCCTGCCTCGGGGTTGCCCCAGGGGGCTGCTGGCACCCGGGGGGGTCGTGCATGGGACCCCCTGTGCGTGTCATGGCTGGCTCTCCCCTCCCCACCTCCACGCTCCCCAGGGCAGAGCCGCTGCGGGATGCTGGATCCCCTGTCCCCCCCTGCCAGGGGAACAGGGCTGAGCCATCACCCCGGCCTCGGGCCTGCCTGCGGAACAACGACCTTGGCAGCGCGACGCCTTTCCTAGAGCACTCGGGCTCAGCTGCTCTCAGCTGCAGAACGCTGCCGGCCCTTTGCGTCGAGCCTGCGCTGGGATTTCGCCCGTCCCAGATTCGCTCTGCCTCGGGGCGCAGACGGCTTCGCCGTCGCTTGCTGGTCTCCGCACACCGACAGCGAGCAAGCGCTGGATGCCGACCCGCTGCCTCGGCGCCCCGAGCCACGGCCCTTATGGGGCCAAGCTCTTTTCAATGGTGCCCAGTGACAGGACAAGGGGCAACGGGCACAAACTGAAGCCTGGGAAGTTCCAGCTGAACACGAGGAAGAACTTCTTCACTCTGAGGGTGGGGGAGCACTGGAACAGGCTGCCCAGGGAGGCTGTGGATTCTCCTTCTCTGGAGATATTCAGGACCTGCCTGGACAAGGTCCTGTGCAACCTGCTCTAGGTTACCCTGCTTTGGCAGGGGGGTTGGATGAGGTGACTCATAGAGGTCCCTTCCAAACCCTTACATTCTGTGAAATCTTGCTTCGTTGTGGCTGGTTACAAAGACTGTAGTGTCTCTGGAAAGTGAAATCAGTTTCCAAAGCAAAAGAAATGCAGAGTGTCCGTCCTCACTTCTACTGATACGACCAACATAATCTAATCCATCACCATTACTGATTAAATTTAGCATTTTTAAAGGACCACACAGCGAGCACGGCATATCCTGTCTGCCTCTGTTCAAACAGAAACTGTGATGTCACTCAACATGCACTGCTGACGCAGTGCCCACAACAACCAGTCGAAGAAAAAAGGTTTTATTTAAAGGAAACACGAGACACTAAGGCCCATTTTTCCCCTCTGTCTACACTTAATCTCAGTTTCCACCAACTTTCTGTTATTTTCTGCAAGCGCTTCCACGAGTGCATCAATTAACTCAACAGTCCCTGACTCTTTCACCATTGCCTTGACCCACTCAGGCTCCTTTTCTTGGAAAAATTTAACAGCTGCATTGGTTTACCAGCATACGCTCAATCAGAAAGACTACTCTTTTTTCCACAAATTGTTCTCCTTTGTGTTTCATTTTTCACCATGTTCAGAGGCTGTCAATTATTAATCTGGAACTAAAACAAGCAACAAAAAACAACAAACAAGCCAACATCAACCCATTTTTGCTTTCTAGTCACTAAGCTTCTTATGTACTCGGCAATCTTTTTGGCTTTTTTCCTTCTTCTTCTTCCATCCACAAGGGAAAGAAACTACTTTCTTTAAGAATGGAAAAGACAACACAGCTAACAAATTCACAGGACTTTACAGGTTGGGTTTTTATTAAAGCATGCAGTGACTTCATAAACTACTTTGAAAATGTCACATCACAGCCTACACAAGTTTAGGAAAAAAACAACACATCTCTTTACGGCATATATCTCAATGACAACTAATTAGACATCAAATTATTTCTAGTAGTTGTTCATATCCCTACAGACTATCATTGACGTTTTAATCTTTGCGCTATTCCATGCCTAATCCCCTTTCAAAAAGGACTTCAACACTTCAAACAAAAGACAACAATATATCTATAAGTAAGCCATTTCAAGGGAAAAAAAGTATAATAAAATAGCAGAAATAAACTACCAGAATCAGAAAAAGGCATCAATGTTAAGCACCTTATACAATGTTAAGCACTTTATACATTACACTAAACTACATATGAAATTTTCCACAAAGTGTGCTATAGAGAAATAAGCTATTCTACTACGAAAACCAGAAAAACATTGCTGAAGAGCATAAATTGAAACTACTTTGACACAGCTTCTTGTAAACAAGAAACAGTTTCATATCTCAAATAATCCTTTAAATTCTATTTTACCTTATACATTATACATTGGCTTCTAAATGTGAAGAAAACAACTGCACAGGATAATACATATCCTGAAACACCACTACTTCAGAGCATGGCTCTAAACCTTATGCAACAGAAAGTCTTGCGTAAGAGCAGCACTTGAAGGATAAAAGCTGAATCTACATTTCTGTCAGTGTTACTTGCAATGATGTATAACACTCATATGAATACCATTTGGATTCCACGTACTATAGGCAGACATTCTCTAGGTATTGTTTTCAAGGCGGGGTTTTTCTGTTGTTTTAAACTTGTCACCACACCTATTTAGCTACCCACTTGTACACTTACCCCCCTACTTGTACACTTCTCAGAAATGGGGCGTTTTGTATGAACAGTGTACTATGCATATATATATTTTAAATTCCAACAACATGTCCTCCTCACCATACAGTACTTTTTTTAATAAAAGGGGGGAGGGGAGGGGGTTATTACCATGGTAGGCTAACAGAGATTCTCCTGCTTCGATAGCAAAGTTGGGGTGGAAAGTATAATGTTGAAAATTTAAATTAAAAACTTTAAAATTTAATACATAACTGTTTCCATCAAACACATGTTGCTTTGAAAATCCCAACAATCTGGAAGCGCAAAGCAGCTTTAATGAAGAACCAATCAAACATTCACACCACTAAACTATTAAAGCCAGTTTATTAGCTAAAGATACCTGAGGTAACCAGCTACTTGGTATGACCTAAAATTCAAAATTTTTAGGCTATATTTAGCAAGTCCTTAAAGTCCTTAATAACTAGGACTTAAAAACACAAGTGAGGAATTGTGATAGAAAATATTACATGTGAGATACTTTGTAACCATAGTACTAAGGATATTTATTAGTCTTATCTATTCACGTATTTGATACTGTCCTAAAAAAAAGAACAGAACCATTTTATATCATTTCATTTGGATCCTGAGTTGGGGCGGGGGGCTAAAAGTAAATTCCCTTTTTATCCTTTAAATTGGAAAACAAGCCTGCATTGAGTTTCTTAGTGAGACGTAATATTTGAAACGTTCATCACAGCCATTTCATTGTAAAAAATGCAGTATCATACAAAACCAGTGCACTGCTCAAGAAATAATTTGTGATCCTTTTCAAAAACTTCTATCTAAAAGATAGCAGTGGCTAGAAGCCTAACAAAGATTACCCCTCCCAGCATGGGAAGCAAGTCCTTCAGGGCACGCCGTATATGGACTCTGACTTTGTGAAATCTCAAAACACTTTTAAATGGGGGGTAAGCTCCAAATCACTCAGCTGAGGCAATGTACAGGGCACTTCTACGTGTGCTCGAAATTAGGGCTTTTAGCTCAAAATCCCAGGTGCCTGTATGTCCAGACAGAGTATTTGTGGATGGTTGTCTCGGTCTTTCCTAGCTATCTTCCACCCTGACCGTCACCTCCCATATTGCATCACCCAAGTTCTCAACCCATATCATCCAAAATCCGAGTTCACTTCCAAATGTTGCTGTGAGACAGATGACATCAGCAGTATGTTCTGTGACAACAGTGCAAGCCAGATCCATGTCAGCCAAGTGACAGTTCTCCATCTCCACCCATTACACATAATTGCTTCCACTGCATAGTGACTTTTCAAAAAGGTGTTTAGGCAGAGAAGTAATTGCAGTGAAGCTTTTACAAAGGAGTATTTACAGGCCTACAGCTATGCTTCTGCTGGAGCATCTTGCTAAATAAATCCCACAAGACATTAAAGCTGCAAGATAAACATCAGTGGTTTTAAAACTAAATAAACACAGCAAATCATTGTGAAAGCTGATTAAGGAAAGTAAAAACCATGTGAGGAGTGCTACTAATGATCGCTACTAAACAGCAATTATAAGAACTATGGTGTTCAGCAGTAAAATTTTCTTTAAAATCTAGTATCTTACAAGGTCAATATAAAATTAGACTTTTCAGATATTTCCAAGATTTCCAGGGGTTTAATTCTAAAGACGAAAGCTTCTTTAGTGAAACCTCAGTGGGTTCCTGAGGAATAAGAGCATTGACAATGATAATGAAAGCTACCTACAGATTGCCTAAGAAAGCAATAAGTCTTCTTTTCCTTACAGTTATCATTGTAGCTACTGCCACCTTTCCAAAACAAGCAAGCACACTTAAAACGACCAGTGCCTGGCACCCTCTGAAGCCGAACACGCCATCTAAGTAAATAGCAAGACTTCCATGAACGCCATAAAGACAAGGAGACACTCGTGTTCTTTCTTATATGCTTTTCGGACTGGAACAATTCTGCAGACACAAATCTAAATTCATAAATGAACCAAAGGGGAAAAAAGCACAAATCAAAACTATCTCCCTACCTACACAACCTCCTCAACCTATACACCCATTTCCCATTAACACCTATATTGTACTATCAAGAATGAACAAGCCTTTTTTACTCATCGTAGTGTAAACAGACAGTACAGATAATGCTTAGCCCCATATTCCTGTGGGGAGGAAGGTAAGTGTACGAGAGAAAGGCAGAGAGTACACGGGAATGGTAGCAAAAATCACGATAGACTCATGGATTTGTTTGTTATTTAAATCTTCCACACACACCTCCCCTCCCAATGTTCCGCTGCAAGGGAAGAGTTGATTATAAAAATGAAACAAGAATGCAAGCCCTGAATTAAATAATACCATCCTCCTTACTGATGGCTTAAGACTGAAAACCTGCAGGAAGTGCCTATGAAACAATATCCTAAAGTCCTAAGGGGGAGAAAAAAAATCCCTAAGCCAAAATAAAACAGCTGCATAGATTAGTGTGAATGCAAAGCAGGTTACAATAATAACTTGCAGTGTTCTCAGGGGCCTGCTTCCGCCAACAAATATCCACTGTGAGCTGGCCTGTTAGTTGGATCCTGGGCAATGTGCAACACACATCAAAAATGAAATGGTTAAAACAAAATATGTGCCATTCTGCATTTTCTAACAAACCTTCAAGCTTTATAAAAATCTGTTGTTAGCTACTGTTACAAGAACAATTGTAACACTGCCTTCCATAGGTCTTTCACAAACAAACAAAAAACATTTTTAATTCAATTGTAAATTATTGTAAGTTAGTGAAGTACTATGAAGTACTTTGCATACAAAACAGATTCTGAAGATAGAAAAAAACCTGATGAGCTGATACTGAAACACTCATTTTACAGCCTCAAGAAAGCACAGTGAGGACTTTCAGTGTGTTCAGTGATCATATAAAAGAAAATCTCAGTGAAGACATTTTGAAATGCTATGTTGGAATGCAGTTGTTTTAAGTAGAGATCAAATCACATGTGTTCGGGACTAGTAATGGAATTTTTTGTTATCATTCTTCTGACTACAGCCCAATTCAGTTTCAGAGCCTGCTTAAGTTTGGGCACTTAAATGCTCCTTTTGTCTTCAAAGTATTGATTCATGTACTGAACTGTTTTCTTATTGGGGAATTATGTCAGTTTTGGTGAAGATAAAACTGCTGTTTTCCAACCGTGTTAAATAGTAACATTTGCTCTCATTCACGCTGAAATATATACATAGAGAAATATTTACCTACACCATAGCAAATTCTCAGTATCATGGACAGGGATGAATCTGTAAGAAAATGAACTGATATTGAGCTAATTCCTGGGAAATACTGCAGCAGTTGATATTCTATCCACTTTCTCACTAATAGTGGACACATGAAAATGAATCAGGAGCCTTTCCCCCTCAATTCAAGAACTAGACAGTGATGCACAGCTACTTCTGTGGAAAATGAGCAGTTGGACCAAGGGGAAGGGATGTCCTCTGCGCCTCCCTGGTACTGACCCCTTCTCACAGCTCAACAAGGGCACAGCAAGCCACAAGACAACAGATGAAAAAAAAAACGTGTTGTGCAAAAGGCAGCCAAGAAAATGAAGGCCTGGGCTCTTCTTCCACAGCCACCACTGCTGGCACCTCTGTCCCAGTCTGAAGCAATGTCGTAGCTGAAACCAGGACAGGCAAGGTGACAGCAAGAAGCCCGGTGGAGAGTGTGGGGCTGCTGAAGGACACGACCGGGGGGACACCCCTTGGCCCTTGGGCCCGGGAAGCAAACAGGCACCTTTGCTGTGTGGCCTGTGGGGAGGGAACAGACCATGCTTCATTTCCACATCCAAAACCCCACACATAACTGAGGGAAAATGATTAATAATAATAATACAGAAAAGTGAGAAACTTTCATTTCCCAAGCTTGAACACACAGGACTAGCAATATTGTTCTTCTCCAACTCAGGTGGGAAGCAAACCCAACTAATTCTCAGTGTTGCACACATTTATGAAAGGGCCAGAGAAAACTGCATTCCTTGTTTAAAAGGGAGAGTACCACCATACCAGGTCATGCCAAGAGGTCACAGAAGTTGAGCTTCACTCGATTTGGAGCGATGCTTCTGTAAACCAGAAGTGCTCAGTGCTCCTACTTAGCCCAATCTCTCCCTTTTTCTCTACTCCACGCTCTCAAGTGCAAACAGCCTTGAACTTCTGCTTGGCAGCAGTGGTACCTTCCCTCTCCTGTTGGTGAGCCACCAGGAGAGGCAACCTTCGCTGGATCGTTTTCCCCCTGCATGATGGGCACTGCTGCACCACCACATGGTCAACTGATGGTATAAGATGGTACCAAGGCCCTTCACAGTAGTCAGCAGCAGACCGGACTCAGAAATGCATGCATCAGGGTAGATGATAATGCTCAACTGAATAGAACTACTTTAACTTCCTAGGTTATTTCTACAGAATTTGGCATCATTTGTTCAAACTTGCAGCAAAAGAGACTTTTCAGTTTCAGCAGAACACGCAAAGATAGGGACAGACCTAAATCGCGTACACGGGAGAAACAGAATGGTGGGGAAGGTTCTCTAGATTGCAATCCCAAATGAAGCCCGTTAAGAAAGTGCTTCTCACTGCCTACTTCTGGATTTCTTGAAGGTTCGATGTACAAAAATGTATCCAAAATTTTCTAGCCAATGGGGACGTGTCATCATAAAGGACACCTAGATGATATGAATTGTATGAAAGAGCAGATGTCTGAAGTCCAATACATACAGACCTTTTGAACCAGACAGTTAATTAAAAATTAAAGACAAAATATGAGAAATTAAATATGCAAATAATCAAGTAGATTTCACAAATCTATAGTGACGATACTAGACTAGAGAACCCAAGATGAATCTTACTACTGAGATATGCAGAGGTATATACACAGCACAACCCAAACTAGTATTATAAAACCAGGAAGCAGAATTTTTATAAAGCATTTACTAAGTATGAGTATTTCCTTATTTTTGTTAGGCAATGATACAGACAGAGCAATACAAAATTGTGTGAAGAAGGTAAAGGCCATTTACAGCTTAGAAAAAAAAAAAGTTGCTAAGCAGACGGTCTCATACCTGTTGTACTATTGTTGTTAGTTCCAGACAGAGCTGTATGACATTATTTCTTGTTACTGAGTAATCTGTAACAGCAGCAAAAGGTGATCTAAAAAAAAAAGAAGAAAAAAATGTTGAATAGCACTAGTATATATCCACTTGCTTCACCGGTGCACAATGCACTTCATACACATTGTTTCTAGAGATATTAAAATCACGCAGAATACCCAAAATGTACTACTAAAATTGTCAAATACAGGATATATGTCCACGGAAATTATTCATCTCTCCTTGGTTTTGCAGTTTTCAAGGTTGTCTAAGAAATTCCATCTATAAAAGCATTATTTTTCACAGCCTTCCAGTTTACTTCTGGGCTGTCTTTACTCCCCCAGAAAAAGCCCACCTTGCCTTCTGCACTTGTTTGGGAATACTCTCATAAAGGCAACCGGAGGCACTGCTTCCACCTGTGATATGAATGGCATCCAGATGTGAATCAGATCATAAAAGCATTTGGCTGATTCACTGGGATTCTTGGGACTTGATCTACTATCTGGTAAAAGTACTGAAGAGTCTCAGAAGAAGTAAAAATCTTTTTATCCAAAGGGGAGAATAGCATTTAAAGCCCGAGATGCATCAACACTCAGAAGCAGCTGCAAAGGCTAAACTGGAGGCACAACCTAACATCCCCCCCAGACTGGGCTACAATCAGAAGCACTCAGTGAAATGAAAAGTGTAATCCAGCATTTAGAGACGTCAACTACATGTATCCTATACCTTAAAACTTCAGGTTAGAATGTTTAATATGCTTGTCTACCTAGAAGTTTGCTTGCTCTCTAGAGACACTGCTAAAACGTATTTGGCTAGTGAGGTCGGCAGTCATCTGATTTCTGTAGTACAAATCTGTGTTACACTATAAACACAACTCGGCCTATTTTCCATATTCAGGAAGCAGCCAAACACTAGGCAGGACTAGTATTTTCTTCAAGAGTCGTCAAGATACTGACTGCATCAATGTTGCAAATGAGGATTTTTATGGGCATTATTAGCATCGCAATGATGGCATTTCTCCCTAATATACCTGCTTCAAACACATAAAACAAAGTGGTAAAGAATCACAAGGATTCTAATATCTGAATAAACTAACAATGGATCACGCAGTGTGCCAAGATCACTAAACCATACTTTAAGTATGGTTGCCTATAAATTAAGCTAGGTGGCTAGTCCCTTCCTCAGCTGCTGCTTTTTATCACTTCCTAGAGCATAGATATTTTTATATACCTTTAAGAGTTTTACAGTGCTGGCTGGTATTATGCTTTGTCATTTAAGCCTGAAGACAAGTACGAAGAACTCTGCTATAAGCACGTCCAAATGATAACTACAAATATAATTCTACTGGTTCTTAGAAGGTTTCTAAATTTCTTTTCCACATGTAGAACTACAAAATTTTAGTGCAAGCAGATTTGGAACTGTTCACTAATAAACCCATGCGAACTCCCTTATCACCACCTGCTTCTCCTAATGCCCTCTTTATTTTCCAAGGCTCCCAAATCCAGCCCTGATGGTTCCTGACATAGAATGAACTTTGAGGTGCATACTCAAGTCTAGCAGCTTTAATTTGATGTAATATGTCATGCAACAACATATACTTTCCAACCGTATTGTCTAGGAGAAAAGCAGTACGTTCTTTTTAAAATAAAAGTACAGAAATAGGAAGCCAGGCACAGTTTAAGAGACAGAAAAGCAACAAAAGGGTAAGCACTTAGTGGACAGCATGTGGGTAAGTTCTAAAAGGTGCCTTAAAAAAAGCTATATGATATAGATGTATAATCTCAGAGTCCAAGTTTTATGCAGTATATGGCAACTGTACAATAGGCACACACTACAACAGGCCTACCCACAGACACACACACAGACAATTACTGAATTTCAGGAGACATGTGAGCATATTAAAGGATAAAAAGTAACTGAACCACTTATTTATGAACCATAATTGTGTTTTAAAAAAATGTATTAACAAAGATGTGCAAAAACACTGATATCTTTCCTTTCAAAACTGTAATTGCTGAGATTCTGAAATCTACCCGAAACTTTGATTTAAAAAGGTCATGTTCATTTATGAACTCACTTTTATTGAAGATGAATGGAATCAAGTCAACAAATTGCATTATTTTACTATAAGTATGGATGTTAATATAATTTGATCCTCAAGTTACACAACTGGAATCTATTTGACATTTCAAAGCCTTCAGCATTTCTCTAAACAAAACTGCATGGTAGGCTTTTGCTTCTAATACTGCATTATCATCCCTCATACTTTTACAATTTCATTTGGTTTCATGGTTCATAAGGAAAGTAATGACATTTTTACCATTCTTGCTCTTAGTGAAGATTGTTAGAAATGCCCCATATAAACTTTGTTGACATTAAAGAACACGCAAAGGGACTGACACATTACTCATTTTTGTTACGCTGAAGTTTACACAGTGAAGATTTACGGAAAAAAGCATGTGAAGCAGGCAGCAAGGGTGCCAACAGGAAGATGACGACTACTAAAAATCAATAACTAATATGTAATATTTTGAAAAGTGCTTCACAACTTGGAAAGATAAGGAGGCAAGTCCGTGTTATACAGACTTTGCTCCTGCAGAAAATGTAGGGGGTCTTCAAGCCGTCTCCTCTGTAGGTCTCTGTAGCTTATAAACCAATGCCCTCACACCAGTTTCTGCCGCTGCCTCTCTGGAGTACTGCTGCAAATTGGACCAGGAAAATTGCAGTCCCCCTTCCTCCCCCTCTCTAGTTCAGACCACTTCCCTGGAGCCAATCTGCACGCACAACTGTGCGGCCACCACTACATAAGCAGCTGGGGAAATGGTAAGCACCTCTTTAAGTATCTACTACCAAAGGAAATGTAATTTGTTATTACATCCCGAGCCTCAATTTCAACAGTGAAAGTCCAGCAAGACTTAGTGTAACAACATGCAAGAAGTTTCAACCAAAATATCAACAGAAACTTCATTGTAGAATCACTGATTGGAGTTCATAAAAGACACAGTGGGAAACACCAATCTGACAAAAAAACTCTTCATTGATAATATATCCACTGATCGTAATTTTAATAGAGCACATCATTATTGACTGTGAACAGATGAAACAATACGTATAAATGCAGATAAAGCCTGAATAAACTATAACTTTTCAATTGGCTGTTAAAACACTTTCATTCTCAAGGCATCAGAAACACACCAAGTAAAAGGAATTCCTTGTTTAATTAGACCATTGTTAAAAATTACTTCCTTGGCTTGGCTGAGCCATTTCTATCAGCTTCCAATTTCTGCTCTTTTGTTTCAAAGCAACATCTTTTGCAGTCCCGTGGACCTTTAAGTCCTCTAACTCCTATGGCTCCATTGAAGAAAAGTCCCTGAGAACAACTGCAATTTTCAACACATATATGCTGTCCAATTTGGTGCTCTTTAAGTTGAACAAGAACTAAAGAACTGCCTTGGACTGGGGCCATATGTTGCCCCACTTCCTGCTGTGACATTCACCTCAGCGTCCCATTGTCCCACCTCTCTCTCAGTCATTTCCAGGACCTTTTCCAACATACATTTCCCTATTCACGGAACCTTTCTTACTCAGTTTCTCCTGTAATTTATTTGTTCTTCCTTCAAAACCTCCCTGTGATTCTCTTCCTTGGCAACACCCACATGAAAACACCATTGTAGCTACCTGGTGGACCCACCTGACCACATACTCTTTCCATTAATTTCCTTTTCCAGACCTCTGCTGGCTTCCCCTTTCCATTCTTTGGCCACCCCTTCTACACCTGGTACCTTCAGAAAAGGACATTTATGCAATCACTTCAATGCTTCTGCACACACGTGCAGGGTGGTTTTGCCCTTGTTCTCACCTTTTCTCCTGCCTTCTCCTTTCCAAAACTCGAAGCCATTAGCCATTTTCCAACCACTTTCACAAATGGGTGGGTAATAGGTTTCAAGGACAATTAAGTTCATACATGTTTTGTGATCATGCATGCAGTGGGAAAACTGGGAGCCTCTTAATCTTCCCACTGTGTGAACACACATCATGAGCCTGCACCTTATTAGACACCACAGATTCCAGTGACATGAAGAGCTTCTAAATACCTCATTCACAGGGAAAAAAACTTTACAGTTGATGTTTACTCTTTTTTTTAAACATTAAAGTCAATCAACTTCAAGACCCTAATCTATAGGAAATAAGATTTCCCTAATGCCAGGCATGACAGAGCTACTCGTTCTTTTGACTTTTTATAAACTGGTGTTTGAGACAAATAATAAAACAACTCTGAAACATGAATTTTTTTATAAATGTGTAATGCAGGCTGTAACACACATGCATGTATGTATGCACTTCTATGAATTGAGACCTAATTAAAATCTTCAGCAGTATCAGCATTTATCAGAAAAAAAAAAGTATTATCTAAAATTAATTAATTAAGCCACCCTGAAGGATTGGTAGAACAACCAGCTACATCAATATAGCACAGCTAATTCCCTCATAGAATTAAGAAATAATACAATTCAATAGCTATCAATAGCCACAATCACTGACTGCACATGAAGAAAAATCCTTCCCAAGCAATTACAAAAAAGATGTGTATTGTGAAGGAGATGCATACCCTTGGTATTTGTACACTATCAACATTTTTGGTCTCATATGCTTTAGCCTCCTCATCTGTCTTCTTCATACATTTGGTTAGGGGAAAATGATACATAGAAATAACTATTTCATTTTAAAAACCTGCCATTTGGACAAATACAGACCGCTGTTAGTCAAAGTATAGCTTCAAAACAAAAGTTAATCATATTTCAGCCCTAGTTGTAGTACTGAGCTATTTTACAACAATAGACATTGTGAGGGGTTTAAAACCAACATCATACTTATTTCAGCATCCTAACAAGGGAAAACATCCTCAGAGCAGTTTGATTAAACATAATAGTCCAAAAATCTTTTAAAGAGAAAGGTAACCAAATCAGTAATATAATTCAGTCTTCAAAGGCAACACATTAAGCTCAAATAAAAAATCTGAATGTACAATATTGTGGCATATATATTTGTGCCACATCCATCTAAGGTTCATAGTTTTAGGCTTTCATGAAACAAACATTTTATTTGTATTTCTAATGGAACTGCTTTCTGTAGAATCAGGGAGGAATGCAGTAAAATTCACCCTGGATAAAGGAATTCTTTAAATGAGTGCTCTGTTAAACATTTACAGCTGTTCCAGTAGCACTCTTAGGCAGCAGGTTTGGCATACCATTCAAACAAGTATAAAGGGAAACACATAAAGAAAACTTAAGATTCACAAATTTAAGACTGAAAACCAATTGACAGAAAGTGCATTATTTGTGTGGCGAGTAAAAAATAGCTAAACTCTTTGGTTTTTGTTTGGGTTTTCTTTTGTTTTCCCCCACCATCTTGTGTGCAAATCAGATTTACTCTATCAGAACCAGCAATAACCAAGCACCGCTAACAGGACTGTATGAAGTCTCCTATAAAGGAGGCTCTAAACCAGCAATACTTTCTTTGTAAGTAAGAAGTTATGGGCTTGCAAGCATTCAAGCATCATGCTCCTCTTTACTTAAAACTACAAAATAGTCACACCATAAACATCCCCAAGGCTCATTCACTGAAAACAATGAGTCAAAGAAATCCAGCTGAACATATTTTAACTACAGTGGAAGAAAATGCATGCATTGTTTATGTCACCATGGTGAAGAGAAAGATCTATTTCTGAGTGGGGAACGCATTCTGCTACCCCAGTGCTTTCATACAAAGCAGGCTCAAAGGGTGCGCTGAAGCTGAACACCTAGAATTTTCATACATAAATAAAGACTGTCTACACCAATGCAGGCTGCGCTTCTCTGTAGACAACAGAGCATCACCAAAAAAAGTTACGCAGCCCACAGTGAGGCTCCGAGGTCCCGTTCTGCTGCCCAGACTTAATCACTGAAGCATTTAAATGTCCTTAACTTGAGGCACAGATTTTAGCCTTACTTAATAGGATTTATGTATACATATAAGTGTTTTGCAGAATATTAGCACATTTAAGCCCATATCAAAATCACTTCCCCACCTCGGGTTAGACGTCGAAGGATTACACCCCACCACTCTGTGAATGGCCTTAAAAGCAGACCTAGACTTGCCAGAACAGCCTTTTACTCTGAAATTTTACATTTTTTTTTTATCATCCTGTCAGGAATTTGACCCGTATCTTTTCTATGACTAACAATTTCTATTTACATTTGGGCCTTTTGTTCATCTCCTTGTTCCATATTGTTCATGTATCATGTATCCAGACAGCAGCGGTAAATTAATCAGACTGGTGCACATTTGTCAGCCTACTAGCTTTTCTCTGGACACAGCACTGAAAGTCTTGAATACAAAATCTATCTCCACAAGATCTCTTTGTTCCTACTACTTAGACTTCAGTGTAATCTGCAGCAGCAGTTTAAGCTTTTAATTTCGAAAAGAACGACAGTGCTAGGGTGAAAAGCAAGGGATACCGGAGAGTTGCTGTGAAAGACACATTGAATCAGTGCCCACACAGATGGCAGAGTCAAACAGTACACTAAAAAAATCCAGTATTCCCTGACAAATCCTAATTCACGATCATTAAATCTGTGACACAATAGCTACTACAACATTTTGCGTCTATCTCATGGGAAGTTGTTTATATTTTCTTAAATTGTTAATTGAAAAATAAACTACTGCATTATTTTACTTGTGTCTTTAATGAAGACTTGATGAAAGCCCTAAGAACAACTATCCCCTCCTCACTCCTAGTCTCTAAGTCCACATTTACAGTTTATACAGATAATGCTACTATTTGCTAAGATCCAAAACATTCTTCTTGATGCTGCACAAGATACATGGTGTGAATAGTCCTTGCTTCAGATCACACGGCCCCACCCACTACATAGCAGGCAGAAGCAGGATGCCCAGAAGCACAACTAAGAAAATTTTCTTGCTTAGTGCAGTCAGCAGGAAATGCAGATTTCCAGGGTGTTTGGTTGGCAAAGAAGACAGCAGTAGGTGGAGGTGAATGAAGACAACATACCAAACCAAGAGCAACATGGAAGATGGCACCAGCAGAAGCAAGGGAAGCAAACAAGCTGTGTGCTGGCAGGGCAAGGAGACAAGATGGGAAGAGACAGAGCTCACGCAGCTGCCATCAAATGTCACCCCTGGTCAGGTTCCCTCAGGATCCTTCCTCTTCCACAAAGAGCATTACAGTTCTTCCCAGTTAAGACCACAGTAATGAGCTCTACCTGTTAAATCTAGCTGTCCCATGAAAGAAAAACATATGACATGCAGTGGGACTTGAAAGGGGGAAATGGGGTGCTTTTAAAAGATTTGTAAAAGATGCTTCTGCTCCCAAGGCTGCCTTCAGTTTGCAAAAGCCTCTGACTCATTAGGAGACAAACTCAACGCTCAATGTTGTGCCAACTTCTGATGAAAATAAAACCTTCTGTCTGTCCGATTTGTTAAGTTCTGCAAGAAAAAGCATTTGATGAACCTGGGCATCCTTCACTCAGGACTCATCACAACTTCAGTGTTACAACCAATTGGTAGTAGCAAATTAGTAGAAAAGGAATGACATGTGAGCACAGTACAAGAGCTTGCTGTGTCTTAACCAGAGAGAAAGTTAGTTATAAGCACTGATAAATGGTCTAAACTTGGAGCTCAGAAAAATTTTCTGGGATCCTTGTATCATTGCTTTTCAGTTCATATTTGCCTCTGGACAAAAACTGGGAAGTTTTCACTGGTGTCCCTGAAGACTCAACTGACATGGTAAAATCGTGACATATTTTTGTTAAAGCTGAAAAAAGTGGTTTGATTCCCAAAATCCTCTGGGTGTTCATGGTGCTTTTAGATCAAGAAAGCCATGGATGGATGATGCATATTTAATTCAGAAATCTCACAGAAGCAGTGAACGCTGACACATCCACACACAAACCAACACTTTTACAGAGTGGTTTTCAGGTGGGCTGTAAACATGTGCTGTAAGAACAAAACCTTACCTGGGATTAACACAAATAAATATGTCTAATTTCAATAAAATGTGCAGATACTACTGGACATACTTCTGTATAGAAAAAGATACTTTTATGAGGTTAGAGATACCTTTATGCGATAAAATTGCAATGCATTCATGTTGTGCATCCACAGTAGTGAACTCACAACAGTAATCCTTACTTTAATTATGCACTCAAAAAAATTCCTCTCCAAGATGGAGTGTGTCAGCACTATAAAAGGCAGAAGAATTTCCAGAAGTCTGACACATCAGAGAAGAATGAAGATTCAGAAAGGTGGCATTTATTACTATTCCAAAGAATACAACTTTAATGAATTATAGGAATACAGACTGAAAAGAATACCAGTGATCTAACTGAACGTCTAGAACACCTGGATGACCGTATATATTATTACCTAGTTCCATAGAAGTATCACTGGAGACATTTCAATGCCAAGTTACTTTGAACATCAGCTAAGTAGTTTGTTGCTATGGCCTGAAATGCGGTTTTCCATCAGCCTAAGAGCTACATTAAGTGTCAAGTGGAAAGGCACCATACTTTCACAAGACTCTCATAGTTTTCCAAGAAAGCACCAATCTGATTAGCAAATTGTCTTGGAAGAACTAGAAGATTAGAGAAAGAGCACAAAATAAAACATTTTTAAGCTAAAATATTTTTTTAAGTCTTCTGGAAGAGAAGGTAGATTTTTGGGGCTGAGAAAGTAACAGGAAGTTAAAATTAGTCTAAAAAGTTTAAGGACATTATTAGTCTAAAAAGTTTAAGGACATAATCTATTAGCACGATGACAGTTTCTTTACAGGACATTACTGGAGAGCTATTTCACACTCCTCAGAATCTTGAAAACAGCTAGAATTTTCTACTAAATTTTCCAGTTCCTAAATGAAACTACACCAGAAGATTTTTAAGACAATAAAAGCTACCTTAATTTTCAGTAAAACTCAATCTCTGACACACATCTGGAATTAGGACTGCTCGAGGCAAAGAGCTGGAACAAAGAGCGTCCTTGGATTCACCCTCTGCAGGGGCACTGCAAGTGCCACAGTGAAAGTATCTCAGCAAATCACAAACCTCACACTCCTTTTGATAACTGTGCCTGGCCTAACAAGATCCTTACAGACTGTAAGTGTCCTACAGAAAAATCGTAAAAAGAGAGCTCGCTAGAGCAGCAAGTGAAGAACAAGCTGTATGGAGTCAGCACCATCCTCTACACATAAAACCCAGACCATTGCATTTCCACGCAAGCTGGAGCTGCTGCTAGCTGCTTTTTCCAGATGTGACCTGAAAAACACTGCATAGGGGCAGCCTAGAATGGATCTTACAATGAGATAGATAACGCTAATTGCCACTTTATTCCTCCTAATAGATTGATCTCCCCTCTTTCGCACTCCAGAGATGGAACTGGTGTTAGAAACCAACCAAAAAAACTAAGATTTGGGGCCCAGATTTAATAGCAACACCTGTGCAGAATAAAATTAAATCCATGTTCCCAACTTTAAATACTTTTATTTTTAAAATCTTTCTGTCTCCCCCTAGTGGTCCTAGTAGCTTCTTAGAAGGAATATAATAAGCAGAATCCTGCTGATCTCCAGATATCCCCACTTCCTGAGAAAAATACAGTCATTGGCCTGCCTCCATCCTAATTTGGAGGCTTCACAAAGAAAGAACAAATCTAATTAAAATACCCACATGCTCATAAAGCAGAAAAGTCATAAAATGTTACAGAAAACATTTGCCAGAACCAGGTGTTTAAGCTACACGGATCTTCACAAGGACTTTCCCAGAAATCTGAATGAAGTTAAAATACTACTACTAAGAAGCCTTATTTGGACAATAAAGACAGCATTGCTAAAAGCAGGCTACCACCATGGCTGCCCTAATCTTTAACTTCTTGGAACTCCTGGATCGGATCAGCTATCATTCCAGACAAATGCAGAAGTCATTTTGCATTTTACTGGGAGTAGAATCGATATGCATGTTTTTAGAAATCATTTTAGAGATCTTTCTCCATCAACACTAAAACCTGCTAACAGAATTATCTCTGACAAAAACAATATAGCTGCCTTTATAAACACAATTTTACCAAGTGGTAGTTCTCAACTCACTTCTGAGCTACAAACGAATTTTACAGACTGGATTTTTCTTTTAATACTAAAAGTCCATAATTTGGGCACAGTACACCATACTACAGTGACATTATTGCTCAGATGCAGCTGTTTCCTAGCATCAACAACTACTTTCTTACTGACGTTCAACTACTAAATTCATATTCAGATGCCAAAACCCCATTGATTTTCAATGTGTTAAATGTACATATATTTGAATGTTAAACATATATATATTTGAAAGTTTAATCTTTAATAACAGACTATTTTATGCAAAAAAAAAAATCACAACTCAAATTTGTAACTCACAGTCTTTAACCATTAGCCACAATTCCAATAAGAAAACAATCAAGGTTATTTCTAAATAGAAAGAAGCAGCAAACACTGATCTGCCTATGCAAAAGAATGTGGTTTTCTACTGTTCCTTTTGTTTTGAAGCCCAGAATGATATGCTGTTCTCTCCCAAAAATGATTAGCAGCGAGAAAAACTCTAGCCTATAGGTCTTCCAAGTAACAACAACAGGCTAGAGGCAGAGCTAAAAATATACTCCAATTTTTCAAGTCTTAATACTAAACTCCTTCCACGAGATTGTATTGTTTCTCTGAGTATCTAATGTTAAACATCTAAAAAGAAATTTATGAGTCCAACTCTAGGTACTCTGGTTTTGAAACTTGGAGAAAAGCTAGAAAGGGAGGAGAAAAGAAGCAGTAGTAGCTGTAGTATACTGAACAAAAGAAAGAGTTTGCAGTTCAGCTTAAGAAATAGAAAAGATTCATGCCTCACCTACACCTTTCATATGGAAATCATTTATGGGACAGAAGCCAGTTTTCCTCAGGAAAATGAAACACAATGAAACCCACAGCAGTAAATTCAAATAATTCTGTTGGATTTTAAGAATTACACAAAGATCACACTCCGAATAAAACTTCCGCTGCTGGATACAAAATAAGATATGCCTTTAAATCAAGATAAGCATTTTGTCTTCACTGATAAAAATCACTGTGATGCGTTTTATAAAGACATACAGATAGACTAATATTCACCACTTGAAGAGTTTCAATGATCATCTTAAATACCTGCATATTACTCTTTATCATTAGAAAACTGTCACTACAGATACAGTAGAGTGCTTAAGTCTTGGTCCCACATACTTCCTAGGTAATAGAGGCAAAAGTATAATACCATTCCAATTGCATCTACAGTTTCAGAAGTATTTGACTGCCATTTAAAAAAACTAAAATGCAACATGCATGTTTACACACACACACACACACTAGAAGTTTATATTGACACCTATATAATGAAAAGCATGATCACAGTTTTGTGAATTTGATACTATCAGAGCAATGAATCTGCATTATGCAGGTCAAAGTGTCACTCTGTATTAATAACAAAATACATACATAACCTAATGATGTCATACTGTTGCTATATTGTATTTCCAGTTATGTGTAGGGTTTCAGTGCATTTAGAAGTATTGTACTGAAACGCTAACTGAATTGCATGCTGACTTAACGAGAAAAAATTGCTACAAACATCCGTTCAGAATCTGTAAATGAAATCTGCTCCCATTTCAAAGTCTACATTACATTTTGTAAAGAAGTTGGGCTTTGTGCATGTGTATAATCTGGTTACCTGTGACACATTTGGGAGATTTTACCTGTCCAACCAAGCCAGCAGACTTTTAGCTGCTCCAATGAGATCCACTACCGATGTCAGAAAATCATTCGGTAACTTGCGGCTGGTCCTTCCGTCATAGTGACCACTCCTCCTCCTCCCAGTGATGAAGTTCTGCAGATTTTTAGCAGATGCATTCAGTTTGTGAGAAAGGGTTTTTAGATTTTCTGTTTCCAAACCATAGTTCTGCATTGAAAAAAAAGACAAAGAAAAGAAAGTTAGCTTTGCAGCTGAACATGAAGTACCAAGAACAGCAAGACTGCTCTTCTGCTTCAAAACTTAACCACTCCTAATAATTAAGGTAGAAATACACCCACTCGTTAGTTTTTAAATGTATGGCATGTTCTGTTTCTAAAGCGCATAAAAATAGAGCAAAAGAAGAGTAAAATTATGAGTGATCATTTAGCTGGTTTTAAGTGCACTGAGAAAAACATCTCAAAACAAAGAGAAAACCTAGTCTGGAAGGTTGATTTTCAAAGTAGTGCATCACTCTCAGTAAATCAGATGGTTCTCGCAGTAGATCTGATGGTTAGGAATCAGGTTGTCATGTCCGTACTAGGACCAAATGCTAAGATCACGTTAGGTAAGAGGGCTTGCAACTAGCAGAAGTACACAGCATGGACACAAAGTGTTGATTTCAGTGAAGAAAGCATGTCCATTACCTTATTTTTATTCTTGTTAACAGTAAAGGTCCAGAATCATGGACCACAGAACACAGTGCTACTCTGCTCAATGTTTATGTTGCCTTTTTGAAGTCAAGTTGTAAACTTCGCTTCTATTTAAGAGTCAATCCCTTCAACTTAAATTACATTCCTCAGCTGTGTAGCAGAGAAAGAAATTATGCAGAAATATTAACAAACAGTACTTGAAAATCCTTCAAATACACAAATGTTGCTGAAATAGCACTAGAGAATGCCCTAATTTAATGTACAATTACAATATAATATAGTACCATCAGTGATGTTATTTCTATAATGGATTTGTTTTCCTCACAAATGCAAAGAATAATAAAGAGTTATTTTGAGAGATCTTCTTTTGCTTTTGTAAATGAATAAGCAACTGCATAGACATGACCCTGTTATTTCTGTAAGAGAAAGACAGGAATTCTTAAGGTGCTCCTCGCCTTAACCACATCACGGGGTTATAATATGGGGTGCTCACTACTTGTTCAGTTGACGATGGAAAGGGCTACTTACTATCGAAGGTGGACCATTTCCTGCCAAAAATGATGATGATGTAGGATGCAGAAAACCCCTGAGCTGAACACAGAAAAATCTACTTCCTAACACCACTCCCTGTCCTCACCAGAGATGGGAGAAGGGATGCATTTGCCAATGCTAATTTAAGACCGCTGAAGCTTATTTACCTTAGTCTTTTTTTCTATAGGAAATGGGAGTGGGGTGTGTGGTTATTTACAGCAGTTGTCATGCTCCTAATCCAAACCATCTACTAAATGAACTTAATCTCCTCTTTAATTACACGGGGCCTGCTGGAACATTACACTGAAGCTACACCCTGCGACCCCCAGCCCCCCCACAACGTCCACTCCCAAGCAAATGGTAGGTCACCACAGAAAGAAGAGACTCCAGCACACGGCTTGTCTGCCGTCTCCCAGCCAGCCCCTCTTCGCGCTTGTAAACCAAACACACTTCACGAGGGTGCTGCTAGAACAACAGCCATCTTTCCGCAGCAGAAGATGCACACTGGGACTTGGCTGACGCTGAAAGTGGACACGCACTAAGGCTGCGCTTTAAAAACCACTACTGTAACTGCTGTGAACATCCATATTTTGGGCAAGGAAAGCTTTGTGGGCATGTTTCTCAATCGCAGTGTCTGCACAGGCGCCATCCTCTGCCACGACGTCTAGCTCCCAATTAGACAAACCGTATGTTTGGGCAGTGACTTTTCCACCACGGAAATATTCAATAGCAATTAAACAACAGATAGAATTAGCTTATAAATAAAAAATTACAAGATGAAAACAATAAATTGGGATGGAAAAATAAAATGTACTTTATTATGCAGTTAAACACCTCATAACTAATAACTTATAAGATCAGTCCAAATTAAAGAGATAAACATCAGATAAAAATAAATTTGTTTTTGCTGCAGTTTTCTGTGGTTGCTGTGGCTGAGAGAGCATGATGAAGACTGAGGACTGGGCAGAAGTAAACTGGAAACAAACACCAGGTTTTTTGTTCTTTCATCCTGCTTCTTGAGCATCTAGCTCATTTTGGCACATTTAACAGGGGAGGAAGCAAATGAAAGATATTCTGGATGAAAGATAAGTCACACAAAATGTCTTACAGATCAGCCAAACCAAAACCCCGCTGCCAGTGAGCCCCAGGACACCTGCACAACATGGCGCTCACCTCCCCCAAACACGGGGGGAATGACCGCAAACTGCAGGCTGCCCACAAGGCTCCTCACAGGGTTTCCTTCTTTCTGACACACTGAAATGCTGAACTTTTAATTCAGGCGCTGTGCCTAAGCAGCTGAGTGCGATCCTCCAAGTACCACGCCCACCTTCAAGCCTCCGGGGGAGGAGCTGGCCGGGCCCGGGCACCCGCCTGCCTCCCCAGCCAGGCTGCACGCAGGGGCCGTGGCCAGGCGGCCTCGCACCGAGGCCCGGGCTGGATCCCAACGCTCCTCCGTGACAATCCCAAATTATTTCACCTCCCTCTTTTTCTCCATCCCCCGCTTCGTCGCCTTGTCTCTACCTCACCCGCTTCGAGAGGTGGGTGCTGGGTAGCGGCCTGCCACAGCAGGAGCCCTGGCAGGCAGGCAGGGTACAGGCCTCTGGTCCCACCAGAAAGTAATGCCGCAGCAAAAAGAAAACCTGCAATATCAAACACTGCGGACTGAGCAAAATGATACTCAAAATTTATTCTAAAACAGGAGAATAGTCTGCATTTGTGTATACACTTCTTCAGAAAACCAGCTCCTATAAAAGCTTAGTGGCCTCTTGTTAGCATGTCAAGTGATGGCCACCTACAGACAGACACACTCTTTTTCAGATGCCTTTTCTTCACTGTCAGATACGTGGCAAGGAAGAGACAATGTTAACAGATACAAAGTCTATTTTCGCACATGTTCATCCAATGTGTGTGTGTTCTTTAAAATAAAACACTGAGGGACAAATGTAACACCTAAGCTACGCATAAAATTCAGCCCTACATGAGAAATGGCACTGATTTCGGTAAAGCCTCTGCCTGCAACATGAGACAGATAAATCAGGGGTGGAAACTACAGAGATAAATTTCAGGCAGGATATATTTTTGGGCAGCTGCATTTATTGAAGCCTTCAAGTAGAGGGAACCTAAACCAGCAGCCAAGCTAACAAAATCCCCACTTTCTTTATCACTAATATTTCTGGCCTACATTAAAAACAAACAAAGAATTGCATGTTCTAATACTGGAAAAAAGCTTGCTCAAATAATAACTGCCAAGTTTAATCACACTTTATATGCGACAATATACTATTAACAATATGAGTTTTCTTAGAAATGCACTGCGTTTATTTTCAAGCAGTGTAAGAAGATAATTGCAGGCAAAGGAGACAACTCTTTGTTTTCCCCTACGCTGCATTTAGCCGGCACTAACACCAGTTAGGCTTTCATTAGCCCAAATAAATTCACAGTCACTGAAAGAACCACAAAGAAATCTCTGCATGCTTTCAGAGATTACAAAAAGCGAAGCAAGTCTACGCATCCACTTTCTCAACGAGAGGCCATGGAGCAAGACTCTCTTCAGAGACACCCCGCCTCAACAGAAGCGGCTCTAATGGAGTCTCTTCTGGCAATCACAAAACAAGAACTTGATGAAGCTAAGCTACACGGAGTAATAGCTTGTCAGCAGGTGTTTGAACTAAAGGTGGTGGGAGCTATTAATAGACATTTTACCTGCTAATTACTTTTCTGTAGGTTCACATGACAGTGTGAGTGATGAATTGTAGCTCTTTTCTTGACATGCTGACAAGCAGCAGCTCTAATCACCACTGATGAGTTGTGCTTTTTTTTTTTTTTGATGAGGGGAGCCAGCCCAGTCACTCTGCCAGCCCATCCTTGCACCAGCACCACAGGGTAGGAAGAGAGCTCGATAATGAAACTTTGGAAGTAAAGTGAACTTTTTTTGGATTAGCTTGATCAACGTTCATTAGTTGTTCGTTCCCCACCACCCACAATTAAAAAAAAACTTTTTAAAATCAGTGCTCATTTAATCTCTTTCCTGTGTTAAATTCACTTACCCCTTGCTGGCAGGGAAGTGCACCTTGCACTACTAGCACAGGTTGAAAAGTGTTCCGAACTCATATAGTGCTAACTATCTCTGCTGGCTCAGGCAGGGTGTCTAGAAGCTGCTGAGACATTTAGTTTTGGGTATTTTTATGCTGCCCTTTGCAAGTGCAAAGACAACTCAGCTAACTGAAAAAGCCAAGCTCAGGTACCAAAAGAAGTCCAGCTCTAAGCACGCCGCAATATGCAGTACAGGCATAGCCGCAGTCCCATTAACAAATCCAGAAATCCCTTAGAACAGATGTCTTGATCATAACTTCTATGCAGCCACAAATGCCTCTACACCTCCAAGCACAAAGACCACATTAAGTTCAAGGCCATCGTTTGACTCCTACAAACAATCCAAGATAGAGAAATGAGCATATGGCCCCTCTGCCTACTCCCCTAAATAACTGTTTCTTCTCTTTCAGGCCAGAAAGCTGCTGGGAGCCACGTGGAGCGAAAGGCATGCAGCGACCCATGCAAACTCTTACTGAACAGACACAAAATGGGAAATGAAGATACTACTCTAACACTGGTGCTTGGCAAAAGGAAGATAAAAACAGTTTCTCTAGGCAGGCAAAGCATATAGCAGTGCTTGGATTAATTTCTGCTGTGCCTCTGGAGAGGACACCACAACTGTATAAACTGCAGAAGGTAAGGGTTTATTTTTTCTTTGGCAAATATTTGTCACCACACACACAAACATTATTTTTTAAAGAAGGAAAAAAACGGCAGCCCTTTGAAAAGACAAATATTATAGTCCAGGTAGCTGTACTGTGTAATAAATTATGTGCAGTGTATAATAAATTATGTATAAAGAAATGCAACTTCTCAGTTATGCTTGATATCTCTCAGTAATATGGATAACAATCACAGGATGAAATCGTAAGTTTTCTCTTTAATGCCACTTTTAAAACAGTCTTTTTCCACTTGTTCACAGACTGAACACAGGAGTTTTAGGTAAGAATAGCATACAACTGCTAAGAAATGGACCTAAGATAACCTCAACGAAGCTTAATTCTGCTCCTCACTATTTTTCACTGCTTTCGTCTTCCATATTTAATTCTTGAGGATCATTTCTGTATGTAATACTTACTGCTTTTAAACAAGTAACCTGGAAACAGTGAAGTTCATAGAGCCCCCAGGTCTCCAAAAGCCTAAGGAAGTTTTTAAATGAATAAGCAAAACAGCATCACATGGATGTCATGGCACACAGCCGCCATTTCAAAACCACACCCCAAAATTTGGGGCAGCCAAAAAATTGCCAGGACAAATTCCAACCTTTGTCTCCAAGTTGTGTTCACAAATGAACAAAATGCATCTGAACCTCATTCTCCAAAACACTTGGCTGAGCACGTCCCACAAAGTAGGAGGCAGATAGCTTACCAGCCCAAAGTTGCAAGCAACTGAAAACACAGCTTGTCATATGGAAGGTGCCTTATGTAACTTTATACCTTAACAGATCTGCCTACAATATGTATTTGTAGGCAGTCCTTTTTCCAGCATCATGAAATGCCAACACTAAGGTTATCTCTCCTTCAAATAACACTGACATATGGGGTAATTTAGAATGGCACAACACATGATCCTTACACATCTGTTTCATAAACACAGAATAAGCAGATAAGGCGAAAAAGCCAGTTAGCTCAAATGACACTTACCATTTACTGCAATTATTAAACATATACTGATTAAAAGGCACATGGTTCCAAAGAGTATAACTATTTGTCCTAAATGTTTGCAGTCAGAATAAAACTCAGGTGCTTGATACTTACAGCCCTACAGAATCCAGGAAAGATTCATAATCACGATCACCACCCCCTTTCCTGAAAAATGCCCTTCTTTTTCCACACCACAATCAAGCAACTCATCAAAAAGCCAAGCCCTGGTTATGCTGTGTAGCACTAATAGAGCAATTATATAACTATTGTTCTCACTCTTATTCAATCAGCAGATTCTGCAAGACCAAGCGCTCATTATTTTTTTGTTTTTCTACTTTCTCACGTAATTTTGTCCCTAGCCAGCCAAATGCTGTTACTTCTCCAGAATTCAAACTACCACTTACATATTCAGTTACATGCATTTCACAAAGTCTTAAACAGCTAACCATCAGTTTTTTAAAAAAAGGAAATAAGTAGATTGTTATGAACACACTACCTCTTTAAAGCATTTTACATTTTAACAGCCTTTTTATTCAGTCTGCTTTTAACTAGGGGGTTGTATCTGTAAAGGTCCCTTCCCACTCAAACCATGACTCCACGAACAGGGGCACGCATTTCACACTTGCCCAAAACTCCACACAGCCCAAAGAAAAAATCAACTAAGAAAAGCATCCAGGATCCATAACTGCTTCTTGAGGTCGATGGGAGGAAGGACATTCACCCTTTGCATACAGACACATTTACTGCCTTTGGCACACCAGAGGTTTTAGTGCAGTTGTGTATAAAAGATCTACGAGCAACAGCAACAAAGGTTTTCAACGTGATCTATCTAAGCTATCAGAAACCCTTTAACTCCTTAGCTTTATTGATCTGGTGATGGACTTCAGGATTTCCTTCTCTGCAGTTAAGTGAGCTCAGGCTGAAGACAGGAAGGCAGATGATATATATAAGCAGAATTTTAACTTGCAAAGGGCAATAGCAAAAAGGGTAGTTATTTTTTCTGCTACAAGCATACAGAATGTTGACAGTAAATCCCACCTTCAGTATGTACAAATCTCCATTCCAAAATGAAGTCTTCCTCATTTAGCACTACGGTGATGAAGTCCAATATTCACTATTACTGACAAAAGTAGTTTTAAGATCTGACTAGTGATAAGGGCAAAGGAAAGAATTTCTCTGTGAGAAGTGGCAAGAAGATGAAATTAAGATAAAAGGCATAATTCTTAAGAGGAATTGAATCATTCACGAGTAAAGTAGGTCTATTTTCTACATTCATTTGCATATAAATGTTTTGTGTTAGTGGTAAGTGGTAAGTAATTTCATGCTGTTAGTGCACACAAATGTTTTCTCTGCCAAATAATAATGCTATTTCATCTGCTGCAATCTTCTAGCTTTACAGATTCATATATACAGTGTATAATAAATTCCTGTGCAGCCACAGCAGATTTAAATAACTAGCATGAAACCAGTACTGAAACCAGTATGCTGTACAAAGCAAAAGCTGTTTTGTTCTGGTTTTTAACCAAACTCTATTCTACTCAAATATAGATTCCCTGAAGAAGTATTTTGCAAATTCACAGGGACTTTACTAAGTTCTACAGTTAAGCAAAACTTTAAAGCATCCAAAAGTTATTTGTGAAGCTTTCTAAATATTTTTATCTTCCCAGAAAAAAATACTTCCCACTTTAAGGTCTCCTTTTAAAAAAAACTGAAAAAGTTCAAAATCAAACAAAACTACTTTGATCTTCATTCAAACAAAACGTATACGATACTTTGGAGAAGCAAAAAAAAAGGAAGATCCTCATGCGTCAAGGCACTGTGATGATGGGTCAGGCAAACTAGATCATTTTCTCTAAGGTGGAAGATGAAATCTTTGGCTGTGCAGTCTTCAGTCTTTGTATTCTCCAAACAACAAGGCAAATGGTAGTGTTTCTGGGAAAATATGATACCAAGGAGACATAAAATTTGGAGTCCATGGACACTCAGCAAAATACGGTCACACCCAGTTTTGACAAATGAAACACCATCTCCTGACAAACAGATGATGGAAAAAGAATTACGTGCATTTCTTTGTTTTCTGCAGCACAGTTAAGGTATTTCAGGAGCTACAAGAACTCCAGATGCACTCCAGATGCACTCCAAACCTTAAGACTGATACAGTGATCTCATGCTGTTATCTAAGCAATCTGTTCTTCGGTATGCATTCCTCTTTTCATAAGCATCACCTCCATTTTTGCTCAGTTTACTTTCTGTTGGCATTGTTCATTCACATCCAGTTCATGCAGCAATCAAAGAAACAAAGCTCGTCGCATTTTAAGTGTGGATCAAGATCTGCTACACTGTTGTTTGTTTACTGATGAAAAGTAAAATAGTCTTAGACTAGCTTCACTGCCACACACATACTGAAAAGGATCATGCTGAGGCTAGATCTGGGTGGTAATTTTTATAACTGATGAACAAGTGTATGTTTTATTACTTGAGAGGAGCCTGGAAAAAAAAAATATCGTGGTACCTAACTCAGCACAGTTTCTCCTGTATCTCTGAAGCTGGCCATGCAGCTTCTTAGTTTATGATTTTTCAACCAGTTTTGAGATGCCAATTATTTTTTGAGATTTTGTCAGTATGGATAAGCATGCATGTCCACATCAAGCAGGAATCTACCTGTTGTGCCACCAGGGTGATCTTGGTTTCATGTCCCAGTCTTAACAGCAAGGGAAGGACAAGGAACGTGCCTTGCTGGAAACAGAACAACTCTGCAGGCACACCTCCGTCATGGTATTTTCTCAAGGACTGATCGAAAACCATGCAACAAAGTCTTAGCACAATGAAATACCATCACAGACCTCACTACTTCTTTCTTTTAAGCACAGCAAACATTTCATTTATCTTGCCCTTTCTGACATACAGAGTTTATAGAACACAAAGTGCACTGAGGCAAGATAATCTATTGAACATGCTCAGACTGAAGGAGAGAGGGAAGAGACAAACCACATTAGTTACATTGCCTGCTCTCTCCTGGAGCACGTTCAGCTTCAGTGATGGTATGTGATATCTACGCCCCCACCATCATCAGCAACCGTGACCTGTAACAGCAGTAGCAGCAGGGCAAAATCTTCACTCCTCCTTCTCTGAAGCACCACAGGAAAGGAAAGCTGTGAATCTCACCCTCAGGATGCTTGCCCTCCTGTCAAGAGCATGGTATGGCAGGGGGGCAGTCAAGAGAGACTCTACCAAGAGGGACAGCACAGGCCATGATTTGTTCTCTGATCAGCTAAAAAACACAGGAGCATCCATTTGTTGCAAGTGCTTATGACAGGAGAGGAATACTATGAGAGACCACAGCCACCCACCCACCTTCTGCCAAAAATCAATAAAGAACATCCTTTAAATAGTGCTATCAATCATAACCAGCTCCCAACTATTATTGCAGCAAGCAGTTTGTCTACATAGCGCTGTTCAATAGCCTCCGCCTGGGTTAAGGAGGTCCCATGCTCTCTCAACACCAAGCAAATATGCTTGTTCAGGCTCTCTACTTCCTTCCAGAGAGAAAATGTTGCCCCATAAACTACAGGCATGCAACACAAGCAGCTGATTTGCCATCTGCCATACCCACAGCTGACAGGGCAGAAACTGCAAGTAGAAGTTTATCCCCCAAAAATGCTGGTAGTGGGGGCAGGAAGAAAGCAGCTCCTAAAACACATTAGCTAGCAACACTGCAGAAGTGTTCCTCACTGATGGCATCTCTGTCTTGGAAACTCTCCCCTTCAGAGTAGGAGCACGAATGAACAGTGGGAGGTGGTTCTGTCCCCCTCAATTGTCCTCAATTCCAAAACCTTTTAGGTGGTCACTCACTAACTTGGAGAGAACGAGGAGCAGAATCAGAAGTTACAATCCTTTTGTTCTTTAATGATTAGTTTAAAATCAATCAGAGATTATGCTTCCAAGGCAAAATTGACATTACTATTCCTACCCCATCATGCCACCCATCTCCAGCATCCAAATAAATCTTAACTCAGTTGGATCATACACTTCTTACTCAAGCCAAATTCTATCATGAAACTTTGTCGAATTCCAGTGAAACAGAAAAAATAATTAGATAATTTTAATTAAAAAAACCTTGCACAGTGACTACCTGCACTAGCAGTTACCTTACGTTCATAGGCTTGAAGTTCTCCCAAAGAGTACAGTCAACATTATAGGCTAATCAGAAGAATGAGCAGGCACTAAACAGGACAAATACTTACTGATGTAATAAAAAAAGGAAAACCTGTAAGTATAGGACCAGCATAGCCAAAAGGATTGTCTCTGAATTAAATTTCCTCAGAGGTTTATCTGATTGGTGAACAATAAATTCAAATTAAGTCCACTAAAATCAATATAACAATCACATATTGTATCCCTGAGGAGCCATCAGGAGCCAACTGTGAGACTGCAAAAACCTCATCTTAAACTAGAAGCTGTGATCGGAACGCATGCTACTGCATTTCAGTCATGAAGTTTTCTTTAGGATGAACTCAGTAAAGCAGACAGCACTGTATGTGCAACAAGCACCAGGAACGTAGAGACTTGCTTCATGAATTAAGGGTGCAGTGTTAGCCTTCACTACAAACTCCTTATTTTATATTCAACTTAGCTCCATACAGTTTTGCCTAAGATAAGGCAGCTACAAAGACAAGTTATCTTTAGACAAACAAACATAACAGCTGTAATTACATACCTGGGAAAAAAAAGACATTTCAGCTAATAAACAAGGTTCTTTCTGTGAAAACAGGCTATTTTTGAAAGAGCCACAACCTGTCTCCCTCTGTGCATGGAAAGAATGGTGATCAGTGTTCACCATAACTTAGATTTTGTCTCAGTGAATTAAAGTATTTACTTTCTTGTTTCCTTTTGCACCGCCTGATGAGAAGAGTACTTTGTGAATAACTCTCTTTATGTTCCCTTCTAGATCAGTAACAATTTTTTTGTTTTAGGACTGCATCCTTTCCATTATTTAAAAAATAAATAGATGAGTTAATTTTTTGCACTGAGCCACTTTGCAACGTTATTAGAACTACTACACTAAAGAAGAAAATTTACGATATGTTTAAAACCAAATGTCTTCCTGTATGGAAAAGCTTTTCTCCCCTTTTTAACTTTTTCTTTTGCATTTTTTAATTTTTTTTCGCTCTCTTCTCTTTATTAGCCTTCATATCTATCTCCCAAAGATGCAACAACAGGATATTCAGAAAAGCTGCTGCACACTGAGAATCCACAGCTCTTCTGAAAAGCCTTTCAGCCTACCATCTTTGATTGCCTCTACTGGGATTCAGCTTTCTGCTTCTGAGGCTTAGAAAAGTAGTACACATTAAAAAGGCACAAAACACCACTTTCGGCAGTCAAGTACATCTTAGCAGGGCTGTTCACAATCCTTCCCACAGCGGAGAATGCAGACAGTGTGCCCAATCTATCACTAATCTTTACAAGCACACACAAAAAGTTTGTCAGAAGGGTGAAGTCAGCACCACACCCCTTACTGAGGGGATAATCCCAGTTTTGCATGACACGACCTGACTGAAAAGACCATTACTGAAATCCCTCTGTATTCTCCATCAAAGTTGTATGTATTATTTACACATAAGATAATTATTTCAGCATTTAATCCTTGCTACTGTGAAATACAAGCAGCTATGTTTCAGCAAGCTCAAATAATCATCTAAAACATAATTTTCATGAAAGTATCACTGAAAAATGACATGGTTAATATCAGGACATTTTGTTTGTAAAGGGCAACTGGCACTCAATTACTGCACTCACATATATAACTGTTTTACATTCCAAACCAAACCCAGTCTCGTCCTTTTGTGATTTCAGATAAGCTTTTCTTCTATAAAGACGAACATGCAAGCCTTAAATCTCTGATACCAATTTATTTAACAAGCACCATCCTATCAGTAGGTGTTGCTCTTTATCCTGCCTCTGGTTTAAAATGCTAAATTGTTCATACATTACATCTCATGAGTTTCTTGAACTACTTTGTCCTTAGGACTAGAAATTTGAATATACAAACTGTGAATACGCAGACACTGTTCACTCCCCCCCTTTTTGCCCCAAGAAGTTTACCAATGCACAGAGTAAGTCTACTGCTTCCAAGATCAGCTCCTGATGGCCAATTCGTGTGACTCCGAGATCCTCCAGTTCTTGATGAGTAATGCGTAGTAGCTGGTCACCACTAATCTTCTCTCTCTCAAAGTTCTTTATATATTGTTGCAGGCAATCATCAAGACCTGCAGAAACAGGATGGAAGAGGGAAGACTAAAGTTAGCAACATTTTGTACTACCACAGGAATTCAAAATGGGCTGGGGGTGGGGTGGGGGGGGAGAAATAAAAAAGCAAGCCAACGGAGGATATTTGCCCTGTCTTTAAGACAAATATTTCAACATTACACATTTTATGCTATCCAGAAATCACAAGATTTGGAGAGCTATGGCTTTGCCACCTGTGGACGATACCAATCGCTTCTGAACCTTGAACAGAGCCCGAAATTCTTGTAGTATACTGTGTCATGGATGTCTATCTGGTAGCCCCCGTGCAGCTTATCGACAGATGCTGTTAATTATTACAGCATTGTAAGAGACTGGAAATGAGGGAAAGCATTTGTGCAGGAGACAAATCCTAAGGGAATAATGGGAGTGCGAGTGTGCCTAATGCCATGCATCCAGAAGTGACTAGTTATCAGTGCCCCTTTGTCATGATAGGTGGTACGATGAGGAGGGGCTGCTGGAGATGCCCTCAGCTAGGGACACATCTCTTCACGGGACACTTGACTGCAGTGCCACACAAAAGAGCAGTACCCAACAAATCAGCAGTGCCACATCATAGCGTCTCTCCTACCCCAAGACCGTTCACATGCTGCTGAGCCACCTGAAAGTTCACAGACTGTGCCAGCACCAAACACACAAGCTGCAAAGATCTCTGGAGAACAAGGCAGGCAGCAGCACTGGGAATGCGTAAGCTGGGCCCCAACTGCAGCAGCAGATCCAGCTCAGTGTTACCTCAGTTCAGAAAATGCATGGAGTCACGCACGGCACACAAATGCATGAAAAGCCACTCAAAGCAAGACGTGGGTGCACAGCCCAGAACAGGGTAATCACGGAGCAGAAACAGGCCCGTTGTGCCAAAAAGGATCCCAGAAGCGCATACAACATGTTTGCTCAGGACGCAGACGAGCACAGGGTTCTACAGGACCAGGTTCTGCTTTGGGGGCCATCCCTATTCTAGCTGTTCAGTCTGAGTGTCAGTCTAACGGCATTCAGGTGACTACAGGCTTTTGCCTGGATCAGACAGTCCTGCAGAACAGGAGATAAACCATCATGCATCCCTTCCCCATCAACGTTCGCCTAAGAGGGCCAGACCACTAAGGGGAAGCTCTGCAGCGTGTGCATCCCTGTGCCTAGGGGATAAGGAAGACTCTTGGGTGTTTGGTGGTCCAACTAAAATTTGTGTCCGAATACCTTCCAATGGATCAACGTGATTGATACCGAGCAGAAGGATTTGACAAAAACCTGAATGCATTAATTTAGCAGCTTCTTGAGTGAGACCACCTTTCTGATGGTTGTCTTCAAACAATCCCAGCCAGCACGTATCTCTCTCCCAAATGTTCACGACATCTGCTCATTAGGTTGCAAGGAAGTGAGAACGTTTTTACTTGCTAATCAAAATGTCTGGAAAACCTGAAGATACACGGAGGAGAAAAGATCAGTCTGACTGCTGAGCCCAGCTTGACTCACAAGAGCCTCAGCTTAAAGCATAAAGCTTCTCTGAAACTGGTTTTGTTGCATTTTTGGTTCTCATTCACCCCTTCTAGGGCATAGCCACACCTCCAAAGAGACTCACATAAGGAACATGTTGGCACTGCAGGCAGGGTTGCCGCAGTTCCAGGCCAGCCTGCCGTTCCCGGCTAGGTCCTTGGGCAAGCACCACCCACACTCTGTCCCTGCTATAACGTACCGGCACAATCTTCACATGGCTTTAACTTCTAAAATTCACACACCAAATCTAAACCACATGCAAACACACTGTAAATCAAATACGCCAGGCCCAAGACACAGGAAATTCTCCTTAGCAGGTCCCCAATTCCAGCAACCTCCAACCATGTCCTTCCAGAGCCTGCTGCCCGATCTCCTGCCTCCAAAACAAAGCCACTTAAAGGCCTAGATTAATCAGGCATCTGGAACTATGCCTTCCATTCATTTCCCTTTCTAATCAAATACATAGTTGCTCAAATCAGTCATATACTCTACCACAACATATTAGCAGAGAACAAAAATTGTGATCCAGGACTGATCATGTATCGCGTCTTGCCATGCAGCCTGGCGCTCAGATGTGCTTGACTTGCTTATGAGGAGCTAAAAATTGTTCCCTATTTCTCCAACAAAGAAAATACAAATGATTAAACTTTCAGTAAGAGCAATGATCTACTAAAGCTTTGTTATGGGTTTGCGTGGCAAGGTTTTGGTAGCAGAGGGGCTATAGGAGTCGCTTCTGTGAGAAGCTGCGAGAAGCTTCCCCCATGTCT
>Ga0181612_168339_pt1 | contig 34154 bp, 12 predicted proteins | sample HoacroProtozoa21_FD_119630 | JGI IMG/M metagenome (GOLD analysis project Ga0181612, IMG submission 119630) | Hoatzin crop microbial communities from Cojedes, Venezuel. Combined Assembly of Gp0051906, Gp0051904, Gp0051908 | reverse complement strand
GGGCCACAGGTCCTTCCAGGAGCCTGCTCCAGCACGGGCTCTTCACAGGTTCACAGCCTGCTTTGGGCAATCACCTGCTTCAGTGTGGGGTCCTCCATGGGCTGCAGGTGGAGATCTGCTCCACTGTGGACCACCATGGGCTGCAGTGGAACGCCCTGCCTCCCCATGGTCTTCACCACAGGCTGCAGGGGAATCTCTGCCCTGGCGCCTGGAGCACCTCCTGCCCCTCCTTCTGCACTGACCTTGGTGTCTTCAGAGTTCTCACTCCTATCTCCTACTGGAAAATGCCATTATGCAGGGTTGTTTTTTTTTTCTTTGTAAATATGTTGTCACAGAAGTGGTGCCACCATCGCTGATGGGCTCAGCCTTGGCCAGCAGCAGGTTCGTCTTGGAGATGGCTGGCACTGGCTCTATCGGACATAGTGGAAGCTTCCAGCAGCTTCTCACAGAATGCAACCCTGTAGTCCCTCCCTCGCTACCAAAACCTTGCCACTCAAACCCAGTACAAGCTGGCTCCTCTTCAACCTGGAATACTCTCACAGATTTATAGGCCATCTTCTGTAGCTCAATGAACTGCCTCCCAGCCTGTCTGTCAGGGTCACAGCATGTGCATGATGCTTTGTGGAGGCATGAGGTTACAACCCTTTGGCTGTACGGTCACTGCAATATGAGTGTACATCCCTGTCTATGGAACTCAGAAGGTCCACAGAGGACAGGTCCTTTAGGGGGTATTGGAAGAAGAGGACAACAAAAATATTGTACTAATGAGATTATACAAACGTACCAGTAAAAAGCTGTCTGGCAACATCTTGTGGTAGTCCCAGACTTCCCACCACCTTCTGCTTCACAAGCTCTTCATGCTAAGTAAGGGTCACAACATCTGTACTAGCTTCTTCTAAGACAATCTCAAGGGACTTAAAAGGGCTTGAGGGAAGAGAGTAGATCAATACACCGATTTGCAAAGCTCTCTTTGTCCTGAATATCTCTTCACTATGCTTGGGAGAGTAGCGGATGTAGTGTCCAGTTCTGTGTTCTTGTTGTTAACCGGCAAGCGGTTGGGTTTTTTTTCCAAGGTGGCGTACTAACAACATAGATATTTGAAATTAAATATGGAGGATTGTATTTTCTATATTCAGATGAATCATTTGGGACTCAGCTATGGTCACTACAGTTTAGGTAAGTGAGGGGTCACCAAGGAATAGGGAGAGGAAAAAAAAAGAATTTCTGGAAGAAATATTTTTCAAAAGAAAGGAGAGATCTCAGTTGTCGTTTTTTATTTCCTATGATTTTACAGCCTGCTCTTTGATTTTCTGTGCAAGAAACAATCTGCCTGTCTTATCTGTAAAAGAAGATAAGGACACATCACATCATAGTATTTTGAACCAACTCTTAGCCTTAGACTCTGCTCTAAGGTCTCATTATTCCCAGAGGATATAGATAGAAATGTCTGTCTCAGGGGTACAATTTTTTTTACTTCAAATTATATGACAAGTCTTTAAGAGAAGTTATTTGTCCATTATGCTACAATATGTCTAGAAATGGTATCCATCATGACTGAGGAAAAATCATTCATTTTCAGACCTGTCAGTCTGAGCAGACAAAATAGGTAGGCATCTCAGCATGGAAAAATAGAGGCAGCTCATATTCCATTAAAGTTTAGCACCGCCAAGAGACCTATGACATCCAGTAAGTTAGGTCTTCCTTCCTAGCAGTTACTTTTACTTTTTTAACAGGAAGTTCAAGCCCAGAGTAGGAGCACAGCTATTTTAACTCTGATAGCAGGAGAGAGCTGAAGAAATGGAAAAGCTCGAGTGCATACTCAACCTGTACCTCTACTGCGCAAGGAAACAAGCTGATAGAGTAACACATTCACAGTTTATCCCTTGTTTGTGATATCCCAGTGAAAATGAAGCAGTAAATGGCTAGTACAAAAATTCAGATTAGAGGCTAATGAAAGAGGATTAGGCAGGTGCAGCAAAATCACCTTATTTTGGAATGCATAGAGACTTGTCATACAATGTGATGATGGTTTTAATTGCTGCTTGAACAGAAGTCTTACATCTTATTCCAGCAGCTCACAGAAACTGTACTGCTATCAGGAAGCAAGCTATGATAGTAAAAGCTACATTAATTCATTTCGTAATATAAATTTTTACATGCATCTTTAGATCAGATTACTTAATTTAAAATATTTTTGAATATTATAAAATAAAATATGAGAAGATTCTCCAGCTTTTAATGAGAAATCTAGTTGCAGAATTTAGGAATACAAATTGTGTTAACATCATTTAATGGGTAACTATTCCTCACCTCCACCCCCAAAAATGCATAGCTTTATGCAGTAAAAGAGAAACTTATTCTCTCAGATATTAGACATCTTTTCCTTCTGAGATGTTTGTTTGTTTCTATAGATGACTCTGACCATGCTGAGCACAGGATCTGCATATTAAACTTCCATGCCCCTCTCTCTACTGACACTTGGAAATCTATGCCAAAGGACTCCAAATGAAAGCTGTAACAGGACAATATGCCAAAGGAGGGCATGCTGCACATGACACATAATTTTATCTCATAGTGAAATTCCTCTCAGAATCATGGTGTTTTAAAATGTTCGTTTGCGGGTTGTTCCATATATAACAGCAAGATAGGAAACAAATACTGAAGTTCTTAATCCTAACCCTTCATGGCTTGGACTCTCTTTACTACAATTACTCAGCCAGTACTGTAAGACCACAGTTGTGGCAGGGGACTTCACTATTAAGGATGATTTGATTCCACAGTATGAATATGTTATAATAAAATCCAAAATAAGTAAAAGTAACCTGAGGATCAGGTCTTCCAGCTTACAGAAGCAGACACATAAATCTGTACTTCACCTGTTATGGGGACGAAATAATTCTGACCAAAAGATGGACTGCAATTCATAGATGCCATTTCTTTAACTTAGCCTATGCTTATAGTAATGAACATTAAAAAGACAAAACAGACAGAAACAAAACAACAAAAAGAAGGCTTGAATTAAAGAATTTTTATCACACAAAAACATGTACAACAAAACAAATTGCATGTGTAATTGTATTTTGATCATGTTCTTATTATCTATTATAAATCTTGTGTCTGAGTATAGATGTTGTACAATTACTTTCTACATTTGGCATTATTGTTTTGATCTTAAATGTTATTCATTCTAGGAGGAAAAATACAGTAGATAATACTATATAACAAAGGAAGCATTTATGAGTAATGATGCTGCTCAACAAACTCATTTTCATTTTCCCACCTAATAACTACAGAGCTACTGTAATGGTTAAGTTATGTGTGTGTCCAAAATCATGTTGCAGTTGCTTATATAATGATACGGCTATGGTAACTCTGCAGTTCCTGAAAGGTGAATCAGATAGTCTAAATACAAAAAGTTGTGTATCACCTGCCTATAGCCAAATGTTAAGGCAGTAATATTTCATTTAGAAAAAATACATTATTAGGCTTTTATATCACAGTAGGTGGCATCCAGTTCACCTAATTTTAGCCACAAGAAAGTAAGAAGTATAGTCTAATTCTAAAATATCCATTTATTGTGCCATCAATTACCAGAAGATAGATAATTCCTTCTTAAAATAGATGGCTGAATTGAACTCTGGAGAACATATTCACTGACTACAGATCACTTCCAGATGAGTTTTGTAGACTAGGTACCTAACTGAAACACAGGTGTTAGCTAAATGATCTCAGACAGGCTTTTACACTTACGAAGTCAACCACCTGTGCCTCATATGTTCTTCTGTATCATATGATTTCCCTTCAACACACAGCAGCTTCAATTACCCAAAAATTCTGAATTCTCAGAAAGCCCTCCAAAACACACTGACATTAAGAATAGGAAAAAAGCCTAGCAGACCTTTGATACCCAATACCTTCCCAACGATAGGAAATCTGTTGTGTGAGATACACAGATGATCTAGCTGGCAAGCTCTACCACACACTGAAAAAGAAAGGAATAATCCCAAAACTGAAAATCAGCCTTGTGTTGCAGAGCTAAAGGAGCTTTATATATTTATCTTACCCAAGAGAAGGCTGAAGAAAGGTTTGCTCTACCCTGAGTAGGAGACATATCAGCCAAGCCGAGCAGCAATTCTAACTAATAACTCCCTGCAGCACCCACACCTGCAGTAATATTCCTATGGAAGGGGAAACAAATATTAATTTCTAATTGGTCAGATGACTAAATGAGGCTCTGAAGCATAACCAATAAATTTTACATTTTTGTAAAACTAAGTGTTATGGCAGTATTTAGAGCAGAAAGGATGTGTCACAAATGCCCCAGGAAGATGCAGCAGACCACCTGAAAGATTTAGGATGATTCCTCACTACACACAGGCTGAACATTTCCTCTGAAAAGCTGAATTAAATCATGCACATCTTAGAAAACTGTTCCAACTCACATCAAAGATTCTGAATGATAAGAAGTTGCATTTTTGCACCGTCTGTCAGATGGCTAGGAAATCATATCCTAATTAGGCAATGAATTTTTCTAACCTCAGTTAACAGTCTTTGGATAGAGGGATCTTTGTGCCTCACACTATTTGAATGCTTTAATGCATAAGGACTTCTAAAGAGAGAGCAAGGCTTCTCTCAGCTTTCTCTTGGATAAGGCCACTGCAACGTAAGGCTTGATATTCCAAATTCTGGATACATTTTGTGAGTTTCCTTTATATCCACTTGACTATTTTAATATTCCTTTTGAACTGTGGTAGTTTTAGTACAAACAGGAAAACACAGTCAGATCTTTTAATTACCTAAATTTTCTTTTCTTTAATTTTAGCTTGTTCATTTTTTAGGTATATTTCTTGAGTTAACTCTGAAATAAATTTCAATACTATATCTACTCACAGTGACTACTAAAACCCTTTTTAACTTATTTTTCTACACAAGACCTCCAACTTTGTAAGCACAGCGTGTGGTCTTCATTTTGACATGCATATCATTATGCATATCACTATTCAATTGTGACCATTTAATTAAGTGCTCCAGGTCATTCTTAAGACCAGATGTACTGGAAGAAATGAGGAAGAGATTAATGGAGTTGTAACTTCTGCCCTGAGGGAGGATGAGTTGCTGCAGTGACTATGCTCCACTTGCATGGCTGCTATTGAGCAGCCTCTTCAATCAGGTCATCAGCTGGATCCATACCTTGCTCTGCATTAGTATCTCATCCTTCTCATAATTTCTTACCCCAGAAATGTTGTATAATTTGCAAACTTCACATACTTGGCTCCACATATTCTCTATATGTCTCCAGCAAATATTAATTGCTCAGTAACAGCCCAGTACTTTCTTTTCTTCACATTAGAAAATTTGTATTTCTTCTATGAGCGAGTCACTTATAAATATAATGTGCAAAATACCCTGTTGTTCCATGTAATGAAAGCTTTCAATCACTAAGAAGCTGGAGAAATCGAGACATTACGATACTGACTCTGTTTTGCCCATGTCTGCAAGCCTGTCAGAACAGAAAAACATAGAAAGGAAAAGTTGAAAAGACAAATTCCGCAAAACCTCAAGACTAATGCAAGAATGAGCATTGTAATAAGTAGTCTTTTTTAAAGTCCCGACTCAATTTTTCCTTTATTTCATTTAGAATCAATATCAATCTAGTTGATAAATAATTCCCAGGTCACGATTTTCACCTTACCCAGTACTGGGACAATTTTATAACCTCAGCCTCTTGTGCAACCATTGTTTTCTTGTTAATGTTGATAATAATTGTGGTCCAGGAATAAAATAGTTAGTTTTTCCATGACTCCAGGATTTACGTCACCTAGGCTAGATGATTACACACGGTATACTTCTGGTAAATGTTTCTTCTCATCCTCATCAGTTATAGCTGGCAACCTTTCTGTTTCACAAGGGCTGGAAACAGCTTCTTTATTTCAAATCCTAGCATAGCTATTATTCCTTACACAGGTTTTACAATGTTATTTTTAACCCAAACACTATTTTTTTTGAAAAACCTTCCTTTTTATTTACTCCATTCACTATTGATATTCCTGTTCTATTTCTTCTCCCTCTTAGTAATTGCATGAACCTTTTAAACAGTAACTTGTATTTACTACCTTTTTCCTGGTTTTATATCCCTTATTCTGTTTTATTGCTGCTCTCCTGCCTCCTTCTGACCTAGATGACTGTCTTGCACATTGTAGCTTTATTTAGACAACAAAGCAGGGAATAAAACATGTATGCCAAATTTAATTATATCTAAATTGTGTGGTTTAAAACATAGTGAGTATTATATATCTTTAATCTATTGGAGCAAATGTTCCTACTGCTTTCAAAAATGAGGATTAGTGATACTTTCATTGATTGAGATAATGCAGCCCTCGGTGGCCTGGCTGACACACAATCTGTACGACTTTGCTCACAAGGCCCAGTTTGGTGGCTCACCAGACTCGGGCTCTTCTGCACGAATGATACTGTACCACATACAGCTTCATAGCTGCAGGACTTGCTTTGCCGTATCTGTGGATTTGCTTAATCTTGCTGTAGCTACTTGCTTAAGTATGGGTCTGCAAATAATATTTGACTTCGGTTTTTAATATAATTCTTAAAAAATGGCTTAATAAAGTAAAAAAGATTAAACATATTCAGAGAGTTATTAAACATATTCAAAGAGTGATTTTTATGGAAAAAAAAAATGCATCCCATTTAAGTGACAAGTCAGTATGCTGCAAAAATAAATAAGACTAAAGATAAAAATACTTGAGGGAAAAATGTATATTTTGCCAGTGGTGAACCAGTCTCTTAAAAAGAAAAATCACTTGGATAGGATCTGTCCATGAATCTGCTTTCTGTTCTCATCTGTGCAAGGTATAGCTATGTACGAGTGTAAGAAAAGGCTGCACGAGCATTTCAGCGCTCTGAATTTCTGAACTCCCTTTCCTCCCTTCTTTTTCAGCTGCAGTTTCTAGCAAAGGTTCATGTTCTCAGTGCATGCTGCTTCCTGGTCCATGTTCACCTGTTTTTAAGTGGTGCTAGAGAGAATAAATGGATAGCAGCACAGCAGCTGAGGGCAGGACTGGAGTGAGCAGGCTGCAAGACCCTTGAGGGAAGAGAAGCTTCACAACTGTTAGATTGTTTTTCTCTGTAGAACAGAAGAGATAAGACTTGGTTGTATCTGAACGCTCTCCGGACCAATTGTTTTTGCTCTTGATGTCCTTACAATACCTTTACACAGCTTTGAAGTCAGATACTTATAGAGTCTTGGCAACGTTCTGCCATTTAAGACATGAATAGCTTTGGGGAAGCTACAAAATATTATTTAAGTCCAGAATTTAACCTTCGTTGTCTTGCAATGCGGTTACCATGAGCTTTATGGTGTATTGACCTTCAATGAATCCAAGGTTCAATTACATACAATTACAGGTAACTTACTAACTAGGTTTACATGTTCTGCGTGGTAGTGACAAACTCCTCCATTGAACTGAAAAAAAAAGCATGTACATATAAATAGGCTTGAATGTCTGTAACGCAAACATCATAGTTTTGTTCATATCTCACTGCAAAACTTTATACCAGACATCAAGGTATCTTCATCCATGCTCAGCCAAAATGATCACCCCCAGAATAAAGGAATATAAATTGTGTATGACAATATTAAGTTTGCACATGTCTCTCTCCTCCTTTACTCAGTTAAAAAGAGACTATTTTCACAAGACCTACAATTTAATTTTCTTGGGAAGAGAGCAGAAAAGAATCAGTAAGGAAGTCCTTATTACACGTAATCTCTAGCCAGGCATTTCTAGACTGTAAAAGTACTCTGAAATTCAATTCTTTACAAATCAGAGTATCAGTCATTTCTAATTCTTGTTTGGATTTGACCTGAATACCTTTTCTGTCCTTCCAATACTTAATGTTCTATAACCTTTATTAAAATCGCTTTTGAAAGTATTTGTATTTGAATACAAAGTCTCTTAATAATAATTATCTGATACAATGTATGAATACTGAATATGAATATGATGCTACTTGATACTCTCTTTGCCTTGCTACTTTAGAAGCTATTTAAGTAAGATATAAGTCTTGCAATAAATTCATCATACAGTAATACTTAGGTAACAACTTCTTATATATAAGAAGGCAAAAAGAATGTTCTTCTCAAAGATTAGCTCGCTGAGATTTAATTGTGCTCCAGCAACTGCTGTACAACATAGCAATATCCAAATTAATTTTAACCCTACTATTTACTGGTAAAACTCTCTACAGCAGGCTTAAAGTCAGAAAAGGCTCTTCCACTCTGAGAAATGAGAAATGTTATAACCTTGATCTAACATTTTGTTTTCTTTTTTTTTTTGTGTACAGATTTACAAATCATAGATATATTCTGAATAACATTATTTTTAACCTTCATCCTTAAAAAGTTATCTACAGAGATTTACTGAATTTTTATTTGATTAAGTACAAGTTAATGTGAAATTGAAAGATATTAATTCTGAGCTCAGACTGTGTGGCCAAGAAATTATACAATTTATGAAATTCAGTAATTTGTTCTATGCCTGAAAGCACAAGAAATGCACAAGCTTTTCAACAGACAGAAACTGTAATTTTTTTCTGATGGGAGAAGACAAGCAAAGTGTGGAAAAACAGAAGGTAGAACATGCTATCAATAGAAACAAAACAGCAGGTACCTTCGGGTATAGCAGATATAGCAAAACACCACTATGATATTGTAAACTTACATTTTTGAAGTTAACAGAGACATCAATAATTAAAAAGAAGTCAACAATTATTAAAGTCAACTCTTGGCTAAGGTATTAACTATCACTAACAAGGTTAGGACTTGTTAAGAGATGGATCTGGTTAAAACTATCCATAGACACACTCCTTTATTCATCTAAACGGAATAAGCATCTCCTAAATGGTGCAGAATAAAACACTTTTTGTGCTACAAGTTTCTTAAAACACATTTATGGAAAAAATGCAGCTGAAACATAATCAACAAAGAAATCCAGAGAGAAGAATGAGAGGCAAAATGCGTAGGGGCATAGTTGGAATTCATTAATTCTTAATAACTTTTGTAAGCATTTGCTGGCCAAATTTTGTGTTACCATAATCTCCATTACAGAGCTTTTTTTTATATGGCTAGTGAATACACATTCAGTATGGCCTCCAAGAAAAATTCTTTTTCAGCTTAGAACAGAACTGTTAGAGAAACACTACACCGACACTCTTCCCCAAGCTAGCGAACAGGAGCATGGTGGGAGCGTATCACCCTGGCTACTTAGAGCTTAACTTAAAGGCTGCAGTCTTTCAGGGTGCTTTCTTACCTGAGGCCACAATGGCCTCTGAAACACATCAAAAATGGAAGCAAAAAATGGTTTGGAGCCATCTTTTTGTTGTCAGCTGAAGGACAGACTGGATGAGAATGGCTGTTGAGTATTTGTGGGTTTTTACTAAATAAAAACTCATTGTGTACTCTCATAAGCCTATTTCTCCACTCTTTGCTTGTACAGTCAGTATGTGAAAGGCTTGAAAGCTGTCTTGTTTCTCCAGAGTTTTCAGCAGAGCTGCTCTCTTTAAAGCTTTTTGGAATGAGGCTGTGATGGATGGAGACTTCAGTAAAAGCCAAGAGGCATTTAGAGGGAAATGGTCTATGGAAAGAGCGTGCCCAGGCCTGAGGTAATTGGAAGAGTAAGGTGGTTTTGACAACTGCAAGGGAAGTAAAAGGGACAAAACTCAAAAAAGCGCCAAAGTGAATCCTTGGGCAGCTGCTTTTTGTTGTTGTTGTTTTCCATTTTTCTTGAAGAGTTGGACTGGCAGAAAGCAGTCAGGGGGTCCTGCTAGGCTAAAACTTAAGAAATGAACCTCTGAGATATACTGAGAGTTTTTCTCTCTACCCTTCCCAGTACACTGATTCCAACTGCTCAAAACCTGGACCAAGCTTATTTGAACCTCTGTCAAGCTGAAATTTCTTTCAGTGTATGGTCTGCATATACCAACTTCCCCACTGCAGCGTCTGTCTCAGAAGGGTCAGTGGCTTACATTGAAATCATATTGGTCAAACAAAATGGTTTGCAGGGTTAAACTTTACTAAACTAGCTATTGAAATGAAGTCTTACAAAAATTAAATAATACATCATATGAAATTCAGCAACTGTGCATCTGAACAAATCTATAACACTCAAGGCAGCTCACAAATCTATGTCAAATATTTGCTTAAACAAGGCGACAAATACATTTAACATAGCATACAAATATATCTCTATTTATCATTGTTACTTTTCTTTCTTGTGAATGTTCAACCTTTGTGCATTCATAGCCTATTCAATTCATATTTTCTAAAAGTATGGTGAAAATGAAATATCATTAAAATATACTAATTATAAAAAGCACAACCACATTTTGCCAGGAGACTACTTTCCTACACTCTATCTAGCTGCAGAAATACATTTATTTTGTGAATTTTACTTGTATCCATGAACTGTTTCAAGACAAATAAATTGTATTTTGCAAAGAATTCACTATTTAGCAATAAAATGTTTGTCCTATTCCAAATATTCATGGAGTTGTAGGAGATACTCACATGGTCTTTCATTCACCTACCAAAAGTGCCTAAGTTAGAAAGTCAGCCACATGCTACCTACCGAAAACTAGAAGGAAGATTTTCTCTGGAGGAGTCCAATTCAAAGCACCTAAGTTACATTCTTACTTTGAATTGCCCTCTGGAGAAATCTGTCTCTCTCATCATGAATTTCAGTGGAGGCTTAAGGAGATTAGTTCCTGGTTTAGGCACCAAAAGCTCTTGAAGTTACACGGTGCGATTGTCTCTCTATGTACCAAATAAGCTGAACTAAACACATTGAAACACACTTTCTCTTTGTCTACAATTGTGGACTTAATGAAGAGATAAGAAAATTTCCAGTATTCAAATTGAGTCACTATTACTTTTTTTTTCATAAAATGACAGTCTATGTTTGGAAAAAAAAAAAAAAGAAGAAAATAAAAGAAAAAAAGAAAAAGTGGCATTTCTGGTCCTTTTAAACTGTTCTCTTCATTGCTGAGGCTGGCAAGAGTGTGGAAAGCATTTTGACTATTGAAACCCTTGCTATTTTTCCATACACATTGCTAGCAGCAGTTATAGCATTCCTGATTATATTTAACCAAACTTACTTGTTAAACAGAATAAGGGCATTTACCCTCTGGAAAGAATATGAAAATCAGCAAGCAAACACTTGCATAAATGCAGCAGACACACAGGAAGCCGATCACACCGCACGACTTCACTTGCTCTGGGTGATAGAGCAAATATGAAGCTGCACTGTGGTTGAGTGATTTTTGTCCAGAATAGTATCAACAACATGCAGTTCTGTTTTCCTCACTCACCACCTGTCAGCCCCCTCTGAAATTTGCTGTATTTCAGGTGCTGTCTCAGGTTTCCTTGACAGAAGTCAATGATTTGTGTCCCATTCAATTTAGTTCATGTGAAAATACTCATAGCTCCTTGCCATATGTCAGTGGATGATAATTGCATTGATCGACCTTGCAGTGGGCTCAGTAAGGGCACCGTTCAGATAACTGAGTAACCGGAGGCTATTGCTTGTTAGAATTACCAAATTTGACTGTTTGACTGGTTTGATTCCAATCAGGCTTGATGGAGAGATGCATAAATACGCCAATAAGTGAATTACTTTTCAGGTTATGTTGCTAGTAGAGGTATCGATGAGTATGCTTTGTAAGCTGAATATAGCAGTTTGTTACCTTCTATTTTATACTGAATGGGTGAATGTGTTCTGATAAAATAAAGAATAAATTTAAGTTTTCATCTCTAGACTGTTTAAAAGACAAGTTTTATTTTAAAGAGCACAGTAATTTTTTCTAACAACAATTTTCACTCTCCTACTTTAAAGTTCTCGTCAGGAAAGAACTCAGAATGAGAAGACCTATTTTCATAACAACGGGAATTCAAAAAACAAATTTGTAAGATAGACTTAAGACAAAGTTGTTGGAAATACAGCTAGACTAGCATCATTTTCAGGTGTAAGGTTCTTGCTAGCTGATCCTGCAACAGAGCCCAATTCCATTTTTTCAAAAAACTCTTTTTTGAGATATTTAAATTATCAACTTCTCTGGCTAATGCCCTGAAAATATTTATTAAAAAGCCCAAAATATCCAGACATAAAGATGCCAGCAGGTCATTAAACTCTCAGTGTTCAGCCCATGCATTTATCATATACGTGCACTTTTACTTAAGACTCCCCATTTGAACAGTAATGACTTTTCATGTTTCTCATCTCTCTCTGATCTGAATGTCTTGAAAATGTTTGTGAAGTTGCTTTTCTAATACTCCTCTTCAGCAGAGTAGCTCTAAGTCTGGCAAAAACTAGGTTTAGAATGAGACATTAACACTTTCATTTTAAAGCTGTCTCTTCGTGCCCACAGCTCCAAAGACCTTGTATAAAAGGTGCAGATGTTCAGTCCCTGTTAAAGAATATTGCCGGGAGGATCATGTTTACTCTGTGATTTACAGCATGCCAAACATACGTTAGCATTTGTAGGGATTATGCAGGTTTCTAAGGGGAGAAGTCCTTCATGCTTATTTGCGTAAGTTTTGGAAAAAACTGGGCATTCTACATAATAAATATTGCAAGAATCATATATTTGCATTCATCTCATTGCTGTTTAGCCAAAGTTTTCCAGTTTTTTTTTGCTTTGCTGAGCACAGATACAAGGAAATAGCCTCAATAGATTTAGTGGGGTAGTTTTGAAAGAAAAATGCTATTTAAAATCAGTGGAAGTATGTACTTGAAAGCGAGGTTATCCATAATCACCTGAGACTTGTAAACCATAACAGAAATCCAAACACATGAGGCTATTCCCCACCCACTTTTAAATGCATTTAAAAAGAGGTTGTGTTTAATATCTAACTTTTTACTCCAACTGAAAACACGCATAATTACTTTGTAAATACAAAAGGAAATAAAAACATGTTTAAAATAACTTAGAGATCCTTTAACTGCTTTAGAGTGTCATTGTTTGATATGCTTATTTCACTGTTTAGATCTCAGTTAATGCAACTGAGGGAAAAAAAATGTGTGTTCTTATATTATTCTGTTCAGTGGTGAATGTCCATACGCTGTCATGTTGCCTGCACTCAGATAAGGTAGAGTCTAGAACTGCAAGAATACCAGCAACAGCAATTTGTTGAATTTGTCACTGGACAGATAATCTCAGTAAAAATTGTATGTGTGAAACTAATAAAGAACAAGATGCGATTCCTAAATGTGGAAAAACGTGGTCATTAATTAATACATTAAGAGCAGTTGGCTGTTATCTCCATCTTTGGAAAATAGTGGGTGCATCAGCACATATTCATTGGCAGGAAATTAAACTTCTAAGAGAAGAAAATTAGGGTAACCATAACTCCTATGGTTTGTTGATTCATCAGCACAGCAGGACGAGCTTGAAGAGCAACTAGTGAGCACATGTTGAATCAATGAAGCCTGCGTAAAGAGTTTCACTATTTGCTGATCTCCAGATGACATGTGGAAGTTTTGCCTAAATATCAAAGGCAAGTTTTCAGGGGAAGCCTGATCTAACATTTACTGAAATGAGAAGAAATTTCAGTCTTAAGTTCCTCTAATACGCAATCATAAATTACAAATCTTATATAATTAGTTACAGTGAACCAGATGCCTATTTTTGGCTACTATTGTAATTAGTCATATGCAAAATTAATACTGAAAACTTAGCATGCATCTAATGAAATGTGTGCCTACCAGGCACGCTTAGTTTACCCATAGATTTTAGATTCTAAGTAGAAAGCTTTAAAACAGCTAGGATCTGTGTTTTAAAAACCTGAAGTGACTGCTGAAATTTCATCTCCTGCTCATACAGAAGAGCAAAAGTATTCCTACCACCCTCCTCCAAACTACATCATTAGTCATGTTTTCCTACCTACTTAATTTTTTAAACAGTTTCTCTAAACAGCACGTTACAGAAAGGGTATCAGATGGAAAGGCCTTTATTTACCACAGTAATAAGAAATAATTTGTGATCCAAAATAACAGCAACAGTAGAAAGACAAAAAAAACGTATAGAGAGAAGGAACAAAAAAAAAAGAATGTGGCTGGTTATGGATACCTGGTGGCTGGTTTAACTAGGTCTACTGAAGTGCTACTTTAACATTCAATTACACGTTCTGCTGATGCCTTACGGAAAGTTCTCAAAAAGCTTTTGCTTATGAACAATTCTGCTCGTAAAGCACATGATACTGATTTATTTGTTTCTTTGGTTCACTTTTTGAACAGTAGGCACACATGCTTTGCTGTAGGATTGATTATTGGGCTGAATTCAGTAATAACAAAAATAATTTTAATGCAATCTTCATGTAAGATACTTAAGCTTAATTTAATTCAATACTTTACTCCGCATAAAGTGACAGTCATTGCTGAGTAAAGAGCAAGCCTCAGAAAATTATAATAAGGCTGTACTTAGGATAACCTTTTGACTATTCTTTGTGTTGGGTGATTTCAACAATATCATACATTCATATTATTAACTCCCTAGGATATCTGTTTGGGGTCCCAATCAACTCTTCAGCCATTCTGTTATTCGAGTGCTTGAATAATTATTCACTTGCATCCAACAAATGCTTGCTTTACTTGTTGAATGACAATTTGCCAAAAAACATTATCCCGTCCAAATGGTACCTAGAGATCTGCATCCAATATGGACTTGTCAGCTAACAGCTTTGGAACATAGCTCTTAACATAGCTGGTATACTCAGTTCCACAATGCAAAAGGCACCCTTCTCTTGCACCAAGTGAGTGAGACAAGGAGATCCTTAATCTATCAGACAAAGAAAAGAAATAAGACCAAGAAATCCGTATGTTCCATCTATTCTGATTTCTCTTTGTATCTTTATCCACATCATTTGACCTTCGTGCATTAATTTTCCCTCTCTAAGATGAGGGCTATTATCAGCCTATTCATCAGGCAGAGTTTATGATCTCCGGTGCTCCCATAAAAAGTTTTAACTGCTTAAACTTCTATTACGAGAGAAAAGGGAAAAAAATAGAATGTGGGATGCATAAGCTGACCAGCTGATAAAAATGCAGGTTGTGGGATGCAGTGCTTTGCAGCTACCATCCTACAATAACCATTTCTGCTTCAAAATAGCAAATCATTCCCAGGAGACAAGCACACAGTCCATGAACAGCATCTTGACTTCATTAGGTTGCTTTCTAAATAATAGTAGTTTCTGCCTTTAGATGCCTAAAAAGCACTGTGGTGGTGTCTGTAAGCAGAAAAAAATGTGATCTTTGCACAGAAATTATGGTAGCTGTTATTGTATAGCTTTTTTTTTTTAATATATGGACTCTTGAAGATTCCAGACTTACGGTCTAAAATATACATGTAAAATAAGTCCCTCCAAGGAAGAAAAGAGTTAGCCATGGGCAGTCTTAAGAAGTAAGGCTCCTTCTGTACTAGTATCAATGCTGGTTTAAAAGTTTTGACCAACCACTACCAATTCATCAATGCCAGTGTTTAATCTTACAGACCTCCTGTTTATTCCATATAACTAAATAGCTCCACTATTACTTCATAAGAAAGATCTGTACTTCAATATACAGAACAGCTTCAAGGCATTGCTCTGAATACATTCACCTGCAGATACTTATAAAGGAACCCACAATCTATAATTAAAAGAGTTCACACAAGGAAACGGTCCAAGAAGCTCAACAAAGAGTAGTTAGCCAAAATAAGAACAATATGTGCAAGGTCATAAATTTAGAAAAAATCCTGAAACTATCAGCCAAACATGCTACCCAGCAAACTACAGTGAAACACCATAGACAACAACGCCTTGAAGACCATGTGTTTATGTTTGACCTGAAGCATATTCTCTGATGGTCTTGAATGTCAGCATAGAAAATATTTCCACCTTCACATGTCATTGTCCAGTGATCTCTCCATTGCAAATACCATCTTCCTTTAGTCTTGGCGTCCTCTTTAAATAACCTGTAGAGCATCAGTTTTTCATGAAGCTACACTGAGAGCAAGGAGTAGAATATATATCCAGGTCTTGCTCAATGCTGTACCTGAGATAGCATGCATAATATTGTGGTAGTCTTTGCAAATGCATTGTATATAGTAAATAAAATAGGTATTGCCAGTACCTTCTCTCAGCATGCTGCTCTCATCTGTCACTTCTTCAGTGAAAAAGATGCCAAGTGGGTGAGAATGGTGGGAATTGCTCATATAGTCATCACTTCGCTGGGCCAAGAAGGAAACTGAAAAGGTTTCTTAGCCCTATGATTTGTTTTTCTGAGTTCTTTTCTGAGAAGGCTCCTGAGTTTGGGCTGATGTTCTTATGACTGTATTTACTTCCTGTTTATTAATATTTTTTAGGTAATGGGGGAAAAAATGTTTTTAAAAGTCTTAATTCCTAGTGAGACACTGCTATTACAAGAATTTGGGTTATACTTCTAGTAATTTTTGTGTATGTTTTACTCAGAGAGTAATTTGGATTCCAAGTTACAGGAAGGTATGAAGCATCACAACACTCGTTCATATTATTTTCTGAAGATTGAGCTGTGATAATCTGGGGAGTTTGTATGTAATTTATGAGCTCCAGCTTTAATATGAACTCGGATTTAATAACTGTCTACAGCCTTATGTCTTTCCTGCACTGTAACTGTATGCTGCTTACACAAGTGACTGTGGGATGGACTGGAAGACAGCAGTCTCTCAACACTTGTTAAAGTCAGCCAGCCAAAGCACAATTGCTCTTACCAGGGAACAGCAATAATTCTAAAGCACAGAATCCTTATTGAGATTTCTCTTGTGGGTTTTTTTTTTTCTTTTCCTGTTTGATACTCTGTGAATCTTCCATCCCTTTCTGGAGGGCAAAGAATGGGAATGATCCTACTCAGAATACTTTGTTGACAGGAAGAGCCTCAGAGTGGGGAGGACAATGAATCCACTATGCTTAAGTTCCCAAGGGCCAGATTTAAGAGCACATTCTTGAGATAAGGCAGCTCCCTATTATCTACGTAGAAATTGTTGCTCTGAGTTTTGTAATCTTTCAACGCATTGACAGAAGCTGAACTGGGTTTTGATTCCACTCTGGAAACCAAGCAATAAAAATTAAGGAGCTACAAGTCTGGCAGGGACCCAGGACTCTTCTTAATCTCAGTGAGCTTCAAGAATAAAAGCCTGGACATATTATAAGGTATTCCATCCAGAGCTGAAAGACAACAAGGAAGACAGCAGAGAGCTGGGGTGTTGGGTTTTTTGTTTGTTTGTTTTAGATAAGCACAATTCTTATGGGATCTAAAATAGTTACTTTAAAACTTTAGTCTATATACTTTTTTAGCCATCAGCTATTTCTGAAGAAGAGAATTATAAATAGGACAGGGAAAGGGTGTGTTTAGCATTTGGATATGCTGTTAATGTTGGCACTACTCACAGAGTATTGGTAACTTATCTTTAAGGAGGGTTGTTTTAGAACCATCACCCAAAGCATGCTTAAAAATGAGAGTTAGAATCTGCCAAGCGCCGTTTACATTAAGAGCACAGACATCCAAAAAAGTCAGATGAATGTCCAGTAAGGGAAACTTCAGCAGCACTCTGAGAAAATCATTGGACAGCAATAGGTAAATGTTGTTATTGTTTGTCTTTATGTCTCTTTGAACTTTCTTTCTCTCATCTAAGAATTCAGTGCTTCTTGAATCACAATAAAGTTACCACAAAAACATTTTTCTTTGAAATCTTTTCTAAAGCTGTATCAGAAGCTTCTTAATTGCTGTTCACTTCTATTGAATCCCGATTATTTTGGGGTTATTTTTAATGGAAAAACCCCCAACATTTTAAATTGGTGCATTGATGATTTCACTCAGATTAGAACATAAGAAATTCTGTAATCAAAAAAAACAAACCTCCAAACTAACCAGAATAGTTGTAAGAGAAGAGAAACCAGATTGCCCTTTATCTTACTCCAATTCTTTCTGTTGAAGTCAAGGAAATCTGAGCAGTGCAATGAAATGATGAATCAGACCTAGTGACTTTCTCCATTGCAAATTTAATGTTATGGAAAATGATATTAAAGTATAATATCCATACTTTAGGGCTTACCAGAAAATGACTCATGATAAACAGAGTGCGTTTTTTGAAATGGCATTAAAAAATAAATTTAACTTCTCTCTCTGACTCCTTCAGTATTTCAGGGTATAATTTAAGAACACATCCTCCATTGCTTTCAATAATTCTTCCTTGGGAGTGGGAATTCAGAACTTTAATGGTAACTTTCACATTCATGCACAAAGTTATGAAGGAAACTTGAAGTAAAAAAAGAACATTTCTGAGTACCGAAGTAAGGTAGCATAAGGAAATGCATGTTCCTCTTTCTCAAATTGCCTTTGAATAAGGTAATTTAAGTGACATAAAGGATATTTTAGCTTTTGGAAACCAAATCAAACTTACATTTTATTAACTACATCAGTCTTTGTTATAAATCTACATTTACCTCCATATCAAAAATATTTTTATTGGCTTAAAACTGTGCAAGTTCTTTCACATAATTTACCAAATCAAAGAAATGAATTAACATTAGACTTGCAACAAATGTAACAGCAGGACTGATTGTCAGATGTCAGTTTGCCTTGGACAAGCCAAGTGGCAATGAGGAGACTTCCACTTTTCTCAAAAAAACACCCAACCAACCACCCCCCAAAAAAACAAGACAAAAAACTTCCAAACCCTACTTGGCTGAAAGTTGCACAGTTGTTATTCTTTCTGAGTGTCTGAGGGTGACATGTTCTGTTTTATGGTGAGATATACTCTTTTATGATACTCCACTAAATGAAGTAATAAAAACTTCTGCTTTACTAAACTACTGTATCAAGTATCTTCTTTTGTACTTGCAGCCCTGAGAATATGTATCTCCAAGATTTACAGAGTTTAGTGCTTTTATTAAGTCTCTGTCATGATTTAAAGGGAAAGACTTAGGCAAAACTGTTTGAAATACCTCAACAGAAAAAATACACTGAAATCAATACACATTATATTAATGTCGGCCAAATAGTAGTAACAAGTTTCTTTCTACCATCACTAATGTCTGTTTCAGAAACATTTTAAGTTTGATTTTTTTTCTTACCTTTTTTTTCTTTTAAATGCCAGGTTTATTAACTTTGAAAATGAAATGCTCTTCAGCACATGCATGTATAGTCACAGATCAATTGGTACATTCAGGTAAAGTGCTGGAGCAGTGGGAATGAAAATCAATCGCGCAAAAAGTTGCAGAGGTCGCTCCATCACTCCACTACCAAAAGCTACTGTCCCATGTAATGTGTTGAAGAAGCATCTGAAGATGAAGAGAATTTCTCTGAAGGTCACATCCCTTCCTACAATGGTAATGTGGGAAAATTCGACAGCTTGTGACAGCACAATCCACACAGAGGTGTGAGCTGATAGAAGCATCGCTGCAGGTTACCTCTTCTGTTTGTCCTTCCCTCCTGACCATAACCCTAGGCACCCTCAGTAACAGAGTCTGAATGGTGTATTCAGCCTTAGTATTGGGTCTGCTTCCCCATATAAACTACACAGATGTTATAAAAGGAGCACACAGCAAGAAAAGAAATTTCCATGACAACATAATGCAGCAACTAAATTCATACTTGGAACCATTTCTCATTTTAGTTCTTAAAGTCAAGAAGCGTCTCCAGACTATACTGGTCTAACTACAATCATTATTGGTCCAAGATATACTGTTAGAAACATGTGAACTGAATATAGGGAGCTATCCCCAAATGCAATGACTTCAGTACTTTGCAGTTACTCTTAACTTTGATGTTTAAAGCATCCTCCCTCTTGCTGGAGATCCAGTGCTGATTGATCCAGCAAGCAATGCCACCCGCAGCTTAGCTCTCAGTTGTGTAGCACTAGCAAGTGTCTGGCTGAATCAACAGAGCTCCTGATTCTGCTGTTCTCAATCTACACACAATTCTTCTTTGTATTTCTGTAAGCATTCCACCTGTCTTTCTATAAAGAGAGAATACATCACTCCTGGAGTCAGGTGTAAGGTAATAAAGCATAACTTGCCCCTTTGCAGTATTACATGCTTTCCTTTTGTGATTCTCTCTCTCACCAATACTGTGCTGGCTCAGTGCCACAAAAGGAAAGATGCAAGGAGCAAGTGTTGTCACAGATCACATAGCAAGAGCTAGATGATTGCTTTGATTCTGTGGGGTAGGAATGTAACAGCAGTGTTGCTACCACACACTCTCAGAGAAAGACCTGTTTGGCTGGTATTAAACAGATGCCTAATTGGAAAAAGTGCTGAAATAACATTTTTTAATATTTGAAGCTGCATTTTAGTAGTTATAGAAAATCTGTACTATTGCTTTATGCAAACTTACCATCCTCAGGGGTCATTATCTGACTTGAATTGCAAAGTGAATTTTGCGTAATTATAAAACTGTATAATGCAGCTTTGACAATCTATGTTTTATGTCAGCACCATAAATGACTTGAAATGAAATGGAACAAACCATGATAGTGCATTCCAGTCCTTCAGGAAGATAAGAAATGCAATCAAAATACTTGGTTTCATTTTATTCCCTATTTTAGGTTTACTATATCTACAAGTCTGTCCATTAACAGTAGAAAGAAGCTGCTGTCACCTAGTTTCTACTATTAAACACTTCTGAAACCAGTCCTTACTCCAAATCCTGCCATAGACACTTCAAAGAATTTATGGTTTGGGTTTTTTTTAAAGGACTTTAGTTAGTTGGGAAAAACTTTTCTATGTAGTGAGAACTCCCTGGATAATGTAAAGATGTCACACAGTACTCATGCTGAAATATACTGAATAACAGGGCTGATAAATTAACTTATTTGATTGCAGATACTAATCAGGACACACATAGCTTTGAATTTTTCATAAATTCTTTGATTACTCTATGAAAAGTAGACTGTAAATTTAAGTGCTTTGTACATTTCTTATAAGAAATAGCCCTTTTTAGTTACTTAATTCATACACTGATCAAACAATTCTTTTATTTCAGTATAAAAAAAATCACACAGGCACTAATCAAAAGTATTTAGTTAATAATAAAAGAGAATAAAAAAGCCACTGGAATGATAACATGGTTAAAGAGTTCTATGAAAATTGGAATATTATTCTAAAAGAAGTCAAATGTTTGATGTATTTTTTAAAAAACACCTTTCTGATTTCAGTCAATAATAATCTCTAATTGATGAAATAAATGCTACTGCTGTTTCTCTTTGAAATGAATGGGCACAAAAATGTTCAAAGGCAATCCTTTATAGGCATCACATGTGGCCACATCAGAACCCTTAAGAAGTTAAACTACATCAGAGTGAGAACAGTAATACTGGCCTGAAATAGAGGCAACGATCTGCTGAAACTAAATGTAGACCAAGTATCCAAAGAAAATCATGCCCAAATTGTTTCCTTTTTGAAACATACAATCAATTAATAAAATGAGAATATTATGTGAAAAATTATTTGGAAATCCTTTTTAATTACAAGTTTTTTACAATTTCATTTCTCTAAACACTGAGATTCTGCTATATGAAAATCATGAAGTCTGTTAAAACATACAAAATAAGTCCTTATTCTAGATGGTAATAACAACCTACTTAAACAGAAATTGAGATATAGTCAAGATTTCTGTTTTCTGAAGTGGCTGTTGATTGTAAGATGTTGAGTAGAGACAGGTTGTGTAACCTTAGTTTTTCAAAATTCTGAAAACTAAAAGGTTTCTCTAGTCAAGCTTATTCACTATTCAGCCTCTGAAAATGAATCCTAAGAGTTTTACTAACATTCACTTACAGACTTGGTCAAGGAGTTGTGAAATCCCATTTCACAGTACAGTCAGGTCTTTCTGAACTCATGCGCCAAAAAGCCATGCTTTAAAATGTTATCAGCTCCTTTGAGAGCTGTCCACAGGGACTGCTTCAGAAAGTTGAGGTAGCAGAGCACTGTAAGGCTCTACAAAGATGGGTGTCTACATTTCAATGATACATTCAGAGCAGCAAATTTATAGAAATGTAGTTTTCTATTATAACTATGAATGAGGTATTAAGTTGATAGCAGTATAATACTTTGAAGCTATGAAACAGTACAGGATTAAATTTCATCCATTTTTAGTCACCTCTAATCTGAATCAGGTTATACCTTTTAGGTAACACTTCGTTAGCAGGAATAATACTGCATCATTTTTTTGCTCACTTTAAAAAAAACAACCCAACCCAAAACTTAACCTCGAAATCCTAATTTTCTAATTTACCTCATCCCACACAAAACCCTGGGCCCAATTTGCCATTTATGCCAGGACCACTATCTAATTAAAGAAGGGCATGATGTTCTTAACAGAGTACTCGGGGTAATTGTCCTATAATGTCCTCCTACTTGTTCTATGCCTTGTGTTTTTATAATATGATAAACTATTCAGTATTGTAATTGCTTTTCTTCAATGCTACCTCTCTCACAAAGATGTAAAGAGGACACATTAAATAAAATCGTTCCACTTCCATGGAGAAGAGTTTCTTTTCTTTCTTTTTCTTGCTTTTCATTTTACAAACATATCAGGGAAAGTCAGGCAAAGCTGGATAATTCCACGGATTCTGAAGGAATCTGAGGGTGATTTTTTTCAGCTCCTATTGTGAGCTTGCCAATTTTAGTCGTCCAGTTGTTAAGCAACCTCCCAGCAGTTCAGGCCCTTCTCTCCACCTGCCAGCTGCTGGTGCACAGGCTGATGCCCTCCCCAGCAAGCAAGTCCTTCTGAAACTTTGTTTCAGTTTCTTCTGAGAGTCTCTTTTCCATTCTCTTGACACCAATACACCTCACATATACAGAAAGTTTTCATTATACTTTGCAAGTGCTTTCTTACATAGACAGAAAAAGGAGGACAACAATATTAGACAGTTTTTACAAGGCATTTCAGTTCTTCAGAGTAGGAAGTAATTTATGGAAAACAGTTTTCACTTACCCCACTGTTTCACATACAGAAGAGGGATATACACTAAGGCTCTGCAGAAATGTGTGAACTCTTTTGTGGAATCATACCCTTTAAAATACAGGCATCAGCACCCATCCAAACAACAACAACAAAAATTCTTAATATGAATTACTTAGAGCTTTCATCCAGCAGACATGATGATGAAGTCTTAGAGTAAACTGCAATACTGGACAAGTATGATTTGGAGTCCCAGGGTCTCTACTATTTATTAGAGGTTAGTTTAGACCCATAGTAAAATTATTCGGTCTAGATGGGCCAGAGGACACCTTGATTAGATATCCAGAGTAAACCCATGAAGGACTACTAGGTTGAATACTTTTTAATAACGAACACCTTTACAGTAACTCTAGACTTTAGACTGCCTTGAGGATGACGATTCAGTTCAAAACAGTTTTCTTTTTTCCTTTCATGGTACACAAGTTTACTGAATGGAATACAGAATATTGTCCAGTGAAGCAACTGGTTTCCGTGGATACAGCTAAAATTACACATCAGAATATTTTTTCTTGCAATTCAAAGCTTAAAGAAGCTCAATTTGCCTTATTAAGAAAAAAAAAATCTTTAGTAGTCTGTCCAATATGCAGACAAAGGAAAGTAAATGTAGCATTCTAAAGCAAGAACTCTTCTGAGGACTGGTGCCCTTTTAGAGATCATTATAAAAAGGTTACACACAGTAATATCTGTAATAGAAACTTTTCATTTGAACATTGGGAGCATATGTGCAATTCTAATAATTATTTTGAAACTATAATATGGATTTAAATGTTTTCCCCTCAAACATTTATAGTATTTTTATCAGTATCTTGCCAAAATCCAGAATAATATGCTACATGGTAGATTCACTTTTCTTGATACAGGTAAAATATAACATACCAGAGTAGAAAATTTTTAATTATGAGACTTTTAATTTAAAACAAGATTTAAAAGATGAGTTGGCAATGAATGATTTTTTTTTTAGTGCTGAATACAAGAAAACACGTATTTTATCATTCTTTCTTTACATAATTGACCCAGTCAAAACTTCTGTCGTTACTGTACAGTTCATAGACTCCCACATATTTCTGCATCTCATCATTCCTCTAGAATAAAAATATGTCTTCAGCTACAAATATAACTATGATATTAAATGATTCAGTTACTGTTACTTCAATTACTAAGATGTCTCCGCTAAACGGCTTGCAGCAGCCTCTGTTTTTATAAAAATTGTTAAACTGTAGGACTTGTCCATATAAAGCACACACATGTATTCTAGTGACATCTTAGGCAATTTCTGGTAGATTCTTGAATTCAAACAACAGATTCCAGAATTTTATACAGGTCACAAAATAACCCTGTTGTTTTTGCTCCCAGTGAGTCAGTGGAACACTAAACAAAACCACAACGTGAAGACATTCCTGTTCAAAAGATATAATGCAGGCATTGAAGTGAGAAACTTCTGGCTTCTCAAAAGTTTACATCCTATTATTATGGCTTTTATTATTGCTTTATGCTAATGATATTGATTTCCATTAAACGCTCACTATTTTGCTGTTACCTCCCTTGCACGGTTAAAGAACAAACATCGCCTTTCTGCTCAACTTGTATTTGTTCAAGAAGTCTGCAATGTTGAAGCATTTTTATGTTTTTATTTACTGAAGTATGTTTCCTGAGTTTGCCTGCTTTTTCCCTAGGTGAATCACTCCAAAGACACTCCTAAACTTCTATCCAATTTACTGTATCTGGTTCAGCTACTTGTGGCACAATTCCTTTTTGCCTCTTCCCAGTGTATTGTTTGCTGATTAACAAAGGAGACAGCTGTGTAAGACTACCTCTCTGCTGAAGGCTGTCCTATTTCGTGATCCTCAGTTCTTATTCCAGACAATGTCATGATAAAATTTAGTAGTAATCAAATTTCTGTTCTTTCATTAGGGCTTCCTTATCTATACAAACATTTCATGTTCTATCTTTCACAATGCCTAGAGGTTTAGAATAGTTTTATGTATTTTTTGCCACTTGTATCTTTAATCTTGATCCCAGTTGGTTCTTTATAGTTAGCCAGAGGCTTGGGGGTTTGTTGTTTCGTTCTGCTTTGTTTTTAACTTCAGATACAACTTTCGGTTATACTTCCTGCACTGAATACTGACAAATTGAAAGGAAGGAATGAGGGAAATACAGGACAAGACTGCGATAATCTTCAAAATCTATTGCAGATAAGTAAGCTGCTGCATAATTAATATTCTGCCAGGACAAGGCTAAAAAGTATGCATTTTAATAGAGAAAGAATGAAAGACTTCTACTTGTAGGGCTTAGTAGTTTTTTTTTCGTACAGGTTTATATAGCTTCAAACTGCACTGAAAAAAAATTATCTTCCACGTACACATTTTGGTGAACACTTTGCAGAAGCTACTCATATTTTAAGGAAAGTTTTGGTTTGTTTTTTTAATCGACTACGTAACTTTGTATAGTTTTACTTGTGTACCCCATGAAAATATATACATATTTATCATTACCACACATATCTTTCTGAGAGAAAAAAGTCAAGAAATATAAGGTCTTTATAATTAAATATGGAATGACATATTTAATACACAAAAATTGTAACATTTTATAATAGCTTACAGTTTTTTAATGGAGTAATTAAAAAAAAATCCTTTGCTTTCGAATTAGACTTACTAGAATTAAACTAGTTCTTCACTTGCCATTCCCCTAGCTGTAATCACTCATTCTATACTCAGAGATCTGAGAAATATTTATTTCACTGCTGTTGGTAAATGTGAAACATAAACCTAGATTATTAAAAGTTAATTTTGACGCATTTCATTTTAATTTCTACATTTGTATTTTATGGCTCATATTGCAAATTAAATGCATCAAAGCTTATAAATTATGCTGAGTAATATCTAATACCACAGTAGTACTGCACAAATCTTAGCACTATTATTTCATTGGTAATTATGATACATAACATATATGATAAATTGTATATATGACATATTATGATATGTGATATAAAATATTTTATATATTAAAAAATCTCAAAACATTTCTTTTAGCACAGCAATTTTTTTGTGCTCCAATATAGTTGAAATGACTTATTCACATTTTTAATGCACTGTATTAATTGTAGAAATTACATTTATCTAAATGTCTCTTAAAAGTAAAAGCAGAAACATTTTTATTTTAAAGGATTTAAATGCTTCTTTCCCAAATGAGATTTCATCAAAATGGTAATGTTCCTGCAGAAAGTTGTGAACTCTTAAAAATTACATTTTTGTCACAAACAGTACTTCCATTAAAAATGTTGTGACTACTTCAGGCAATGAAGATTTTGGTGCAATTTGTTGCAAAACATATACCTAATTGATGCATACAGGGAACAGATTTCTACTTTCATTTAATGTTTAGGTTACAGAATGTTTAAAAAAATAATCTTCCTTTTCTTAATTGAGTGTAATAAGGACTCACACTGGTGAATAACTTATTAAATTCAAATAAATATATAAGGACTTTTTTCCTCCTGGTATTTTCTATCTGAAATATACAGCTGTATCATTACCACTGTAAAACTACATTCAGTCTGCTTTTAAGTCCTGCCTTCTGAAAACAGAAAGATTACTGTTTTGTTTTATCCACCAACTCTAATAGTCTGAAAACTGTTGGAAGAATTGAAGTAGCCTGTCTGGTAGATTATTTTTACCCTGACCTCACACAACTTAAATTGTTCTTCATGCCCACTCTAAAAGAGTTCTTGTCCACCTCTTCATCATTAACATTTTCTATGGCCCTTCTGTTTTGATTCAGCTCTGTCTACACTCCACAGAGCCCCTCATTTTATTTGCAGCACCCCACACAGTTTTTATATACCAGTGTGCCTGCTAGAGACATTGAGTGGATAAAACTAGAAATTGTCTTGTGGTGATTCTCAGTAGAGTATTAATCCGAGTTGTCCCTCATCCCCGGTACACTGCTTATCATGAAATTTGTAGGAACTTAATTATCTTTGGGACTTCTGTCCCTTTGTCAAATCTGGTTGAAATTGGCCAAGAGATTCAACATTTACTGAAGGGAGCAAGGGAGACCAGACCGAGAGCACTGTCACACAAATACTGTTTCCTTAGGACACAAGGCTAAAATAACTGTGCAACAAAAGGTTTGAAGGAAATTGTCTCATGAATGTACGAATTAAAGCACAGCCAAGTGATTTGTTTTGCATATATTATCATAAATACACTGCTTTACCCTTTGCAAAATCTCATTTAACTGCATTCATTTTAAAAGAACAATTTCAGTCTCAGTTTTGTTTTTGTGGAGCACTGAGGGGAAAATGTTCTCTTATCTTCAAATGTTATTAACTGGAAATAAGTGTAACCTACGCTTTGAGGTCCTTATTGCAATTTAGATAGACAATTAGATATACAACACCAAAAAGAAAGAGAGAACTTTGTAGCAGAGATTTGTTTCCTGGTGCCTCAGGTGACCACAGTAGACTTCCTTCTGTGTTCAAATGATTAAAAACTACAATATCCTTCAAGCTGTTTCTGGAAAGCTATTTATAATTTTAGTGCCAAGTAACATAACTTTTTAAAAATTAGCTTACGAGATTTACATGGGATTGTGCTTTTTATAGGAAGGTGTGTGCTCACTTGCAATAGTTACTCTATTTTCTCAAGGCTGGAAACTTGCAGTAGAGTAAATCAAGTTCTTCCTTCACCTAACTGGATACGTGAAGAAGAATTGCAACCTTCGAGATTTCCAGTAGCATCCACCACAGATACACATCACTAACAAAAATGTATGCCACTTCTCTGTCACAAACCTGTCCTTCAGGACAGTACTGAAAATGAAATGCTTTATGCTGTGAAGTTATGTTAAAAAAAACCCTTCTAGTTAGATGTTCAAAAGAGACAAATGATAAAAGAATATTATCTCTTTTCTTGTATGCAGATGTTGCAAGCAACTATACTTATAAAGTTTTTATGATAGGAGCTTTAATGATTCAGTCACATGGGACCCATGAGAAAGTTTGTGATTTAGCCACTGATATTTTTTGTGGTAGCTTGTATGTTGTAAGATGGGAACCAGTACATAGCTTGAATAAGTACTTCTCTGAGGGATAAAAGACCTCCAAATTTAGAGGTAGATAGCCATATTAAGTTTAGTTCAAAAGCACCTGCAGAATCACGTACTTAGAAGGGCTGACTTAAATGTTGGTTTGTCTTCCACTTAAGAAATATTGCTCAGAAGAAGCCAGAGCAGGACAAAGAATAGAATAAAGAATTTTGGCACCCCCATGCAAAAAAAAAAAAAAACCAACACAGGGAAAGGAAAAAGCATAAAAGCAAATTCATTTGCTTTTACCTAATTTGTAACTGTATTATTCAATCGTGTATAGATAGGTTTTATCAACTGAAATGTATACTGTACAAGGACTACAGGAGCCACTCTCCGATAATTTCCTAACTTTCCACTTACCTGTCTGCACTGGCATAAGATTTTGGGGGGGTTCTGAGAGCATATAATGCTGATGAAATGATATTTTGGTAGTCACTGGAAATCCACATAAATTCCTTTTATAAAACGACTACTTCAGCACATAGTGTGCTGTAGGCAATTAATTCTTCACCTTTGATAATTAGCTTTTGTTTAACAAAGGTGTTGTGTGTTTTTATTGAAGTTGTATCTGGTCAGAAGACCTTGGTGTGTTGTGAGGGGATGACCCTGTGAGAATGCTCTTGCTTAACTAGAGCCCCAAAGTCAGGATGTTAATTGGCTACAGAGACTAACATATACAGATAAATGGAAACGGTTTCCTCTCTTAACTGAAAAATTTATGTGGTAATTAAACTCAATTTAAGAGAATAAACATCAACAGTTTTAGTAAAATAACATTTTTGCAAAAGACTAAGCACATTAAGAAATACCTAAAGGTCAATTTATGTAAGAATAATGTGTTATCTTCACCAGGTTGTCACCAGACAACTCAGAATACATTTTTCTTTTCTGAAACAAAACTTCTGGGAGATTTAATAATCAGCTCTTGGAAGGTAAAGGTGAAAAACAACCAGACTAAACTGATGGTAGAAAATATGCATCTTTTCAGAAGTCCAGGATTTCTGGAAACCTATAGAGGAATTGAGATTAAAAAAATCAGAAAATCAAAGGTAATTAGAGAAAAAGGCTGCTTTACTCTGTGAAAGTACATGCTTCACTCCAGTGTTTCCTGCGTGAGTGCACTGACTTCCTCTTTACCTGCATAACCATGATTTATTTCTGTGTCATCCTCTTAAGATTTCCTAGCAAATTCCAGATTCAGACCTAAACTCATAAAAATACAGAAAATGCTGTCTTTATCTCATGGATCTTGGTCGTTCAGTGTCACCATTACTGCAGGTTGACCCACAGGTTCTCAATTTGTCTACACAATACCTGTCTCTCTTTAATTGCAAATATAGGAAATAGTAAATTGATCAAAATAATAAGCAAATATTTTTAAACTAAAATTTACTTTGGAACTTATGTAATTGCTGATTAGAAATTTGAATTCAAGGTATGGACAGAGTATATTATCTTTCTCTTTTTTTTTTAAGATATGATCAACAGATAAATCAATACACATTTTTCAGTTAGAAATTAATAACAAATAGGTTCCATTAACAGGACACATATTTTGTAGTAAGATCATTCCATTCAGCAGAAATCAGTATTCTAGACTCTAAAACTCGAAGTCCTATAAGTGTATTTCACTTAAACTATACAAAATGGTACCGGAATACATCTCTTCATTCACAGAAGCCAGTAGGGTAATCTACATTAATAAAACCCTTACTTTAGGTTGTACTTCAAAATGGTATCAAATTAACACAGATAATATTTATCTAGCTTATATTGCACTCTATACTCGCTGTAGCCTGCAGTACATCTGATTGATGTTATTTAGCTATGAAAAAGGTAGCTACTTGATTTGGCATGAAAGCTTATAACCTATGTTTTATCATATCTAATACAGCCTGTTACATAGATGCTATGTCCGAGTATTTGAAAAGTCACTTTTAACCCTTTCTAAAAAACATGATTTGACTAAATGCTGAAAGACTAAGAGAAAAATAATTGTTAACGACACTGTTCAAAATGTGTTCAGACAACAAACATATGGAATGTTATAAAATAAACCAGGACTTACTCACTTAACATATAAGTGAAAAGCTTATCTAAATGTCAGAGTAACTGTTGCAGATGTCAAATCAAACTGGTTAACTTCAAAAAGATTCACAAGAGGATCCTTGACTTTCTTTTCTTGTTTGACCTTTGAAATCATTTGGCCTCCTTCATTTCCTCATTCCTCACTTCCTCCTCTTCTTTCTTTTTAGAGGGAAACAATGAAACAGAAGAAATACCTTCCCTGGAGACAGCAGATGAAGACTTCAAACTCCTTGCATTTCACTTGAGTCAAACTCTGGAAAAGGATTATAGACTTGGTCAAGAGGGAAATGTTATGGAAGAATATCAAGCATGTCCATGTAGAACATTAAAAGACTCTCTCTCCACTTGACTCTGCTAATCCTTCCAGCCATTGTTAGGTTTATGCATAATTTTGACACCATGACAGACTTTAAATTGAAATGCTACTATGAATTTGAGAAATCAATACAAACTTTTACTATCAAAACAGTTTTCTACAAAACATCAGAGAGTTTGTCAGATATTGTGGCAATTACAATTATCCTACCAGATTGTAAGCAAATGTGATTGACAGTACTTTGATTTTAAATTTTATCATCCTATCCTTTAGACAACTGGGAAAACTATTTTCTCACCTAACGGCAGTGCACCAGTATCTGAAGCTAATCTGAACTTAATTATACGGTTTAATTCGTAATTTGTCCCAATGCTTTACTATGTTTGCAGGAAAGAAGAAGAAAAAAAAGTTTTCTACCAAGCTAGTATTTTTCATTCAGTTTATTCCAGTATTCTTAATTCACAACACATGTAAAATACAATCTCTTTTTTTATACTACTTAAAAACTAATTATAAGCCCAAAAGGTAAATGTTTCATTAGACATATTATACTTATTTTGAAAGCTAGAAAGTAAAAATTCAGAACACTGGTAAACTGACGAAATAGTGGCCAACTTCCAGTTATTACTAGTAAGTGTTCGAAGAGAAAAACATGAGAATTTTCAAAATGGATATACATATCTATAATGCCAGTGAGTAAAGACAGTTTTTATAAGAATACTTTCTATCTGCAATCCTTGCTCTGTGCCATGCTTCAGAGCTGCAGCAGAGTCTCACCCATTAAAAATTCAAAATCAGAAAACATAATTCATGATCTTGACACATTAACTTGTGTTTTGAGTTTACTGATATAATACCTTCTATTTCCATCTCAGGTAAATGCTGGCAAAATTAAATGTCTCATAGCAAGACACTGTTGAAACATACATCCTCAATTTAATGTAATTGTAAATGCTTTCATGCTAGGCAGTGGAAGATGAACTTCTTTAACATTTTGCTACACACATAATCGAAATAAATAGTGTTCGAGTTAAATCTAGCTAGCTTCAATTCCTAGAAACTGTGGTGACTAATTTTAGAATCTTCTATTGTCTAATACTGAAATTTTATGTAGTACAAAAGCATTATCTTTAATCATCATGCCAGATACACTTAAGAGGTATTCATCGTGAGATCATAAATCTGTAAATTTTTGTTCTTACCTAAGAATTTTTCTAGAGTGTGTGACTTCTTACAGATAGGAAAATGTATTTCGGTTTTAAAGAGAGACAACAGTAGTTACAGTACCATCAAACTGCATTAATAATTATTTTAGAAAACAATCTTTGATGGAATTTACTATGAAGGTATTCATAAATCATCTACTTCTAACACAACCACTAGTAATTTTACACTAATAGGCCCAAAATATCTAAAAAACCCATCATACAAATGTGAGTATGGTAAATATTAAGTAGTATGATTTAAATTTTGTTTGCTTTCAGTGATAGTCAAAATATATTTAAGATAGAATATTTCATACTCCTTTTATATTGTTATTACTGACTACAGTTCAGCAGTCATTCTGAACAGCCCCATTCAGCCTTTGAGTTCCACATAACTTCTTTTGACTGCAGAAAAACATCCCTTTGTACAGAATGAGATATTTCAAGAAGAAATGGGTGAATACCATCAACTATTCATACTGGTAGAAAAACAAAAGCAGTTGAACAAAATACTCACAAATCCTTTCCATTCCCTAGAATACAACTTTCATACAGAAGTTAAAAACACCATGCCAGAAACTTATAAGCTATTTCCTTCATTACCTGACAAATTATTAGTGTTATCATAATCACTCTTCAGACTGTGGTAAGTACACAGCTCCTATCCCATAAACTAGGTAGCTTTTAAAACCAAAACAAGATAAAGGCTGAAAATCCTGCTGAAGGAATACATAGCACTTCACCATTTTCTTGCCAGAGGATATCATTTTTTTAATCCAATAGAATTGTTAAAACAAAAAAAAAGGCTAATGTTGTCAGATTGTCGAACCTAACCACTAGCTATGATTCTGCCTGTGTCTGTGACGCTTTTACAAGAGTATATAGTTTCAAAAATAAAAAGAAAGTATAAATGGAAGGTATGGGTAGTTTGTACTAATTTAAGCATTCCTCAAACTCAGTTTATCCATCACAGGCAATATTAACATTATTCTTCTAAAACATTTTTGTTTCTAAGCCCCAGATCTATTGCTTCTATTTTGTACCTGCACCCAGATTTTAAGTGAAAGCATCTCTTACGGAGTAGTTCTTTGTAGTTGCTCATGAAACAGACATGGTGTAAAACAATGCTATTAAAACAGATTCCTGTGTTTCTCATTCCCACACTCAACATGGAGTGCAAAGACCATGTTTTTTCTTGTACAACAGTCAAAATTGTACCTTATATACATAAATCAAACTTGAAAAAAATAGATGGAGGTTCTTCAGGAAAGAGCTGGAAAGATGTGGAGGAAGGGTTGTATTCTGCATACAGGAGTAGCTGGAACATAGACAGCTGATGGGCCAGGGGAGAGCTTGCGGGGGAAGATAAGGGATTAGCACAGGTGATGCTGTAGTAAGGATCTCCTAAAGAACAGCTGATCAAAAAGACAGTAGAGATGAAGCTTTCTTTAGAAGCTGGTGAGCTTTACCTTTGTCCCTAGAAGGGCTATGGAGCAAACCCTTCTGATACCTTTTTCCAAAGCCAGGTTATGGCTGACAACTTGATTGCTTGCCATGACAAGATGACAGGCTCTGTAGGCAAGGAGAGATCAGTTGATGCTAATATAACTTGCAATTTTATCAAGGCCTTTGACACTGCTACTCACAGTATCTTAATAGCTAAATTGGTAAGATACAAATTGGGTAAGTGGATAATAAGTTGGATGGAAAATTGGCTCAACTGTTGGGTTGCACTTGGGTGTTTAAGGTTCAGCTGGTAGCCAGTAGCTGGTGCCATTCCTCAGGTATCACATACTGTGATCAGCAGAGGTAAATGTGTTGATTAACGACCTGGGACAGGGGACAGAGTGCACCCTAAGCAAATCTGCACGATACCAAACTGGGGGAAGTAGCTCATGTACTGGAAGGCTGAGATCTTATTCAGAGTAATCCTGACAGGCTGGAGAAATGGCTGACAAATATCCCAGGAAGTTCAGCAAAGGCAAGTTCAGCATCTGGACCAGAATAACCCCACACAGCAGCACTTGTTGCAGTCAGCAGGACAGAAAGTAGCTATGCAGGAAAAAGACCTGGAGGTCCTGGTAAACAAGTCAAACATGAGCAGCAACCTGCCTTTGTGGCAGAGACAGCTGAACTAGTCCTGGGCTGCCTTAGCAAGAGTGCAGCCAGCAGGTTGAGGGACATGATTATTGCCTTTTATTTGGTAATTGTGTGTGTGTCCAGTTTGGGGCTCTTTAGCAGAAGACAGACATAGACACACTGGAGCAAGTCCAACATGCACCACGAGGTGGTCAGGGGACTGGAGCACCAGGGAAGTTGATTATGTTCAGCCTTCAGACAAGGTGAAGGGGAGACAGTTGTATTGCTGTCTAAAACTATGTGGTGTGAGGGCAGAGAAAAGATGAAGCCAGATTT
>Ga0181612_145013_pt1 | contig 34168 bp, 15 predicted proteins | sample HoacroProtozoa21_FD_119630 | JGI IMG/M metagenome (GOLD analysis project Ga0181612, IMG submission 119630) | Hoatzin crop microbial communities from Cojedes, Venezuel. Combined Assembly of Gp0051906, Gp0051904, Gp0051908 | reverse complement strand
TATATAGGATGGGAATGTCAACAATCTTCCCTATTGTTTCAGTGTTATTTTCTGTCTAAATCAACCTTATCAAGCAGCCAGAATTCTGCCAAGTCGAGATTCTGCCCCGATCCCTCCCCGTGCTCTGAGCAAACCTGGGTCTGGTACTTAATCATGGATTTATTCAGGATTCTTTCCCTGCCATTTCACTCATCAGCTATATAAAGGGCAACAGAGAAAGATGGTGTCATCATCTGAAAAGTCTTTACTAAAAAGGCCACTGACTTCTCCTGAGTGTTATAAACTACAGCTGCTGTGAAAGATGTACTGTATCTTTTTAATGTAATCATATGTCGTGATGGTTTGGTCTTATTGTACACATCTCTTTTATTAATAGAATCTGTAATTCAAACATAGTTTTTCACAGATAATCATGTGCACTCATTTTAACCATACATCCTTTCCATGAAAGCATTTTGCTCTACTATATTCACTTATTTTTTAATTTTTTAGCATATAATTAAGTGCTGTAATCTTGCAAAATAGTTACTTCCCCTAAAGACATGCTATAACTTTCTTCATAAAGAGGGCAAAATGTCAATAAAAAGAGAAAAAAATCGTGCTTGAGGGTAAGGCTTGGACTGTTAATGGCACACAGTTATTTTTCTTCTTCCTTTTCAGTGTATTAAAATTTCATTATTTTCCTTTCATTGGCTTTGATTAATCTTTTTATAGTATAACATACAAGGAGCCAGTGCAATCTACAACAGCATGTGACAAGTAACAAACAACCCATCTAATTTTAACTTTGTCCTTGTAGTATTAGAATTGCTAATCTGCCTGTGGCTGAGACCTAAACCAAGCGCTGCAAAGTCACATAAATATATGAGAAACCATATTTGGTTTTGAAAGCTGAACTGAAATAGCTTGGCATTGAGGGCAAGAAAAGGCTTATTAAAGCCTTCAGGAAAGTCTACAGCATGGTTAGACAACAGGTATAGTTCCCCTCATGCAGTGTGTTGTACCAGCATTTAAAGGAAGTTTTTATTCCTGATGATATTTCTGCTCCCAATTCTGATATCCATATTTCTGTTGGTCTCTACTCTTCAGCATAAATACTCTATCTGTTTTATGAGAATACCTACAATTGTAGGTACGATGCAGAGTGAAGAAAAGCAAGGGAATGCTGAGTCATGGCAGTGTTTCCATGCTTGAAGGAAGATGCATTTAAAGGATAATCAAGAACAGGGGAAATAATATTCCTGAAAGGTGTCAAAGGGAAATGAAACAATGAAGAAAGGAAATAATTTTATGCGAAATATTTATACTGGGAGCACTGTCTTCTAGTTGCCAGTTATTCTCTGGAAGTCAAATGATGCAAGAAAACCAAGACTAAGAACATGACAAAACCACATTTAACATTAAAAAAACCAAAAAAGCCTAGTCTGGACATGGAAACTACTGATGTCTGAGACATCAGAGGTCAGAGCCACAGAAGGACGTTTAATAATGAAACTTTTAATAATGCTTGATGTAAAATAGAGAAATGATTCTAGCAAACATCTGCACCTGCCTACTGGACTGGGATTTAGATGGAAAGACTACTAACAGGTGGATCCAAACAGTTTTAGGTAATGAGAAGCCCAGTTTAGTCCATAAAACGTACCAACTATAGGTGCCTCAGGGTTTGTTCTGGTGGAAACAGACCTGCTCAAAGACTTTTGGACAGATAAAAAGATTGGTGGGGATTAGCTACTCCTTGAGTTTAGGTCTCCAGATTCTGCATTAGCCCCACTTTCAGCCAGTAGGTACTTATGTAGATCCTAAAAACAATACTGAAAGAACCCAGCAAGCTAAGAAAGAGGCTATCTAGGCTAGGCAGCACAAGTATTAAGACTTAGAAAAAGCCACTGGCACTGCTTTGGGAATGACTTTCAGATGGGTCATGCATTAGGACAGATAGAGGACAGCCTGTTTTGTGAGTCTTACAGAGTTTTAAGTGTGGAGGAGCACAGGGGGGTGTACAAAGCTCTTTAGGACAGGAATTTCGGCACCCATGGATTTTAGTACAGTAAATAATCTTCGGGCACAAAACATACTGAAGCAAAGCAGGGGTTCAGAGGGTACTGTTAACTGAGTTTTGATTCAAGGCATCTAAAACGCCTTTGGGTTTCAGACCCAAAACCCTGACCCTTTACTGCTTTGTGCTTCATGTAGTCATTTCAAGTTTTGCTAAATGGCTTAATAATTTCTAGCAGTGTCTTGGAGCCAAAACAGCTGGTTCTTATAAATCAAAGCTAGTATCAAATTGAAAGAAAACTGTTAGGTCAAGAAACTGCTTTATTTGTTTGCATGCTTTAAACCCCAGAGATACATTATGACACATGTCCCCTGATGGATCTACTTATTTTAATATTGCAGTCTGCCTTGTAAAAACAACAAACCAAAACCCAGACCTCTTCTGCACTACCACTAGAACAGCCTGGAGCTTTTAAGAAAGGAGGGGTTTTTTGCATGCATGAGCCCATTAATGTTCCCTTCAGCATGTTTGGTTTCATTGTATTAACATCTCAGATTAATTTCTGTCGAGGGGGAATAAGAGAGAAGCCAGCTGGTATTTGAGTGAAACTATCAGTATGAAAGGTAATCAAGTTTAATAATCGTTGAAAGTAATTTTCAGGGTGTGGTACTACAGTGACTTAAACTGACCTCAGGTGAGGCTGTTATGTTCCTACTATCCTCTCCCAAAACCATAGATACCCCTCACCCCACATCATCCCTAGTGCTGAATTCTCCTGCTTCCATGGGCAGCTCCCAGGAAATAAATGATCAGAGAACAGCACTTACTAAAAATATACGGCAAGTAGTTTTCTACTGGTTCTTTATACAAACTGCCCATGTCTGATGAGTTGTTTGCCAGTGCAGCAGAGGGTGTAAGCCCTGAGTGGCTGTGGCTGATGGTCACTTAAACTGGTGTGAAAAACACATGCTGTCTGCTTAAGCAGTTCTCTGATTTTACACTGTCATCCGTGACCCGCTGCAAAGGTGATCCACGTTACCACCCACAAGCTGCTGAGAACCCTGGTTTTGTAATGCCCGGTGGTGCTGAAGCAGGTGGAGTTAGTTACTCATGTCTGTAAAATTAAGCAAGTATCTGCTTGATCTGGGCTCACTAGGGAAAAGCAGTCAGCTGAATACTGTCAACTGCGTGGAGAAAATGCCAAAAAAATCCCAAACCAAAAAAACTTCTTTCCTCTTTGCCTCTTGTTCAATGTCAGAGATCTTGCATAATATATATAACAACTACGTACATAAGTGTTTTGGGTGCAGTTTTCAAGATCACTTGTATCTTTTTTTTAATTAGCTTAAAAGATGCATTCTGATTACCAGAGATGAAGTATTCAGTTTCTTTTTCTTCTTGGAAATCATGTATTTGGTTTCTTTTTAAAAAATACATGTAGCGCATCGAAAGAGTATCTGCATTTGTTATGAAGACTTTCATGGCCCAGTGGAAGAAATACACAGAATTTCTGAGGAAACCCAGAGCTCTCTAAGGTATTGTCTTCAGCCAAAGAGTATTTAGATATTTTTCTGAGGTTACCACATGCTGTTTATCGTTGTTAACCACATGTGAAGAGTCAAGTAAAAGTAATCTCTGAAAGTGTGGCATAAATGCAAACAACCACCACAAGCATGAGTTAAGTACAAGGAGCGTCACAGGTGAGCATAAGCATATGAGCACTTTAAAGAGGGACTTGTCCAGTAGCACAGACCAAAAGCAATGATTGTTCTAGAAAACTGTGGAACCATATCAGCAACTTTCTCTCATCTTCTCTATTTCTACAGTGAAATATTTTTATTTGCACAGGACTTACCCTTAAAAGTAAGTTAGTATCAGGATACTACATCAGTATCAGAATTGAGAGAGGTGACAAACAGGTTTGGCAAGTCAGTGGAACTCTCCTGCAAAAGAGAATCAGAGTAGGGAAAATGGACCCTTAAGAATAATGTGTACAGCCAGATAACACAGAGAAACTGCCACTACTAGGAATTTAAGGCATCCTAACAAAGACAATCTTCCAACAGACGTTGAGCAGATTTTGAGTCCATAACTTGCTTAAACAGCCTGAATTCTAGAAACTACTGCTATTCACACCCAGCATTGGGTTCAGACTCTGCTTCCTACCTCCTGTACACCTCAGACAATGTTAGCAAACACCAATACTGAAGCAGAATCTTAAAGGCATTATGCAGCACCCTAACACCCAATAGCCAGTGATTATTCTTACTTTCTTCTTTAGTTTAATACTTGACTTGTGTCCTGAAGAGTATAATTTTATGGAATTCTTTATAAATGTATTTCCTGGTGAGTGCTTGATGAGTGTGAAGATTATGTCCCTGGGGGCATTCAGCCACTGTGCAAGTCAGTCTGCAAGGTCAGCTTGGCTCTTGGCCCTACTGCCACTGGGCACAGCACCATCCCAGCTAAGATGCTTCATACTGACATTCATCACCCTTTCAAACGGATGAGCTAACAGTGCACATCGTCATTCTGTCCCTTTCTGGGATCAGCAGCTTTACCATTCATGTGTGTTCTTGGTCCTGCACAGGCACAGCAGGATCAGCCTTCCCTGGAAGTTTCAGGCTATCTGAGCCATGTGGAGCACCATGGAGTCCAAGATGGAAATCAGACACCAGTTTTAGGAAGTCAGGATTGTCTCGCTGCAGAGTAGCAGCAGCACAAAATATCCAGCATGTGCTGGTGCAGGTTGAGGTTCCAGGCATTTGGGCCCCATGTGCCACCCCGGCAGCTGCTCCCCATCTGCACCAGCTCATTCCCAGGTGATACGTTTAAGGTGCCGATGCCCCAGTGTCAACCTGCAATGAACTACACCAGCATAAGCTCTGCAGATCAAATCCTGTGAAGTTACTGATAAAGGGCTCAAGAGTTTAGTAATTTTCTCTGCTGTCGACAATTTATCCTCCTTCAATACTTGGAAGAAGGAATAGAGTATTAATCCTGCAAGGAGGAGACTGGCTAGGAATCTGCCTTCCTTCTACCTCATGCATCTTCAAGAAGTCCAGCTTCCTGCTGGAGTGTATATATATGCATATTGTCTCGGAGATTTCATAACACAAATACAGATCTATCCTCTGCTCCTGAAAGCAAATACATGCACTTTGGCACTGTTTAGGATCATGATTTCTAGCATATAATTGCAACAGTGAACCTTCAGGTCCTTGGCTTCTCCAGGAGAATCCACAGCTCAGGCTGATGTACCTCAGCTGCATGCATAGTGGGTGACGAGGTCTGGGATGCATCACTATGAGCAGGTAGAGAAAGATTTGGGTGAACATAGCCTACAATTTTGGTAGCCTCAATAATTTTGCCTGTTTTCTTATCAGTGTTTATCCTAATATATATGATTTTCTGTTGTATAATCTGGAAAAATATGTGAATAATTTCAGAATGATTCAGCTATAATCATAAATACAAATACACAACAAACTCATAACTAACACTCTGGAAATAATTTCTTCATACATTCCTTAAGAGTGCATATGAAAAATCTTGTCCTTACTCATGGACCTCAGATACCCACTGCAGCTCACAAACACATTATCTTTATTGGTTTTTAAAATTTTCATTTCAACTAGTCAGCCTTTAATACATTCAATGATAATCCGTTTCTATCTCTGTGTTTTACACACCTTTGTTCTTTACCAAAGCATATCCAGGGGGAAAAGAATGGATCTGCTAATATTTATTTACTAAACACTTTAATGCCTCCAGACCTGCAATGGGAATCCAAACGAGGCATCTTTAGGCTGACTGGCAATGACTCTCCCTAGACGCAAGTAGAGGATTCAGAAGGCTGACTCTCATCCATATGTCTTTCAGCTCACACCTTGAGTTGGCGTGCAGTTACAAGCTTACCTTGTGAGGGTATCTGGGTTTTGTAACATTTTGCAACCCACGTATCGTAAGTACCTTTTAAAGAAATTACATATGACACGTTAATAAATTGGTGTCAAGTCTTGGGAACAGGGTGGTTAGGCTAAATAGCTTCCTTTACTCCTCCAGGACTGTTGGGACTAGGGGCAAACGTGACATAGCAGAACCAAGAGCAGAATGCAAGTCTGACCATAATTATGAAGCTACGTGCTGGGTGCTCGAACAGGAGAGACGATTTCTCTTTTGTGTCTCACCTCGCAAGGGAGTACTTCCAACCAGAGGCACTGAGTCACCATGCATCACATATGAACAATTCATCCAGTTGCTGTCCTTATCTAAATACTACCTGCGTAGCTTGCATAGTGACACATCCTCCTCCTGCTCAGTCTGTGAGATGTGAGGAGATAACGGAAGGCAGAACACCTGGTTAAAGAGTTTTGCACTTCATAGGGTAGATAACCTTCATGCCATAAATGTAGACAATAACAGACCTGAAAGATAATTATGTGTTATCTCATCATTTATATGATTTGGTTTCTAAGGGTTTTTCCAACACTTGTAAGTAAATTCTTTGCAATTTCCTTTCCCCCCCTGCCCCATAACTTTCTTCAGGATTTTTTTCATTTTACATGGCACTTAAAGCAGTAAATGAGAGGAGGTAATTTGAATACAAGTTACAATGGTTGTAATGAAGCATTAAAATGTGCATAATTCTACCAATGTGTGATTCAATATTTTTTATGAGCACAACTTTTGTATCTGTACTAAGATGTATTAGAATGTAGTAGATATATTAAGACGCACTAGGTGTATTAGAATACAAGATGTATCAGAATAAAATTCATATTAGAAGAAAATTAAATAGATGACTAATAAAGATAAAACAGTTAAGCAATTTGAATTTCTAATAGTCAATAAAATAGTTAAGATGACTACTGTACAGAGTGTTACTTGTTGGATGACTTACCATGTTCTTTTAGTCACACCATAAATATACAGGCTGATGACATGTTACTTTATCCATACATTTCTACAGAAGGGAAGTAGGAAAGAATCTTAGAGACTTGATTGTAAGAAATAAGTGTAAGAAATCTAGGAAGAAGACAAATTTTAGATAGGTATTTTAATTTTTTAAAAAGATTTTTTTAATGTTGAATCTAAATGTCAAAGGATATATATTCTTGACTCATGCACGTCAGAGCTATTCAGAATAGCTGTTGATAATACCTACACATTTTATAACCAAGATGCTTGGAGTATATAGCAAGTTTATAGTTTTTTTTCTGAAAATCCTAATTATGTTTAAGCAGGCAGTCTAGCCAGCATGACTGGGAGCTGGCTTGATTGAAAGGAGAGCACGTCACTGAGCCTAAATCCAAAGAGGAGGTGTACTGAAGGTGGGAGTGGGGCCAGGTTACCCGGGAGGAGTGCAGAGGCGTTGTCCGGGCATGCAGGGAAAAGCCAAAGCTCAGCTGGATTTGAAGCTGGTGAGAAACGTGAAAGGTAAAAAGGGCTTCTACAGGTACCTTGTCAGCAAAATGAAGATCAGCAAAAATGTGGCCAGCTGCTGAATGGGGTTGTTGAAAAAGAACATGGAAAACACGGGGAAGTACCTTCTTTGCCTCAGTTTTTGCTGGGCAGGTATTCCTTCAGGCATCTCCAGGTCTCTGTGCTGACTAATTGAGTTTACAGGAGAGAAGTACTGCTCGTAGTAAAAGAGCATCGAGTTATGGACTACTTAGCATATTGGGCATGAAGAAATCCATAGGTCCAGACAGCATACAGAGGGAACTGGCCAACTGTATCGTGAAACCAGGCTCTATCACCTTTGAAAGGCCATGATGGTCAGAGAAGGTCCCCAGTGACCAGAAAAAGGCATCTTTAAAAGCGTGTGAAGGAAGATTTATCCACAGGATGACTGCAGGACAGTTGGCCCCAAGTCAGTTCCTGGGAAAGTTACAGAGCAAATTCTCTGGGAAGACATTTCTAAATGCACGAAGGCCAAGAAAGGGATCAGAAATGGCCAGAATGGATTTACCAACAACAAATCATGCCTGTTCAGCATGACTGTCTTCTGTGATGAAATGGCTGGCCCTGAGGACAACGGGAGAGCAGAAGATGTCATTGACCTTGGCTTTAGCAAGATTTTTGGCACATTCTCCTTAAGCATCCTAACAGCCAAATTGAGGAGGTTTGTTCCAGACAGGTAGACTGTAAGATGGGTGAAAAAACTGAGCTTAAGGCATTTGTAGTACCATTGGTGTCTAGTTATGAACCAAGTTCCCCAGGGACTGATACTGGGGTCAAAACTATTTAACATGGTCATTGATGATGTGGATGATAAGGTAGAACACACCCTCAGCAAGTTTGCAGGTAACACCAAGGTGGGAGGAACAGTCAGTATGCTGGAGGACAGGGTTGTTTTCCAGAGGGACATCGACAGGCTGGAGAAATCCTCATGAAGAGAAACTTCATGAAGTTCACCAACGGCAAATGCAAAGTCTTGCACCTGGGATGGGAAAATATCATGCAACCATGCAGCCCAGGCACTGACTGGGTGGAAGGCAGATTTGCAGAAGAGGACCTCACAGCCAAGAAGTTGAATGGGAGTCAGAATTTCACCCATGTGGTGAAGGCCAAACACACACTCTGCTGCGTTGGCTGGAGCAGACAGCAGGCTGTGGGAAGGGATCCTTCCACTCAATGCTTCTGAAGCTGCGTCTGGGGTACCAGCTATTGTTGTGTTTTACAGCTTTCACTTGCTTCAGCTTCCCATATAGACTTGGACATTGTGATTCTTATGACACACTTACTTTAAATCTTCACCTGGAACTTAAAAGTATATTAAAAAAGCAGATTGTGAAGGTACCTGTTATTTGGTCAAGAATCAGTCCGTAAAATCTGACAACAGTGTTCCTCTGATTGGGGGGAAGAGTGGGAAATCTCTGCCTTGCAGGCTTTGGCATGCATACGCTCTTTATCTCAAGAAGGCAAGCTTTCTAATGTATTTAAGTTTTAAAGAGAGATTTGTGGATTAAAAAAACACACTGCAAAGAAGTTTGGCTGAGGAATGTAGGTATGTTTTTGCAGCACTGAAAGCAGCCCTGCGTTGCAGCCATCCTGCCAGGGCACCCACGGCAGGTCCCCGGGGACGGGAGCTGCGGGGGCTCCCCAGGGGTGCATCAGGGCAGGGCCTGGCAGCCAGGGCCCATCCCACCGCCCCAGCCAGGAGCAGTGCAGCTAAACATAACACTTTCTTTCATGGCACCAATTTTCCATTTAAATATATTCAAAAGATGCTGAAGTTTATCTTACTGGAAACATTTTCTACTCGGAACGTTTTGAATGTTTTCATCTCAAAACAAGCCTTGACCATTCAAAATTTTCTATCAAGGTTGTTCGTATAATTTATCTTCTCTTTCTTGGATGAAAACCTTGCTTATTTAAATGTTTGAGACAGCATCTCTCTTTTCAGATTACAGGTGCAAATGTATATCTTAACACATGCCAGGTAGTAATTTTTTGGTACTCTTATTGCCTGTATACAAATTATGTACAGTATAGCAAGATGCAACACTGGTTACTAAGAAAAGTAGCTATTTGTGTTAGAATATTTATATTATTTGGGAAGTCAATTTGGCCAGCTGTCATACACAAGCCTTTGGCTTCTGCTGCTCAAAAGAAATGACTCACATGGCACCCACTCTTTTAAGAGAAAAAAGATTATGAAAACAATATAATGCATTCTTGAACAGCTGCTTAAAAGTCAGAAGCACTTCATTAATTTAGTGGGATGAAAGATTTGCATGAACAACGTTATTTGGATTTATTTGAAACAGGTTTCTGACTTTGAAAATATAAAAACTTGCTCCTTTGAGTGCAATTTAAATGAAGAAGGATTATTGAAAAGTTGATCCTCGTGATTTCTCTCACTTCTCAATATCATAGATAACTTAAACAGTTCATAAACAGTATACAGGTAATAAACTGCATAGATTAGCTGTAATATAGCAAACAGTATCTTTCTTTCCACAGAAGAGTTTATCAGTCCTTCTACACATTGTATCAGGTGTTTGTCATAGGTTCAAATGAGACTTTTCTTTTTATTAGGGGAACAAAGAGATTAGAAGTGTCCAGCAAAGTAACCAATAACTGGATTTCTGTACCACCCTCAGCTTTAGAGCCTTTATCCCCCTGTCTCCCTGTGAGACCAAGACTTTTTAGGCCGCTCCAAGAACAGACTCACTCTCAAAGGTAGCAGCAGCAGCATTAACTTTCTACAGAGGGGTATGGAAAAGAAGAACTATCTGCTCCTCACGGTGCTGTTCCTCCTGAATTATCCTTTCCTTTTGTTAATAATAAAATAGTCATTATCAATAATGGCAATTATTTTGCTTGATTCCAGTCATGGCAGTTTCTAATGTCCACCAAGCAGATCAACAAGGCCTAATGAGTCACCAGCTCGAGAGAACAGCCTCCAAGACCAACAGCTATTCCAGTCTGGCCTATTGCTTTAGTCACTCTATACTATATTTTTTTATCTCTTTTTGGGTAATATTTTCTCCTACAAAACAGCCCATTTTACCTCACATTCATTCCAGCATGTGAACTTAGTTCTAGTTCAAGTGCAAAAAAGCATCTCTGCAATTTTTCCATCAATGGCCGTTACACCTATATTCATCTACATCCAAATGCAACATGCACAGAATGATACACAGTGCAGATACTAAGTTGGCAATGTTATTTTAGTCTTTATATTTATTTTGTGTTAACTAAAGAAAAGCTAATCATAAGCATTTCTCAACTCATTGTTTTATTTTTTAATTTTTTCATTTCCAGATTCTCAAAATCTCAAATCCATACTCCCTAAGTGAAGATTGCAGAGTCAGAGTTACTTAGGAAATAACTATACCAATTTTATTTTAGCTAGTGACTTAGAGAATTATTTTTTCTTTCAAGTAATAATGGAAATTTATTACCCAGAGATACATCTAATCACTTAGATACTAACGAGACAAAAATCTTACTAAACCTGTTGTATTTCCAATATGTTGTATTTAGATGAGTATTAAAATCTTTTATTTAAATAATTTTGTCAAGCTGTATGTATTTCTATAAATTTCTGTACATTTTAAATAAGTGAGTGGGGAGCTGCCACAATGAATGCGTGTAGGAGAAACCTGGCTGTCTGTCAATACTGGTTTAAATAGACAACAGGACTGGTACATTTCTGCTAGAGAAAAGAGCAGAGGCTGAAGACCCACAAAAACCTAGTCTGCAGTGACAGACTCCATCCCAGCACACAGGGACATTTCAAGAATGCCAGCGGGCCAAGGAAGAAGTGCAGCACTCCGCAACTGGAGAGTGAGACTGCTCTCCCTTGCAACTACATCAGCATTGCACCGCCACGGCGTGGGGACTAGACACCTGGAAATACTTGGTTCATTAGGCAAGGCTGACAGAGCACTTGGACATTTTGAACTCTCCTGAGGGCTACCATGTCCCCGAAGTGCACTTTATTTGATCCCTCACTCTGTCAGGGCAAGCCTCCTAAGGACGCATGGCTGTGTTCCCAGTAGGTAGCTTAGTTAACTCTCTGCTTTATTTGTTTGCTGTGCAAAGCAGCGGAGGAACCTGCAGCAAAGGCAGTGAATTCAGATAATAGCTGGTCTGGTGTGGAACACTTCATTAAATGAACTTCTACAGCTTGACTGTGACTGATCGCCGGCTTGTGCTTCATGCATAAATCATCTCTTCACATTTCCACAAAGCTGCCATGTGAAGGGGAGAATGAAAATGTGATCGGATAGGTTTTTTTTCTGAAAATGATCACACCCAGGGTGGACAGGGGCCCTCTGGAGCCAAAGGAAGGTCAAGCTTTGCGTACAACTGCACCGTCTGACCTTCTCCTTGCTTCTGTCCTCCTCGCCCCACAGTGCACGCTCCTCCTTTAGCTGGCAACAGATTTCAGAGAGAGGCAGTTTATTCCTAATGAAGCTAATATTTCAGGCTATACGCTGTTTTCTTCATACCCAGACAGAACAAGAGACATTTTCTTTTAAAATAAACACTGATACTTTAATCTCATCATGCGGCCCTCGGCCCAGCCCAAGATTCTGAAGCGGCACCTCCCATCTCCCCACCCCAGGTGACTGCTGCTGTATCATGTCTTGGTGATACCTATGCCAGCTCTGGATTTGTCTCCTTGTCTGCATGACTCAACTGTAATTACTCTGAACCTTGATGTGGGGGCTTTGGCACATGAGTCAATCATGATTGAATAGATGAGTTGTCTGTTCCTTACATATGGCTTTAATGAGCCATTGTTTCCTGTTGCGCTGGGTTTATAAGACACAGTGTATCTACCTTCACCCACACAAACCTGGAATTGCTATCAACACAACTGTCCTACTCATATTTCCTGCACGTCCACGCAGACACTCCTATCCATGTGTACACACATATACAAGGTGTGGTGCAGCGTGGTGCCCAGGATTGATCGAGACAGAGGAGGTACGGAGACCATAGGGAAACTGTAAATGCTGACAGCGTAGGGCTGAGGAGTTATGCTCACCTCTCAAGCATATATCTTTGCACAACTGCTTTTCTGTGTTCCATTTGCTTAAACAGTCTATTGCACAGCATATAGTGTTTTAAAGAGAGAAGTAAAATGCTGGTGTAAAATGAGTCCTGTACTTTCTTTGCACCGATGAAACGACTGAACAGGAACATCTACATTGAGGTAGTTATAAAAGGAACAGCTGAGGCCAGAAAGGTCTTTTTTCTTGGTGAAACAAAGGTCATATTCTGACTTTTATAGTACATTGAAATAGTGTTCTGGTGTGTTATTGCCTCAGCTGTTCTGATGGAATAGGTCCCTAAATGTCATTTGTATAATCCAAGAGAAAGAGGAGTTGTGCAACAGTTTTCAGAAAATAAAAACCAACTGTGTGGAAGTGTCACAATAACAATAGAAAAATAGATAAGGGTTACGACCAGGTTATCTCTTAAGGAGAGCAAGATACTTGACACATGTGGTGCAGAAAGCCTTAGCTCAGCTGCACACATCTCCAGCCACCCCTTGCTGTATACACTATGAAACCCTCGTAAGAAGAAGGGTCAGTATGCCTTCCCACGTATCTACTAGCCATGTGGTACTACTCTGCAGCCCTTGGGGACAGGCAGTGGAGAATTTTTGCTGGCAGAGGGAGCAGTGGCCGTGCAGATACGTCTTGAAGAAGGGTCCTTGGGCTCATACCAAACTGGGCAAGCTGAGGCCCACTTCTCCCTTTCTCTGCTCCTGTTTTCTTCGTGGCATCATCTCTAAGTCTAGCTGAAGGAGGTGAGGGCAGCCTTTATGAAGGCTTCAGTCAGCACTCGTCAGGCAGGTTTGGTGTAGCCCATGGGCTCTGCCCCACACTTCTGAGGGGGCTCGTTCGTTCTCCCTGACTAACTTCAATGATGAATGTTTAAAACATGGGAAATGTTTGTGAAGGGGGTAAGCAAGTGCTTCCAGATTTAGTGGGGTAAAAGGTGCAGTGAACGTATGCATTTTAAGTTAAGGGAGAATAAGGCAAATTTTGGATGGACACAGCAGAGTTAGGCAAGTGGCTGAACATTTTTTTTTCGGTTTCTGGATTCCCACAAACATGCTTAAGAGGAAGGAAGGTGGGAGAAACCCCACAGCTTGCAATGGCAAATATCCTATCATTAACAGTCTATTTCTTCATGTCTCTTCTTCTTCGTTTCCTTTCGGACTTAAACTTTTCTTATTCATATGGAAGTCTTTGCTTGTATCTAATTATTTTTGTCACCTACCTCTAAACTCTTTTCATTTCTGCTTGATTAAAATGCAGTCAGTCATTTTACGCAGAAAGATAACCGTGTTACTGACAGTGTGCAGTTTTTACCATCAGGTTCACAAAAAAAAAAAGTAGGTCAATAATTATTTAAATGAGAAGACAGTCTTCTCTATGTAGTAGATTAAGTTCAGTACACCGCCAAGAAAAGTGGTAATTTACCACGGCAAAAGGCATGCTAAATAAATCAGCCACGAATTCTGTAATAACTGGGGCAGCAATTTCAATAAATGTAGCTCCAAGACCCACTGTCTCAGCATTTGTATTCAAATTAACCAATCTCCGGTTATTATGGATGAACTTAGCAGTCATATATTTAAAAAGCAAACTTGGAAAAGGGTCTCTATTTTTGGAACATAAGTGTAGACTGTCAATTTTTTCATCTCAGTTTACAGAAAACAATTTCAACCTCTTGGCTTAGGTAAAAACAGTAATGCTGAGCTCATTACAACACTAACAAGATCATCAGCTCCATAATCACTTGTTTTCCAACATCATTGTGCTGTGTATCCTTTTTGGCTCAAGCAGGTAATTCTGCCCTTTCTTTGAGCGAGAAGAATAGATTAGGCATGTGGGAATCATCTATCCAAAGCATATTATGGAATATGAGCAAACAATAGAACTTTCAAAACCCTGAACAGCCTGATAGAAATGCCAATGTTGAGCTTAGAAACGCCAGCTTCACAGAGTGTGATATTGGTAATAGTGGAAAATCATTCCAAGTCTCTTCCGATAAACCAGATCCCTCTCAGTATGAAACCAAGTATGTCCCTTCATGCTTTACATAGACTCCAAAGTTCAAGTCCCCAGTCAACAGTGGCTACATCTTTGTAGTGAATTCTCAGGCCATGCAATGAGCTGACAGATAAAAGCAGAAGTTTGTCAAAAATGAGTAATGGATGGCAGTGTTTGGCATGAGTTTTCGCTGATGAGTCACATAATTTCCTTACCGTTGCTGAAAGATAAGACATGGGATCTAGAGTGTCAACCAAAACTCAATTCTGAAAATAGGGAGAACCATTATTCCAAAGAGAAGGGGTACAGAGCTCTGACGAATGACTACTATGGTGTAGCAACAGCATAATATCACAGCCCACCTTAAAGGAAAGGAGAAAAGCATCAGTGCTGTGAGTTTTGTATGTACAATGTCAGCAAGATAAAGGCAGCTTTAGAGAGTGACAGAATTGCATGATTAAAAGAGGATCCATCAAGAGTAGACTGGTTGGCAATCTCTGGGACAGATATTGTACGTATGAATATTACACTGTGCAAAAAGATTTGGATCTAAAAAACCCTCATTTATATTCATCGTACCTTTAAAAAAATTCTTGTACTTAGCGCAAAATATTAGGTTTTGTAGCAGATTTATGTTTATGGTAATGTAGAAAGAATACAACAGAACAGCAATACTGGTAGGTTATCCTAAGATTTGATGGGAGATTTTCAGAAAACTGTAAAAGTCAGGATATTTGACACACTCTGAAGACATTCTTTTTACGTGGTGAATTGAAAATTTCAGGCCTTTTATGCCTCCAACAAACTAACAGAATAGGAGGCCCAGTGGGGGGATTTACAACACAAAGTACGTCTGTGCTGTTTTGTCACACTGATTTAAAAACTGTGTAAGTTAACCGCACTGCTGCTAACAAAAATCCTAAATACAATTCTATACCATATAAACAAAGAGAAAATAGCATATGGTCCTTAGCCTGTCTTCCATATACTTCTATGTTTTGAGTATTACAGATGCGTACCTTTTGTGTTTCTCAGTGTTCCCAAAAATGCTGTAGAACTGTTCACAACTCTTATAAAAACAAAAATACAGAACAAGTATAGTATGACTTTTCCTCAAAATACTGTAGGCTGCACAGATGCGTAAGACTTCCGCAGTTTGAAAACTCACTGTGGTAATGGTTTCATTTTCAGACAGAAAGCATGATGTATATGAAGAGACCATAAGTATCTCTAGAAATGCCTCAAAGGCAAACTGGATTGAACAGATATCAAGTTCTACTTGAGCTAGCAAAGGCCTTAAATGTGATCAACTGATAGCCTGCAGAGTAAGTGTAGCCACCAACGTATTGTTTAATATCTTGCAACTGATGGAGGTATCATTTTTTTTGTTATTTTTTTTAGTAATACACAGATATAGTCTAAATTCTAAATTTTGTTATGTACTTGCAGCTATTATCATGTTAACACTTCCTGGCATTAGAGTGCTATATGCATGTGTGCATAGCAAAACAAGCAAATATATGTTGCCTTCAGAGGAATACAGTATATGGAATCCACAATATCAATACCCTATTTCCTTCTTACATAAATGAAGGGTTTGACTTTTGAAAAGTTTCAATATTTTATAAGATTTAAGATGAGTGGGAGGATATCAGAAGTTAGGATCAGGACTATTAAAATTTGATGTATTTCTTAATGTATTTTTTATAAGGATTTTAAATTAATTCAATATTTATTTAAACACAGAAAGAAATTACTTTCCAAGTTCCATAATATATTTGTCATAATAGATTTGTGTTTATATTTCAAAAAACTAAAGTTAATAATCAGGGCTTTTTAGAATTTCTGAACTGATATGAAGTGTGACTTCATCCGGTTAATTAAAAGGGCAATCTCTGGGAATAAGAATTATATACTCTTTCACTACCACAATTGTATTTGTCCAGCGAAAAAGTAAAACTATCAGATATAAACTGTTGCCTTCAGCACCAGCAAGTTTTTTGAAGCAGTATTACTATATATTCTTGTACCAGTTAAACAGAGGAGTGCTGGTTGGAAAATAAGTATTATTTTAAATTCTAGTGCATTTATGTCATATGATCTTTGACAAAAGATACAATCTGTTCCTTGAATTCTACATCTGGTGATTCATTCATAGTCTCTAATCAACAATATGAACAAAGGATATTAGTATGTGAATTCCTCCCATGGTAAGTTTATTCTTTGTCTTTCAGAGTTATGATTATTCCCTTAGGTTACACGCTGATCTTAGATTTTGTTACTAAGACAGATGACAGTATCTTTAATCTAAACATAAAGAATGAGAAATAGCAAGTATTTTTTACTGTTGATATCTGTGATAACAGTAATATATTCATCTTCATGTTCAGGTAAAGTAAAAAGGATACAGACAGAGGTAGGTAAAAAAGGGGGTTCAAAACTCAGATGGGTACTTCGGAGTCTGGTATTAGACATTTATAGTTAGTGAATATATACAACGTACAGATGGTGAGGTCCTGCTCCAACACAGTTGTACATCCACTCATAGCAAAAGATTGCCAGTACAGTTGCCATAGCAAGTGTAGTATTCATATCTTATTCTCTGTTTGCTACTGTGATCGTTCTCCTCCCCAGCTGAGACGTAGTATTGTCATTCAGAACCTAACTTTAAATAACCCTAAATAAAAAATTTCTGATTGTCAAATATGTTTTTTAAAAATTTAATACCAATTTATTATGAAAAAGACATACTGTGATTCTTCTTTGATAATCACAGTATTCAGTTTAAAGAAAAACGGAATATTTGTCCTCAGTTCTTGGTTTGAGTAGAGTGAAGCAAATCTATGAAATGTGTTCGGTGAACCAATGGACACAGAACAGCAACATCTCTGATTTCTTTCTTTCATGGACATGATGTATTTAGAGGAAAAAACCCTCATAAATTAAATGCTAAAACTCTAGTCCTGCTGAGGACTGGAGGAGTTTAAAGGAGTTTAACAGGTTTCAGTAAAGCCACGATTTAATCCAAAGGACTATTACAATGCTGAAAACAAAATCAGTCCAGTCTGGCCCCCGTCCTGGGATAAAATGAAATCCTAAACACAGGTGATGGTTGTGTCTGTTCTGGGGGACTTGGGAACATTTCCAGGATTGTAGCTCCAGCCACATCCCCTGATTACTTATGGGTCACCTCCATGTCAGAATGTGATCTCATCATTCACCACTTCTTCCCTCATCTCACCCAATCCTTATTTTCTTGAGGAAAACCTATTTTTTTCATGTGGACACACAGCTATAAGAGCTAGAAGGGAGTAATATGGCATTTCCAAATGACGTCCTTGATCTGGACAACCCGGGAACTAGCACCCTGAGGTGCACCACTTACCTCCCTGATCCCCAAAATGACCTTCCCACCAAAGGCTGCATGTGTGAAGGAAGGGATGGGAGCTAACTGGAACATCAGCGTGTTAGAGTATCCCAAGCCAGAGGCTTAGGGCTGTGTGCACCATCAGCCAGGCAGTAAGTATAGGCTAGTATTTCTGCCTCTATACCAGACCTGAGCATGAAATTACTTCATAAAACAACCAGTGAGCACTGTATGAACCACTTATTTGCCATGTTTTCTTGACATGATGGAAGTAGTGACCCATTTTTCCCGGGGGCTGAAGTTACGACGTTACTAGACTAAGAAAAACATGAAAACTTAAGCTAATGGTATTCTTTCACCATATGTACTTCACTAAGTCTAAACAGGAATTGGTCTCTCCCTGTACAGTCATCTGAATACATGATTGCTTAATAGGGCTGTTTTGTAACACTACTTCTCTAGCTACCAAGACTTACTTTCTAACCACAAAACCGGAGTATGACAAAACAGACTGCGGTACTTCATAGCTTACTGAATGCAGACTTTCAAAATGTGACATACCTTGTAAACAAATAATTGCTTTTTTCCAAAATACTAAAGATGTTTGTGAGCTGGGCTGTGCAAGCACGTCTTCAAAGGTGTCAGTGATAGTCTGAGAAGCTGGAGTAGAAAGCAAAGCTGCAGTGTTGTGTGACAGCTGCCACAAAGGCAATTGAACTCTGACTTGGGCTCTGCCGTCTTCACCATGTAGCAACTGGCTTTTGTGCTATGATTTCCCTTAAAATACCCATCTCTAGCTACGTTGGATATTCTGCACCCCATGGTCACTGTGCTTTTTTTCTTTGCTTTTGTGCAAATCCGTTGAGCAATTTGAAGCCCAGGAGAAATAGGGCTGCTGTGTTGCGTACGAGGCAGTGTGCATGAGGGGGAAGAGAAAAAGTGGCTGTGTTGCAAAACTGAGCTCAGCCCTGGAGCAAGTGGACAGATTTGGCGTTCTTATTTTAGATCTCCTTTCACTAAAGTCTCTGATGATCGTCTCTTCACGTAAGGAAATCTCTTGCTCATTCTTATTGTTTTATTTCATTTATTGGTATTGGTGATTAATCCTTTCTCCCTGAGCTTCACAAAAGCTGTAATAAGAAGGAACGCAATGAAGCAGTTTGCAGGCACGCTTCTAATGAAAGCTGTTGGAAACTCTGCATTCACTAACTAACACACAATGTACAGGTGCTCAGTGTCAACATCCACATTTTCTTGGTCCGTTTCAACATCTACTTGCATCCTCTAAATGACTTGATCAGATATTACGAAGATCAATGATGTGTGTTAAACTATGACCTTACACAGACCATGTATTCATGAGTAATACTTTCTGTGATCATCAGGTGGCTAAAAGTCTCTGACCCACTCTGGTGGGCAGTAAGGTGGATTTCATTCACACCTTCATCGCCACTTAGCCAGAGTGGTCTCTGTGATGGAAGGTTGCATTTAGTTGCGTCTAATGTAATCCTTATATTCTAAGGATTGCATTGTTGAAAAGCTGCAACTGGAAGACCATATTGTAGTGAATTATAGGACCACCCTGGACGGCCTTTCATCACAAAATACCATCATCATGCAAACTGCACTAGGAAAAAGAGGGAATAATGAAACCTACATTTTCTGAAATCGTTTGAAACAAAATAGTCAAGAGAGAGAAAGGATTTGAGGAAAGGATAAATCCTACAAGCAGAGGGGCTGTGTGAAAATATCCTGTTATTTCCACGATTTTCAGTTCCTTCTCCATGAAGTAAACAGAAGGATGCTTTAGCTCCTGAGGCTGATTTTTTTTTTTTTAAATTAGTTGACAGAAAGATAGGTATAGAGAAAACAGATGGGGGAATAGGCCAGGGGAGAGGAAGGCAAGAAGGAAGGAGTACATGCTGAGGACAGCTGAACTGAGGTGGAGTTGAAGAAAATGTGAAGGAAGTGGCTGGAAAGCTTTATAGTGAACAGTCAGCATAAATGAAAATGAAAACAATGAAACCCAAAAATACCAAATGCCGTTCCCAGTGTCTGTCACGTGGGAGGCTTCTCTTTGTATTTACTCACACACAGTTGGATTTCTCTAGCCCGCAAACTCTGCCTTTTTTCCAACAGGAGCACATACCTCCTGCCCCAAAGCTGGAAGTGCCGGCTGGGTGGGACTGCCTGCTCCTGCCTAGACCCAGTTGTTCCCGTGGCACTGTCAGATCAAGTCCAACACTGAGACTGGAGGAAGGATGAAATTGGTGACAGAAGGAAGGGGAGAATCATGAGGGCAAGACAGGGAAGGCTATGCAGCGAGGCTATATAGAAGGGGTGGACAAAAATATGTGAATAAGAGATGCTCCTCTTTAAGCATCTATAATCAGGTGAGGCTGTGTGACAAATCAGAGCTGCTGAGAATGAGGTTTGAAGTATAATACGATGCCGTGTAATCAAATGCTTCAGACTAAAGCTAATCTAAAACCACATACTTTCTGAGGACGCAATTCACTAATGTTCTATATGTAATTTACTTGCTTTGGATGTATGAGAGACACCAGTCAATGGCTAAAATAATTTCTGCGGTAGCAGTAAACTACGCTTAGCATCCCACAGTTTCTCCTCTCTACTTAACAGGTACACAGGCTACAGGAATTCTGAGTTCTAAAAAGGAGCTGCCCTGGCCTTTTGGCAAGCAGTGTACACATGATCACAATCAAAATGTCTGCTTCATCCGTCTAATCTGCTGTCCCAAGCTCGCCACATCTCAGTTTATACAGTTTATTCACTGTGGGAAGTCACAATTAAACTTCATCAGCCTTACTATACCTGACAGGAGTGTTTTTCCTCCTCAGAGACAGGCTTTTACCTTTTACCTTTTTTGCTTTTACCTTTCTGAGGTAGTTTTCATTACAGGATTACCAAAGTTTTGAACGAGAAAGATCAGTATGTGTTTTCACTGAGTAGTCCTGTACTGAAATTTAGGCCATATTTTTTGTTGTAAAATTCATCCAAGATTTTAATGAATCTTTTTTTCCCCCTTGTGTTTTGTAGTGTATCAGGGTATCAATCAGTAACTAGTTGTAAGCTTTTTAACTTTGCCACTCTTGCTTTGTTTTTTCAGTGTTATGTTTGCAAATCACTAACAAATGTACTCAATTACGATCTTTAGGTATCACTGTGACAAATGTGCTTCTAATACCAGTCTTACAGTGGTGCTAATCCTCCCAGTAAGGCTCGGGGTACACACGAGCGACTTCTGCCTCAAGGACCTTAAGCTTCAAACAGGCGTGATGGAGAAAAGATGTGGCACACAAATGGAGGGATCTGGCTGTGAATGAAATAAAGTCATGCTCATGCTTGGGGTTTTTTTTGTCCTCTGAGGAATGGAAATTTTAACATACTATGGAGACTTGAGCTGGGGGTAGAAGATTTAATAATGTGAAAATAAGAAACAGTTTTATTTTGGCACAGAGAAGGAGGATAAAAAGAAAGAACTGTGAAGGAACAGACAAAGGAGGGCTGAGAGAGGATGAGGATGTTAGAGTGATGAATCACTTATCAGAGAGAAAGGTAGAGAAAAACATCTCCAGTCTAAACTGGATGTAAAGTCTGGTGAGATGGCTCCTCATCACCCAGATGCAAAGCACATGCAAGAGCTCCTGTGGCAGAAGTGGGAAAAGGGAGTTTTCTCTACTAGTGCAGAAGTGCAGGGTGGTGTGGAAGCTGCTGCATCTGGCGTCAGTGCGAGAGGCTGCTCCCCTCCTCTGGCACCCTCTGACCATGCAGGCCGACCCTCCATCCTTCCTGGCTTGCCCTGGCGCTGTCACCCCGACTTCCCCACCTTTGCTTGGGACAAGCTTCACAAGTGCTGCAGACTGAAACGCTGAGGTTGGTTAGATGCCCTGTGACACGTACCCTGTGGCTGCGGTTATTAAATACCTGCTGGCACACGACCGTTTCTGAACCAGAGGGTTGCTCAGATGTTTGAGGGTTCGAAAGAGTCTATGCATACAGTGAAAAAATATCTGAAATTAAGTAGCTCAGCATATAGTTAAAGACATTAAGCACAAAACCATATGCTAATGTTCAAATTGGTATTGGCAGCAGTGTAGCTGCTTGTCGAAAGATAAAGATCATACCCTCCGAATGGATTCACTTTGGCCTCCGTTCAGCAAAAAAGTGTCCAATACAGCAGCTACAGTCAATACAGCACAATAACACTATTTCCATTGACATCTTCCTTCTCTCCATCCCCACCTCTAACAAAATGACTTCACCAAAAAAATCCCAAGACCAACAGAAAGAAATCTGAGAAACCATTAAGAAAAAGACTAAAAAAGTTAATAAAATATCCTTCACAGAGTGAATACTGTATGCACTTCCTCTTTCAACCTCTTCCTACTGAATCAAATAAACATTCATGGGAGAGGAACTTTGCTATTCCTCACCTGTCACCTTCGTTTTGCAACATGACTCCAGATACTGGGTGGTTTTTTGACTTAATCTTTCAGACTGTTCAGGAAGTTAGTGTCTTCAGCACAGAAGCCAGGAGTCCTAACACCTGCTTTTAAGAAAGTAGTAATTTGCATCTTCATAGCATTATTCAACAAGTCAACTTCTTCATAACCTACATGGCCATGCTATGAGTTCGTAAATTACGGTTCTCTTAGCTCAAGTTGTTGGGTCTCTGGGCTTCTGTATTGGTTTTATTGTTGATGCATTGTCTGATCTGCGGTGCAGTAGTTTCACTAGGGTTTTCCATCAGTAAAACAACAAAAAAAAAATACACCCCTCTGACACATCGTACTGTTGTGGTTTGTTATTGCTTGTAAAATCCCTTCAGGGTCTTAGATGGAATCTGTTGGGATCATGCTAGATACCATCGCTTTTCTAAACTTTTGGATTGTCGAAGAACTTACGGAGTCGCCCTCTTACATTGGACAGTTAATAGCAAAGAAATCAAATGTAACCCTTTTCGAGTCAGGGTTCAGACCTGCATGTGTGTCACCCTGTTTTGGAAAAAAAGAACTTTATAAAGCCTATATGTTTATTATACATTGTGTCCTTTCAGCTGGATAGTTGAATTTGTACCCTTGTAGTAAAGTGGGCGTCTGACCTGAATAAGGACTTTTGATCAAGTCTAACTTCTAAATGAACACACATCATGGTCAGCATCGCAAAATGCTCTCCTTACATCTCTGTGTGGGTTACAGAGTTCTAATTACAAGAAGATGCTGATGATGCTATCGATGGTGTGTTCCATTTTCATTGTATTTGATGTCATCATTAGCTGATGGACTGAAAAACTTCTGTATAAACACATCCTGTATGAAGGATACCAAGTGCTTTCACCAAGAACAGTGAGCCCATTTTCAAATCAGGTGGGATGCATATGAAAATTGCTAAAAACTTTGGGTTAGTTTTCCATTTTCAAGACCTTTGCCTGTTAACACAAAGGTGAACAGAGGAGTTTCATGTTTTATAGTGGATGTTCCCTTGCAGATGATTTTTTTTTGTTATGTTTTATTACTGATAGGGAAGGTGGAAATGGTGTTGTAATGCTATTAGTTAAAAGCTGGTAAGCATCCCTTCTGGAAAGACCCTGGGGAGTTTAATAGGCAAGAAATCAATGCTGAAGTATTTTATCAGGAAGAGGTAATCTACTGAAATTGATAGAGGATTATCTCTAGTGTTATTCCTTAATGCATCTTAGAGAACTCTGCACTACAGATATTTCTTTCGATATTTTGTGTAAAAAATTTATAACCATTCTGATTAAAATTCATACATTAGCTTACAAAGTAACATAAGCTGGGATCAGAACCATACAAACTATAAATTATATGTGGCTGCTTCATCTGATATCATTCTTTTTCTTCATTTTTCAATCTAACTATAATATTTATATGCATAACAATAATGCTTAGTATAGACATTGTTTTATCTGCTTGCAATGTTGTATAATTAATTCAAACCAAACATATGCACTAGAAATAGATAATGTAAATTCCCGTTACACAAATGTGGAAACCGAAGAGAGAGGGGTTAAAGGAACCATCCAAAAGGGTGAGAAAGTGTAGGCGTCAGGAACAGAAGTCAGGCATGCCACAGTGCTAGTCTAGGTTTAACCCACTACAGCAGTTGCAAAGTTCAGAGGGATGGTAAAAGGCAAAGCAGTTTAAGCAACATTAGCTATAATCAGTGGAGTAGAAGCATATAGGATATGCTTTGTGACCTTTACATTGGTTAACCAATTTTTTCCTCTTTTAGTTTTAGAATATGTTCTTTATATTTTCCAATATAAAGGGAAGGTAAAAAAACCCAACGTAATGATTCGATACAATCAATATAGAAAGAATACACATGCAGTAAAAGTGGGTATTAACAATGCCTCACAATAAGTTGCGTCTGGAAGAGCATTTCGGTTGGCTCAGATTCCATCTCTCTTCCCCTTTTTTGTGGTATGTCTCTCTTGCTTATCGCTAGCCTGCCCTTACTAAAAAACCCACCAGAAATAGTATGCATTTATGGTCACTGACTAATGCTTTAATGTGGTTCTATGTGCATTGCTTATTTCAGCTGATGGTTTTTCTTCAGATTAGTATTATAAAGTTTATTGAGGCATGTATTACTGAGACATCATTTTAAAACTCCAGCTGCCTGTTTGCCTGGGAGAAGTCACTTTTTGTAAGGTCAAATGAAAACATCATTATTCCTTTTAGTTCTCATCCTCAGCATGATAAGTGTGGACAAGATGACTTTCATACAAGGGCTGGTAATTTTTTAATGAAAATTTTGTAAAGTTCTTCTTGTGTTGTCCAAGCTGACAATAGGAAAGCGTGCTTTTCCTTCTGTTTTGTGGGGTGTTTACCAAGTACCACTTTGCAAATTCTGTTGTGGGTGAAACCATGTCATTTTCTGAAATGCATAAATACCAATGATTTAGAGATACGTAATACTCTTTAACTAGCCTTTAACCTGAAAACAGGCACTATTTCCCTGTGTGATTTTCCTTGCAGAAGTTTTATACATGTGTGCTGAGGTTCAGGGGTTTCCATGGCAACTAGAGGTTTGCAGAGTATTCAAGAAACTCTGCAAGTTAAAATTAGCTTAGATGGTCATGCATAGATGATAAGGGCCTGGGGCTACGCAGGTCTGTGCAAATTGTTTTTGTGAAATTTAGTGGAGGATGTTACAATCCAAACCTGACATATGGGGTGTATCAGTGGATACAGCCACAGTGGATCTGAATACAGACAGCTGGCAGGCTTTGGGCATCTAAAACAAGTGGAGTGTTTTTAAATTTTTCATTTAAGATACATTTTAAAAGAAAATCTGTCTTTTAAACACATTAGAGAATGAGGAAAATGTAACTCTGATTAATGAGGGTTAGCAGAAGTGAAATGCCTGAGGAGCATTTTTGTTTTCATTAAGTTAAATCATTCTTACAATCATCCCAGTTTATTTCTGAGTATCTTCTCCTTGCCTGGACACGATTCTCATGCAAGGTCTGTTGTAAGTTGATCATTGCGTAGCTGCAAACCTGTAAGTATGCGAGACCTCAAAGACGGCATAGTTATGTGTCCCCCAGGTTTCCATTTAGAGTACGCCTATAGAAGTACAGCAGGAGGCTGGAGATAACATTTCTATTTTAATGAATCCCTCTTAAAATACTGTAGGATCTGTGGGAACTGGAGTAACATTGTAACTATCTTGTTCCATCTGTGTCTGAGCTTGTCATATGTCCCAACAACGATGAGCCTTTAAAGGTAGTGCAACGGTGAAGTTGTGTTCATGGAATAGAATAATTTGTTATGTGTGATTGCCTGCTTTTTATCTGAGCCACATTTTTTAAAATTTATTATTTATGTTATTACTATTTCCAAAACAGTATGGGATAAGTCATCCTTCCTTTCTGTTAGTGAAAATGCTCTTTCACTATATCAGCTAGTTGATTGAAGATGCTGACATTATTGCAGAGGAGGAGATCTATGAAATGCTGGGAGGGGAGATGTTTCTCGTTCTGATCTTATTATTCTGGTAATTTCGATAAAGCACGAATTTCAACACAGTAGAGTTCTCTCAAAAGTGTTTTTTTCTTCCACTGTGATGACTTGTGCATTGCTTCAAAAATATATTGAGGGAATACTGTAATTATACAACTGACAATAAAGCCACCTAGAATTAAGGGGACACTGTCAATACAAATGCCCTCTTCTGTGGCTGGATATTAAAAAGTTGCCTGCAGTCACGGGCTTGCCTACCGTTTTGCATCAACCCAACATAAGACACCAACATCTCACTGTGAAAGAAACAAATGGTAGCAAAAGCTGTATCACACTCAGGAGCAGCTAGGTACTTAAAAGTAAAGCCATGATAAGATGCAGGAGGAAGAAGATGCAGATAAGAAGACAAGGCAGCTATTAGTCAAATCAGTGGTGTAGCTTCAGCTGCGTAAGCTGTACTACACAGATAGATCTGCCTCAGAGAGACTTATAGAAGCTCAGAAAAGAAAGGGAAAAATTATAAAGGTGCAGCAATGTCTCTCTGCACTGAAAGGAGTCTGAAGATACTGGCACTGCATATTTTAGCAAGAAGGCAAGGGTACGTGATAAAAAATATTTTAAAAGCACATGTTAATGGGAGGTACATCAGGACTCCTCTTATTGCAATATAGTGAAAGAACAAGACAGTTGACTATTTAATTTCCCCCTTTCCAGCCCACTGAAGGGAAAGAAGCATCGCTGGAGTCACTGCCTAACTTCTTACTCCCTGCCTGTAGTTTTCTTATTGCTCTGTTGTGAGTGATAAGGAATTGTAACCAGGCAGACACTTGACAATAGTGCATTGCCAGCAGTGGTGGGCAGAGCTTTCCATCCTCTTAAAGTTGCAAAGAAGCCAGGATAAATCTCCCTGTAGAAACAGGAGGAAACCGGGCATCAACCCTCACCAAATCTCTGTCTGTTCCATCAGCTCTTTAGGATTGCAGATTACACAGCTACATGTTGACATGCTGTTTCTTTATCTTAAATATAAATGCATTGTGTTTTCCTCTATCCCATTATATACATATGGCATATGGAAACACAGAATGATATTTATTAGAAAGAATAGTAAGAAGTTGCAACAAAAAACTGCGTGTTACAGCGAGTTATTTGAGAAACAGTAGTTCTTGAAGACTGTATTATCTGTGCACTCGTGCGGTATTTTTTCAGTTTTAAGTGCTCATTCTAAAACAAGATTGCTTTTGCACAAAGTGTTATTTTCAGCAAGCTGTAACTTGGCCAGATCTAAACTGATTTTCGTCAACACACACATATATTTTTCCTCTTTGAGGCCTTTTTTGCTAAAAATCTATTTTCTAGGCAAGCACTTGCAGAACTGCAGCTATTTAAAAACATATACATGTAGATACACACACACACACACTTATACATGCTTATTTACTCAATCAAGATCCAAAATTGCTTTATCTTGGGCTACAGTAACCTGGGTCCAACAGGTAAAAATTTCTGGAAGGAATATCTGAGAAAAAAATCATAGTGGAAGCAACGTTTACAGCCAGAATGTCACTAGTCAAAATGAAGAAAAGCACAACTGACCATTTTTTCCCCAAATACAGTTTTTTAAAGCACTAAACAGCAACTTGTCTTGCAGATACTGCCCTATAACAGGCCGAACTATTAGAGCTACAGTTAACCATCCTTCGTTAGTTGCATTAGGGGTTCAGAACATTATAGACATAGGAGTGAGAATATCCTATGCAAACTGTATCAGATGCTACTTTAGAACATTTTACTTGAGACAGACTGCTTGCTTTGGCGAACAAAGCCCGGGAGGATCTTTCCCTTGCCACATCATATACAGCAAGCGAACAACAGGCTAAGTCCTAACGATTAGGACAATTCAATCTTCATCTTAAAGGGTGGTCTTTGGAGTATGCAAGCTATAGAGCTACAAGACAGTCATAAAGCAACTGCCATTTACATTAATAATAATAATGACTGAAGATAAAACAGGATGTGACTTGTAGCAAGGAAAACGTGCATGATACAAGGAAAGTTTCCATGGGAACACTGTAACAAATTCTAAAATATCTCCATGTTCAATGAGAAAAAATTTGGGCAGACGTAAGCTTGTCTCACAGTGGAGTGCCTTTGGCAGTTAATGGGCTTGCTCCATAGGTGCTGCCCAGACCCTGTTAGCATCACTGCTTGTGTTCAGCTGAGTTGTCTGCTGTCTCTGCCTTCCCTCTAGCACTCTTACAGTGTCTGCGGTGCAAGCAGCAGGTAGGGTGCACGCAGACCAAGCAGGCGCACTGAAAGAGTCCATTACTTGTTTAGGGGGCTTTCAGATCCAGTGTCAATCACATGTTTTGAAATATATGTTCCTGGGCCAGATTCCAGCCTTGTCTATGTCTTTGAAAATCAGGACTACTTCCATTGAGTGGCCATTTTGGGGACTAGCTCAGGAAGAGAATAAAGGAGAGCAGTAGTAAAGTGTCTAGCTGCATTCTTTGAAGTGTATAACTCTGTATAAATGTTGTAAACTGGTTTGGTTTTGCCAGAAACTGATATTTATTCACAGAGCAACTGCAGCAGAAACAGTGCAGACTCTGAACACGTTTTCCTGGCTGGGCTTCAAGTGCTTTGTGGTGTCTTCTTCTCATACTTGTTGACTTTTATACTCTGGAAAGTTTTCTGCTCCTTCCCATGGTTTCCAGGCTGCTCACCTGGGTCTCTTTTTAACCTCTAGCTATTCTTTGAGTCTTTCTTGGCCTTATTTTTGTTCCCATTGTTTTGTAGCCAGCTCATGGACATTATTGTACTGCCCAAGATGCTCTTCCAGTGACCCTAAAATATATAGAGGGGGAGTCTCCGTTACAGTCTGGGTAGCACACAAACTTCTTAAACTCAAGGTGTCCCACACAGAGTAAATACCCTTTTCCAGGGCTCTGTTCCCTGGCATAAATCACATCCAAAGGATCATCTTAATTTGTCTCTCTGTTACTTCTCTCATATCTGTGCTCTGATGAAAATCTATTTTTTTTTCTCTAGAAAAAAGTGTTTCTTTTACATCTACCATCTCCTGATCTGATCGTTCTTGTGATTCCACTGTTTCAATCTCCTAATCTTTTTGGTACTAAAATTTACCCCTCTCATCGCCATCTGTCCCAGATGCTGAATCTGCATGTTTTGCTTCAAGGACACCAGCCCCTTTTGGAGTTACTTCCCACGGCTCTTTATTGAACTGCATGTTGACTTAAATCTCCTCCTTGTTCTTCAGGCTTTAAACAGCAAAAAGACTGCAGACTCTCACAATCTATCACATACTAAAATGAGTTGGTACAGCCGCAGCTGAACTCCCTCCTAGACAAGCTGTTGGGTAGAGTAGCTTCCTTTACATGTTACAGTTGTCATTTAGGCTTTGGCACCAAGGTTCTCAGGGAGATCTGGTGGCTCTGGAAATATTATCTGAAAATTTGAGAACTCTAGCAGGGCCAAGGAGTCACTGCCTGACCTCCCCTCACCCTGCCCTGGCCCAGGATCCCATGTTAGACCCCTGGGGATGTCAGTCCCTGCCCCAGTGATGCCACAGCAGTGCCAGGCCCTGCGCTGCTGCCTGGGGGACCTCCAGGGAGCCACCAGCCCTTGCTACTCCAGACAGACAGTACTTGGAAGGGCATGCTCCCTAAACAGTGTCAAGTGACCGTCCTCTCCAAATCAGATCTCTGAAGTTGTAACTCAAACACTCAGCACCATCAATCTTTTTCTTCTTTTTTTAACCTTAGCCTTTGGGAAATGGAGTTGCATTTTATGGGTTTTTTACAAAGCACTTAGCTTAAATGATAAGCGTAAAATTTGTTCTAGCCCTGAGTGTTTAAAGAATAAGAGAAGATATTACTTTCCTCATTCCTGCTGGTATAGAGATGGGCAGATTCCCTAAAGCAAGGGCACTCTTCTCTCTGGAGACCATAGTCCTCCTGTCTGCGCCTGGCACTCAGCACTCTGGGCTGAGCATTGCAGTCCAAGGTCACAGTCTGGCATTTAACACAGCAGTTTCAATTCCAGAAGTGTGTCCGGAGAAATGGAAATCTAGGCTGAATCATGTAATGTCATGTGTTCTTTGGAACATCTTTTTTAAGGCGGCTGACAATGTTGTAAGGAATAATGTCCATTGAATTTGTACGGCTACACGGGTGAAAGATTGAGGTGTACCAGCACTCAAGGGATTCACATGATATGCCTACACTGCGCAGCGTGAACACAAACTCATGTCTGATCCTATGTGCCAGCTGTCTACTTTGTCTGGACCTGCACCATCTTTCTTAATGGTAGAAAAATGACTTTCAGGAAGTGCTGTAAAAAACTCGCATCCGCACTAGTCTTGAGTGTGTATTTTCCCACAGTGTAGATATGTTAAGACTCCACTGGTTTGCTACCTTGCCCCATATGTCCTGCCTGCGCTTGTGACACCTACTGTGGGGCTGAAAGGATGGCCCAGGTGTTTCCCACAAGAGCCTCTGGAATCTTGCTGTAGCAACCAACAGATCAGGTGGGTTTTGTGGTCAGCTTGCGCACAAAGTTGGCACTGGTCATTTAAGTGCCTCATAGCCTAGGAGACACAGCCAGCAAGCAATAAGCTTGCTTCCCATAAGGAAGCCTAGGGCAAGAGAAGGGCTGATCAATGACTTTGGAGCATCCCCTGCTTTTGGACTATTGTAGGGTGTTTGCTTCACCTGTCTTCTGCCTTGGTTTCACTGAGATCCAACATAAAAACATGATGACCCTGAAGTACATTTGAAGATAATTTGTGTTCTACAGCCAGCCCTGACTCTCACAGCGGCTGCCCTATGGGTGATTTGATTTCACCAGTTCAGCTAAATCCATATTTTCCCAGCAAGAAAAATATTACGGATCACCATTTCAGAATGCTGGATGAACATCCATCAGTTATCAACATGTTATTCCACTGAGTAAGTAATGATGAACCCAGCATCCAAATAATCCTGACACTTAGTGTTGAGAGATTATATAATTATTAATAAATGCAGTTATAATTTAGTGAAGAAAGCCTAATTCTAGCTCCTTTTTACTACTTGTAACCATATGCCAGACTATAGCATTTGAATCTGCATACAGCATGGGGTGTACTCATGAATTTTCTTACCTGCAGCATTTACAGTGTTTTCTGTGCCTCTTCGCTAGAAGATGCAAATTTCTAGCCAAGTAATATTTTCTTCTTCTGAATATCAGAGAGGATTCTAATTTATTACTGCTCTGGAACATGTGATAATTTACAGACGTTTCTACCTTTGGCTTCTATCCAATTCAATATACCTGGTTTAAGAGAACACCCACAAAGAGAAAAAAACCCTGCTAAATCTGCAATTGCTCAACCTCATTTGCAAAAGGGAAAAACTTGGCCAGTAATGGATGATGCCAGTCAATTCATTGTTTTCTTTAGCTTTTTTACTGCTTTGTAGTAGCCGGTTGAATAAATGTTTAGGATTAATTCAACAGACAGCACTGGGAAAATCTAGAGGCTCTAACTGACCTGACTGGTGTGTTCAATCAAGCCCATTTCAGTGTGTTTTCTTTTTTTCCACACCAGTTTAATGTATTTGTACAAAGTATAGCAGAAGATAACTCTTCCAGGCAATTCACAGAGTAAATACCAAGATTATATAATGACTGAAATGCCTAGCAAGTTTTTTAAAAGAAATATGGACTGGACTAAACAGAAGTTTTAGATGCATGCATACCCAACATTTTAATTTTAGGGCTCTGCTCCTCGAATGGAATCCAGGTCATAGAGTTAGTCACCTACACTTCCTACTCAGAGGATAGGGAGGGGTAGGCATACCTTAAGGCCTACTCCCCAGAGATGGGGAACCAACAGGTAAAAGTACGTATAGGAACATGCTTAAAATCTTCACCTGGAGCCCAAGTACCTGACTCGAGGCTTCAGGAAGCTTCCTCCCTGCCTCTGGGATCCAGAACATGGAGTCCACCCTAGAGATCAAGTCTTTGCACCTCATCTTTGAAAGAATAATCAGGGCACGACATTTTCAAACCAGTAATAATCAGGATGCTTACAGCTAATGGTACCGCCACACCTATTTCGTATGTAATAACAAACCAGGCTGCACAGACGTCCAGCATATGTGAGATCCAACTTCAAGTTCTTCATCCATCTGTTGGGGCTGACTGAAGTCCTGCCATTCCAGGTGTGCTCCTGGCTACACCACGTGCAGAGAGCAATGCAAGATTCATGATGTCAGAAGGAGACCGTACACTACAGGAACATGACTTAAACATAAGCTAAACCACAAAAGAATGGATCTAGTTTCTGATAAGGCTGGGGAACAGCTGTCAGTCCACAGGTCTTCATCCATTCTTCCCAGCTCAGCCCCTGATCACTCTCCTGGCTGTTGTGCCTGCATTTGGCCTTAGGTGTTTTTACAGTTGCAGTAAGAGTATTATTGTGTTGCAAAGTGAATGAAAACTCTGCACAATGCACAATGTTAAGTAAATACGCAAATGAGACGTCAGCTTATCATAAATATGAGATCACAATGGGGAGGTTAAGGAAAAATATCTTTACGTAATTAAAAGGCAAACAGTCATTGATACATGTATTACAAATTGTACCAAAGATGCAGCGAGTGAAGAAAAGACTGAAAGGTCATTTACATCAGGTGAATAACAGGCAACATAACACAAGAACGTAAAACTTATTAGTATTTGATAGAACAATGTGTTCTGACATTTTTGCATCAAAGTTCTTTTTAAACCAGGTGTCTGTCTTGTAGATAGAGTGCTTGAAAACAAAAAATTAAAAATCTAATTTCTTGAATATCTCAGCAATATAACTAAAGATAAAAACAGCAGTGCTGGCTTTGGGTGTCTTAATAAGCTGCATACTAAAGAAAGATGGAAAGGACCAATAATCCATTCATCTATGCATGCATTCATCTGGCATTATCAATATTAAACTGTACTAACACGTGTTTAGGACTAATTTAATTTGTAACGAATGAACAGCATAGCGTGAGAATCTGAGCATTGGCGATTGTAAAACTCCACCTGTTGGACAGAAAACTCAGTTCACTAATCGCGTTGCCACAGACACTTTATTTGTGCACTCTTCACACTGAAAAAAGATTTCTCAATTTAGGTCGTTTCCTTCAAATGAAGCCCTGCTTTTCCTGGAATGGTTTATGCCAGTTCAGCAAGTGAAATAATACACTATGCTGATGAAAGCCCATTTATCTGGCATAACTATATATATATATACAAGGACTTTTCCAATATAAAAATGTCACAAGAAATCCCACACTCTGTCATTATTATGCCAGGAAAGGCTTCTCCAATAAAGACCGATCTCATCCTAAAAATAAGTTCCCCATAGGCGGCATTAAACAGGATGACAGAGGAGGCTTAAAGACACAGACAGCTTGAAAACAGGAAAGTTGTTGAAAAACAGTATTGAAATTTCACAGAGCTGGAGAACACTGTGTGTCAAATTGGAGCTGCATTACCTTGAAAATTGTGGTCAGTGCCCTGGAGTATTCTTCCCAATTACATCAAGCATCTGCAGTACTCTGAGGGATGTCCTAGAGGTGCAGGAGACAGCCTGAGTTGACAGTGTGTGTAGAAAAGGTTCTCACTTGTATTTATATGCTGATCGTGGCAAACAGTTTTGTTTGCACCTTGGTGCTCCAGGACTGCTAACTAGTTCGGGTTGAATGTTGTAAATAAGCATATTTACAAAGTATCCATGTGAGACAGTAATTGAATAGTGGAACAAGTTGTCCATCCTTGGAATTAATCAAAACTTGACAGGTCTTCAACAACCTAAGGTTAGACCTGTTCTAGGCAGGGGGTTGGACTGGAGGACCTGCACAAATTCCTGCAAGCTAAACTAGTATATGTATAACCGTATAGCATATATATATAACTACCCGTCTCAAATACTGTTCAGAATACAGTACCAAACATCTCATATGTACCTATGTTTTTCAGGCAGGTTTACAAGGGCTTGAAAGATACTGTTTTAGCACTCCTGTAAAGTCCTCTGGTTATCCTCATAATTGCTGGTGCCAGGGAAGCAGCTGCTTGCTCACCCTTCCCCACCACCTGGCTTCATCCTTCGCCTGGAAAGACCTTGGTTACAGGAGACAAGGTAGTTCATTTTCCACGCCCTGTTAGTCCTTGGTTTTCTTGCAAGGTTTCCAGAAGGGAGAGTGATTTTTTGGTG
>Ga0181612_142930_pt1 | contig 34168 bp, 34 predicted proteins | sample HoacroProtozoa21_FD_119630 | JGI IMG/M metagenome (GOLD analysis project Ga0181612, IMG submission 119630) | Hoatzin crop microbial communities from Cojedes, Venezuel. Combined Assembly of Gp0051906, Gp0051904, Gp0051908 | reverse complement strand
TGGTGGGCATTCCTCCTAATCCCAGAGCATTCAGTACCACAGCACACAAAAGCTTTAGGCATGGGAGACGAGCAACACCCCTGTGCCTGCCACCAGCAGATCGGCTGTGGTAATCCTCTAGCAATCTGCCCCTGTGAAATTAAGCTGCGGTGCCTGAGAACAAGCAGCCCAGAGACATGCTCACTGGTGTTCCCCCGGCTTCCCCACCTCTGGAAATGAGTGGTGATGTGCCTGTCTATAGCTCATCAGCCCCTGCCACTCTGTGTGAGCTGCATCTCCTTGCCGAGCGGAGCACAACGCTCCAGTGCTCAGAGAGGTTCAGGTGCCTCTCACTTTCTCCATGCAAGGAACACTGCAGGGGGCTCAACCATTTGAGTCTTGGTTCCTATGCTTCTTCTTGGATGTTCAGACCTGAATTTGCATTTTTCAAGCACCTACGTCCCACACCTCTGCCTCTTAAGTGGTAAGCGCATGCCCGAGGACGAAAGCATGTGGGATAACAAGTGTACGCACCTCATGCTGGGAGAAAAGCAGCTTGTTCATCATCTTAAGTGCTGCTTAGTGTTTGTAAGATCCTCTGGCATGCCAAGAGTCAGAACCCACAGCTTGGGGAGGATGTGGATAAATTCCTGTGGCCTATGCATCATGTCTGGGCAACAGGTCATGTAATCTAGCAGTTCTAGCAAACACAAGAAGCAAGTCAGGGCCTCCTGGCATGTTCAAGGGTGTATTCGCACAAAATTACCCTTGCCCTGCCTTGAGGGAGGAAGCAAAGGCAAAGCAGAGAGACACACACACACACACTCCCCCCCTTCTGTAGGCTGCAATTTATAACAGCATCAGAGCAGTCATGGTCAGTCTTGTCCTTTCCAAGTGACTTTCCTGATCCTGCACAGTGAGACCTTCCATGCAGTGGGATGGCGTTTTTCCAGCTGGGAGGAGCATTTTGGTGAGCTGAGAGAAAGGAAAAGATGTGCCAGTGACCCTAAGGGACTCCACAAGAGTTTGGTGCCACTCAGAATGCTGCTGATCTGGATAAAACCAAGCCAGAGGTAAAGACCCATCCATGGGGACACAGCGGGAAGGGAAAGAGCTGTATATAAGATTTTTTATTGCTATTCCATCTGGCCTAGTCACTCTGAGTTCCTCCTCTTTCAGAAAGGTAGTTATTCTAGCCTATATTCTAATAAAACCTGGATTTGGAATTTAAAATCCTTTTCGATCTTTGGAGAGAGTTCACTGCAAGCAAAAGCTGTGGACAGACCTACCTCTCTACTCCGGCTGCTACTCCTGTTCCAGGAGCCCAGGTGCCCTGCCAAAGTAGGCGCGCACAACGCCCGCCCCAGTGCAGCCCCATCGAGTGGTTTCTGCAAGGCTGGCTTGGGAGGCTGGAGCAGGAGCACAGAGGCGGCTGCCGGGCACAGACCGAGGAGGAGAGGGAGGGCGAGGGAGCAGCCGCCGGGAATGTGATGCTCCGGGTTATGAGGGGTCCGGGAGGCTGCTCCAGCTCAGATTAGCTTCTTGATTACTGCACTGTGTTCTCATCAGGAGAGAAGAGGGTTTGATCAAAGGAAGATTACCTCCAAACGGGAAGAGGAGGTTTCATTAGAGAGGCTTAGATGATGTGAAGTAACTTAACTCATCTTCTGAACAGCTCAGCTTAACTCTTCGGGCAGGGCTGCCCTCCACTCCCGCCTGTTTCAGCAGGCAGCTCTCGGCGCAGGCAGGTCGCTTCCATGAAGGAGGCCCTGGAGCTCAGAGATGCTCCAGGACTGACACTCGGCCCCAAATGTCTGGCCTCAGCCTGCAACATACACACGGGCTCTTGTCTCTTTCTGCAGTGATTAATCCGGGCAAGGAGCCTCTTCCAAACCCACCTCCAAGTGCTAGAAGTAGAAATATCCAGCAATCCTGTTCACTTGCCAGCCCAAAACCTAACAAAAGAGTGTGTGTGCAGTGTCCAGCTGACCACTGCTGCTGATCAGGGCTGGTCGGTGCTGTGAGGCACCTCTCCGCTCCTTCTGGAGCAGGATATATTTTTCTCCTGCTCCTTGTCCCCTTGGTACATAACCCTGTGGTGTGCCTGCAAGAACTGGTAGGTTTGAAGCCATCATCTTCAAGGAGATCCAACGGCTCCCATTGTTCAGTTTTACCTGGATTTGCTTCCAGAGCCTGGCATGTTTAAAAGTGGAAATAATTGGTTGGGTTTCATCTGTCCAAACATAGCTGTGTGCGAAATAGATGCATCCCATCTTCTGCTCCCCAGAGCTTGTTGCCTTGGTTGCCTTTACTATTGATGGAGAGAAATTGGCACTTCTAGGGCACAGGGAATCTCCTGCTATGAGAGATGTCTGAAGAAACGCAGCTGAGCTGCTCCCAGAAGCATCACCACTCCCCGCTGACAGTGGGAGTCCAGACAAGTTGCTCTGAAGGGGCAGAAAAGAGGGTAGTCTGGTGCTTACCCTGAGCATCAGGTCAAGTTTGTAACTGCAAAACGTGGAATAAATTTATGAAACCACAGGAAAGTGTAAAAGAATCCTAGAGCGGACTTGACAGCAGAACTCGTCTCTCTCCTCTGTGATTCCTCACCTGGGATCCCCGAGCAGCGTACCAGCCACGAGAGCAGGGCAGGAACCCACGCAGGAGTCACTCTTCCGAGCCAGACCCGCAGCGAGCCGGGAGGGCAGGGATCGCACGTCCCAGAGCGACTCAGCCCCTCTGCCTTCCCCCTCTGCATTCAGCGCAGACCCTGCCTTCTCCTCCCTGCTTTCTTTTATTTATAAACCTGGTCCAAACCGCAAAGGCAGAAATGTACCGACAGCTGGTCTTGGGGGAGCGATACCTTTGCTGTTCAGAGATCTCTCAGTCACTGCAAACAATAAAAGTGTCCACTGTGCACATGTTCTGTCAAGCAAACAGAGACACTTAGTTTGACTACAGAGAGTGTCCTTCACAGCATGATCAGCACTGGGACAGATTTGCTAAGAGGAAGCTTTGTCCCAGCCACCTCTGGCTTTAGGTGTGCTGGACCTTACACCCTCTACCCTGGAAGAGGTCTCAAGGCTAGCTAAGGCTTCATGCAAACATACACAGGTGAGGTGAGGAAAGCGCTCAAGTTATGATGAATTATGATATTCCTTAATATTCAAGGGCTTCACTCTGCAGTGTGAATGACACCCTCAGTGAGGCATCTCATGTGGAGCATCCCTTGGCTCCGTATAGTTTTGGCCTACTCCAATCCCTCTGCAAGCTTATGGCAACCACTCAGGACAAGTTCAGGATTCTCCTGGGAAAGGGAGGCTGTGTGAAGACCTGAGCTGTTTAAAGTCTAACAGAGCTCTCCTCTGAGATCACAGAGGGCAAACCGAGAAAGCCAAACTGGAAACAAATGGACAGACCTTGGCATGCCATGGGCAGGGCCGAATTGCTGGAGAAAATCCAAACATCTGTTGGCTGGCTTTTGGGTCCTTTTAAAAGAGATCTAAAAAAATGATCCAAGCTCAAAACCCACTCTGTGTACCTGAACCAAGCTTGAAAGTGCTGGGAACACAGCCTTGTATGGCTCTTCTCTCCTCTTTGTGCTTTTCTCCCCCAGCCCTGATTCCTCTCCCTCTTCTCGTTCCCGTATTTCCTTCTGTGTAGGAAGATGTTGGTTTACCTGGACATGATTGCATCCTTTGCGCTATTGCTGGAAGTACCCAACTGATGGGGCAACTGAAAGGCTTAAGCAACTTCACGGGTAACGTACCTTTGCCAGGTCTCAGAAGAATGGATCGTTGAATGTACTGAAGCTGTGTTCCTCCAACAGTGGCTTGCAATCTCATCTCTCACCAGAGGCATATTTTCTGTTTTGCTTTCTTTTTCACCATGTTAATGTATTTTGAGCCTTGTTTTTCCTTATAGAATACAGAATAAAATTCCAGCAATGACAGCACCTTAGCTAGTATCATTCAATTGATTTATTCCTCCACCCCCGAAAGCACAGTTATTACTTTCCTTAATAACGTCAAAGAGGCTCTCAGACAAGGGACCTTTCTCTATCAAGATTTTCTGTTGCTAAAGGAAAGTGACTCAGAGATGCTGTTACAAGGGAAGACTTAATACATTACAAATGTTTTAACTACCATTCCTCCCTGGCCCCTGAACTCCTCATTAAAGTTTACATGGGCTCTTGATGGTGCTAATTGCCCTGAGAATAAGCATAACAAGAATTTTTGTGCTTATAACCCCACAGCAGAACTCATGGTCTTCTTTGTACTCAGTGGTGTTCAGATCCCAGTTACTCCATCAGAAGTGTGTGGGAAGCAAAGACCCTGCAGAGGGCATGAGAAAGATTTCATCAGTCAAAGGAATTCAGCAAGCGTGGCAGGACTGTGGCAGAGAGACAGGACAGAGAAGAGAAGGTGGGACAGAACAGCTGAGGAATGACCAGGAGCCATAAGGAAGTGCTGGAAGGTGCACAGCCATCAGGTAAAGGGAACTGGGACTGGAGACTCCTGGGACTTCCCACCCCCGAGATCTCAGATGGCTGCATTCCGTGGCCTTCAGCACCAAGTCTTCATTTTCTCACAGAGCAGCCCTGGAATGGATTGGAAATCTTGCCCTGTGTCCCCCAGCTGCTTGCTACTGTCTGCTTCACCCTGGCCTGGGCTAGCAGGACTAGTTGGTTGCTCTCACACCTGGTGCTCAGCCAGCCCTGCAAACATGTCCTCTGGAAATCTTAACTTATGAGCATTCCTGCCAGAGATCCGTCACTGTGTTCCCGTTGGTAATCTCACAGGCTGGGCGCAGGGCTGCTGTCTTTTGTGAGCGAATCTCCTCGGAAGATGAAAAACCAGAGGAGGGGGATTTATTAAACGAGCAATGGATAAGGGCTTCAGATTGATCTGTCACAGGCAGCAGTGAAATTGATTGAACTGGCCACGCCGCACTGGGAAGCAGATTATGGTGCCTCTCCTCATCCCGCTGCAGCTCCCCGATTCCAGCACCCTGTGTCCAGGGTCTCCCTGCCCATCCCTTGGACACAGGTTACCCAGCGATGCTGGGATCAGTCCCCATCTTTCGTGGGGACTACGAGTGTGTTTAGTGGGTAGACCTGCACTTTCACAGGGGCAAATCCTCCCTTGCTTATCCACCTGCCACACTACGCCTCTGCTGTCTCCCCCTCAAAATGGTCTCACTTTGAATTAAATTAGTAGCCGTGCCAGGGAGGAAGCAAGGCAGTGGGACTCTTGGTCCAAGATTCTGGGACACCTGGGGTAAAGGGGCAGCCTGAGGTCCTGACCCTGCTCTGAGTAAAACTGCAAAACATTTTTTTCTGCGGTCTCTCCAGAACTTACTTCAAGGGAAGCAAGACGCCCAAAGAGGGGGCAGAGCCTTCAGATAGACATCTCAGCTTTCCCCTCACCAGTATATAACTACGATGTAAATGGTACATGCCTTTTGACGTGGTGAAAACATGGTGATCACAGGCCACGTTAAGAGCATACTGTTATTGCAATGTACCCATGCACTGAGGCTCCGAGTCCTTCACTGTTTCCACTGCTTTTCTTTGCTCCCTGAAGCATGGGAGGAAAGAAGAGCAATGGAGACAATGCCACTATAGGGACCAGACCTTTGTTTCCTCCGAGGACAACACACAGATCTCAGCAGGTTGCCTCATGACCAGATACACGCAGACAAGACCTCTGAGGAGCTGCCAGTTTTTCCCCAGAAATTAATGCCAATACCGATTTGTCAAGCTGGATTGGTGCCTGGCCTTGGAGGTCTCTGGTGTTGCTCAGCTAGTCATTCTCTGCCAGCAGCTCTACTACCTCTTTCCTCAGCAATTCCACCACCAGGCATGCTCCAGACTGGATGCTATCTCTATCCTGGCCATCAGTGGCAGGAAGATACAGACCAGAACCTCAGGAAATCCTGACCAGTCTCTGGGAAGAGGCAGGGAGGTCTGGGAACCCACCTTGGCATACCTTGCATGCTAAAGGTACACGGGACCGCTTTGAAGTTCAAAAAGGACCATGCCCGGGAGAGGGCTTTCCCTTCTGTCCTTCTTCCTCCTTAATGTCCCCCATAGTGTTGACTGTCTGGGATCTCCTACAGGCCTTTCAGGCAGCAGGATGAGCAGCCACATCCCCACCGCTCTGTGAAGCGCAGGCAGAGAAATGACAGCCATGTGCGTGCGTACGCTAGAGACCCGATGCAGCCAGGAGTCAAACATCATTAACATTATTGCACATTAGAGACAGTAATTTTCTAACAGAAAAGGTATTGCACCCAACATGAGGCAATTTATTTTGGATATCGTTATGATGGATAAAGATGAATTAATCATCAAGCTGGAAGTTAGTGGTTGCCTAGGGACCCATGATCATGACCTGATTATATTTAATATAGGCAAAGAGAGCACAGCCCCAACCAATGCTATATATCCATAGACACACACACTCATACAGTGCTTTAAAAAGACTCAGTTCCCAAAGCTGGGGAAAATTATGAGTAGAATTAATTTGAAGGGAAATTTTCATGAAAAAAAATGTGAATGAAGATGGGAAGTTCTTTAATGAGCTCTTGTTAGGTCATAATTTCACCTCAAAGAAAGACGACAATTTTGTCTAAAAGTCCATGACAATTTAATGGCAAAATGAAGGAGGCTGTTAGAAATAAAAATGCAATATGGAAAGAATAGTATTACTGGTTACTGGTATGAATTGCAGCAAGGAAAGGCAGGGAACGTGTCAGGAAAACTGAAGACAAAAAAAATATCCACGGTTGGCAGGTCAGTGAACAACAAGGAGTTTCTGAAGTGGTTTGGGAGCATGGGAACCCACCAGTACAAGCAGACTCTTTCCTAAAAGGAACCATTTCAACCTGTAACTGGTAACATAGCAAAGCAGAGCTCAGTCAACAGGACAGCTCGACCCAGGAGTCCCATGCTAGCTGTCTTGTGAAGTCTTGGCCCAGTGGTGGTCACTCTCCATCGCTTCTAGCAAGCGAGAGCATCCTGGAGATGCACTGAACGCTGATGCTGGACAGCGAGGACAGCAAAGCCAAGGGGACTCCAGGCCAGCAACATCACTTCCAATGGAAATAATGGAGATGGCCACATGGGATCTGACTGCTCAAGGAATGGAGATGAAATAATGCCCATAACTTGTTCTTCGTGAAGCTCATTTGCCAAGTAGGGCTTCACTTAGAGGTGGCACAAGCCAGCACTTCTGCGAAAAAAGGCAGTCTCGCCTACCACACACCAGCCTGCGTGTTCCAGTCTGGTGGCATCTTTTCCCTGTTGACACCAGGATTTGAGGCAAGCTGGGCCAGTGAGCTTGTACCACATGAAGCTGGCCCAAAAGCCAGAGCTGAATGGTTTGGTTTACACCAGTTCAATTCTCCAGTTTAGGAAACTGCTTTTTTGTTATTATTTTCCAGGAGCAGCACTTACTTACATGAGCTTAATCTGTTTGTCAAACTGAGAGGCTTTAACATTTTCTTGGGTGTTTGATTTACTGTCACCGAGTATTCTGTTTAAAAAATAGCTCTGCAGGCAGCAGAAATTATCATGCTTGGTTTCCCGTGGCTGCCTCCTGTGTGCTTCCTCATGCATCTAGCAATTTGGTTGATCTCAGAAGGAAGCCTTTCTCAGCAGAGCACTAATTTGGGTCGGTTTCCTCTGGCCTGGTTACATACATTCATGGTATTTGTAACAACACGATATCTCCGAGAGCTTTACCTCTCAGCTGAACTTGACGGAAGGTGGCAACAGCGGGACTGACAGGCAGTAATATCACATAATTCCTCCTTTCTTAGGAAACCTGGCTGAAATTAACACCAGACAGCATCAGTCTTGCACTTGATAGATGGACTAAGAACTGGCTAACAGACCTCACAAAAAGAGTTCCTGGAAAATCAGGCTTTCTGCAGATCGGGATACAGATCAGTGCTTCTTCCACACTTTCTCTCAAGATCCAGGGGCAAATAAAAACTACTTCCAGGCAGGTGGATGACAAAGACTGGTCAAGCAAAAGGCCACATTAGTATCAGTACAAGGTGATGGGAACCCCTTACTGTCTGTGCCTTAAAAACCAATAGTTTATTTTACTATGGCTGAGTTCCCAGAAGCCAGGAGTTCAAATCAGTTCGTTGCACCTGGGAGGTGTGGTGGGGTGATGATGAAGGTGCCATGCCAGAAGAGCTCACATGTTCATAGCCAAGCAATGGAGGATGCTCAAGAGGAGATGTCCTCTCTGCCTATGCCACTTCAGAGACTGGCACTGAAATGCCCTCTCCTGGTGCCCTGCTCTGACAGCCACGTATCCTTTCGTGGTAGCAGGATGCACAAATTTGCCCTGAGCCCTCAAGGAGTTACGGTTTCATGAACACTCCTCATTCCTGCCTGCTGTGTTTGGTTGGCTGTAACGGCATATTTGGACATCATCTATGTTTCCATGCCTGCCAAACGGGCAGCGCCATTTGTACCAGGGACATCCTCCAGCTGGTGTACCACAGTAGTTTCAGGCTACAGTCCCATAAAACAAGGAGCCTTACCCAGCACTTCTGCCAATTCCTCCTCATCATTCCCTGCACATGGTCCCGTACCACCAACTGACCTATCGCAAAGTCTCTTATCCATTTTGTGAACATCTCTGTGCTGAAGGCAAACCTTTCCTGCTTCCATTCTGCAATTCTCTAACCACTCAGGACCTGCAAGACCACGCGCTCTTTCCTGCACACCCTCCCAAAATGGCTGAGCTCCCTCCTACAGCCAAACCACCATAAGCCATGGGACATGACAGAAGCCTGGCTCTTGAATTTTCTGTGTTGTACAAATAATCCCCAGCCCTTACGTGCTGGAGTCTACAACATGGTTTATCACACTCCTGCCAGGGACACAGAGTGGGTAATTCCTGACAGGTCCAACCACTGCTTTTCCCTCCAGGAGCCTGTGAACTGGTGCCATGTGGCTGTCAGATTGCTGCCAGCTCTGGCAGCAGCCATGGGGAGCCTGTGACAGCTAGGTCTGAATCTTCGCTGCTGGACCACTGCTAGTGAAGAGACCAGGATCAGAGCAGGTGAGCACTGGCAGGGCAAACAGCATGTGGCAGAGGAGCAGTGTTCGAGAATGGTGGGACAAGGTCCAAACTCACTGCCAGCAAGTGCATAGTTCCAGTTAACTGAGCATGTGTGCTGTGGACATGGGTGTACCTCATGCAAGCAGAGGTGTGAACCACCAAGGCTTGTTGCCCTGTGTGCTGGGGTGAAGGTGGTTTGGTATCTGTGGAAGGGCATGGGATGGGGAGGTCATTACTCACTGTGGTGGGGCTCAAGAATGATGATTTTTCCTGGTGCTGTTTACTCCTGTGTATCACTCTGGTGGTAGGAGGTGAAGGTCAGACACCCAGCAGGACCCTAGCATGATTTAACCCTCTGGGCAAGGGATCTTCACTCTGCCTCACTGACACACTAAACTGGCTTGGGCCCAGGGAAGGGAGACAATCTTTGGTGGGGGAGCTGCAGCAGACAGCCTCCTTCTCTGCCAAGTGCCTCTCCTGGATTTTGGGTGGCCTGAACACATCAAAGCATCCCTCCACTAGAGCCCTCAGTCCTGGTTCCGCAGCAGGGATGCTCTGCCTCCTTCCCCTTCCAGTGCTGGGGAGGAGAAGCTGGGCTGGCAGCACTGCCCAGCTCTGGGAAGGGAAATCAGGGAGGCATCAGGCAAAAACAAAGGCGCAATGGAGAAAGGCATAAACCAGTGGGAGCAAGATGGGAAGTAGCAGCAAATACTCACAGCCTGGTTTTGCCACAGTCTCCGTGTGCCAGCCAGCCACACCAAGGGTGTGCATCCTTCCCCAAAGGACCACACTGGGAAGAGGAGTGTGGGACAGTGACGCTCAGAGAGGAGAGGCTGTGAACCCCCGAGGCTTTTCAGTGGAGCCACAATTCCCTGCTGAAGTGTTTCCAGGCACTCACTGCAGGAAGCCCTGGGAGTTCATGCACTAAAACCGCGGTGCTTCCATGCTCCGTAAGCAGCAGCCTTGGGATATTTCAAGGAAAACAGTGCTTCATTCATGACCTTGTTGGCTTGAGCAAACAGCTTTCCCCCTCCACCAGCTGCAGCAGAGGCTCTGGTGCCAGCCCTGGGCACGGGACCCAGATCAGTCACCCAGAGCCAATTCATGCTAGAAATGGCAGGAAGGCACAGGGAGGAGTTAGGCTGGAGCATGGAGAGCTGCAAAATGCTTTATGGACCCTGTTCCCAGTTCCTGCTGTGGGTTGAGGGGGGAAAGGGCAAGGGCTATGCTGAGGGAGGAGTTTTCCCAAGCACACTGGCAAACTGTGCTGAGCAGAGGTGGCGGAAACTTGGCCTTTGCAGCCAAAGTTGCAACCTGCTACAACATCCAGGGCGAGACATGGGAGTTCCTGGGAAAGATGAGAGCCCTGGGTGCAGCCGTACATTTGCTGGGCCAACCAGTATGCTGATGCATTCAAACACATAGCTGGATGTTTGCGGGCTCAACACAAGGGGCTCTCCTGTCCAGTCTGGACCGGTTCACTTCCAGATGTGCGAGTCTGGAATGACCCAGAGAAGCTAAATCCCCAAACTGGTTGAGACTAATCCTGAAGACTCTGAAGCCATCTGCAAACTGCCAGCCTCATTCAGCAGATGGTCATCACAGCCACTGCCTAAGCAGGAGCAGCAGAGCTGGTCAGGTTGGGGTTGTTCCTGGCAGTTCTACAATATTGTCTTAGTCAATAGCTGACAAGATGCTGCAGGCTGTGAATGGCCAATACAACATTAATGAGTATGTCAAAAAACTCAGCGCTGAATTATTCAAAGTGTGCAAGCTGGAAAAACGTCCAGGACACGCAGACACCTGCCTGCACCAGGACAGCTTGGGAGATGTTAGGACTGAGTCCTGGCAGCTGGAGAACTGACCTCAAAGGACAAACCCCATAATTCCTCCAGCGCTCAGGGTCTACCTGCCTCCTCCAGGCTATTCTTAAGCCTAAAGTCTCATTACTGGCCAAAGGGAAGTCACCATAGGTATGGAGCTAAGTCCAGTTAATGTGTTGGCAGTCTTATAGTCCAAGTCATCTGATTGATACAGGAAACCCTATTTAGTAACACAATCAAAATTGTTATACAAAAAACTTCACAATGTCTGTGGTTTCTCTGGTGCTGCGCTCACCATTTCAATGTCTCAATGGGTCTAAGTGTACTCAGACCTGGCCCAGAGTGCCAGGCTTCCTTATGCAGAGAGGTGGTGGGGAGTCAGAGAGACACCAGCACCCTCAGTCCTTTGCTGGGAGAAGTCTAATGTTCATGGTGGGGTTTCTTCTTCCTTGATTAGGGAGACTCCAGTGTTATTCTCTTATGCTCCTTTCTCATTGACTTCCAGCCAAAGTTTGAAATCTGCACGGTAGCCTCCCACAGCCCCACTTAGCATAAAACGCTCTATTTCATGGATTGGTTATGCTGTTAACATACATGGTGTGCACAGAGTTAAGCTAAAACTGTAATTGTTCCTTACTTGCTAGGCAGTTGTTAAAACAAGCTAAAAGCAGCTCAGGCCAAGGCAAGACCAGACCTGTCCTGAGACTCCGCACTGTCAGGTCAATAAAGCACCTTTGGTTTTCTACTAGGAATAACAAAAGTTACCTTACTAGGTTACACTGCCATCACGATCAGACACACACATAGACACAGACAAAAAATGCATGTTACCATGACCTGGCTGCTAAACTTCATGCCACAAACAGAAGTGCTTTTCAGCCTAGGGTTATCTGGAGCGCGTATTTCACTGGCATCATGGACCCCACGACGTCGCAGGCTCCCTGCATTTCCCTGCAGGCACAGGACTCGGCACAGCTGGGGCCAGGACGAGGGGGATCGGCACCAGATCGGGACAAGGTGCTGCCCAGCCCATTTTCCTGAGCAGTACAGGGGTGGTGGGCAGGGATCTGTGTGTGTTCTCCTGGTTGTACCAGATGCTGGCAGGCTGCTGGGCACAAAGATGCAGGTGTGAAACGTGCACTATTCCCTGCGTTCCCTTCTCCCCACCTCTCAGAAATTCCCTAAAAGCCCACTTTGGATCCCTGCTCAAATGGTTAACACTCACTTCAAATCCTTTTTCTGAGTTGTACAATGCTCTGTATCTCTTATGTGATCATCTCCAGTTCATTTCCACCCCTCCCTGAAGACCATTCCCCCCTCCCTTTGACACGTTAGAAAGGCTGCCTGATAAAATCACGTACCTTGTACCCTGAACAATCACCTCCAGCAAAACACCCTGGCCCACCTGCAAACAACAGGCTCCAGCAGGACACAGGAGAGCTCAGACTTCACCAGCCTCCTGGGCGATTCTCGCAGAAGAGGCCCCTCATCCTCCCACTTGCTCATAGCAGAGCACGAGGTTCAGAGAGGAGGTAGAAGTTGCCGAGTAAGCTCATTTAATGTCAGTGTGGCAATCTCTGACTCACCCCACTCATTGCTGTCACCTGAGGACGTTTACCCCGGAACTCTGCTAGCTGGGGAGCTCCCAGGGATGCTCCGGTGCGGTGAGCGAAGGGATGACCTTCCTTTGCTCCATGCTGCGTTTGAGCAGGCTGTGGTGTCTTGTGTGTGAGCTGCTCCTTTGAGATGCTCGGGGTCTGCTTCAGGCGCTGCTGGTGTCTGCCCGCCGCGCAGCCTGGCAAGCAGAGCTGGCAGAGGAGGAGGGGGCAGGAGGAGGCTGCCCACCGCATGTCCTGATCAACATGTCGCAGATGGGGAGAGCATCAGCTCGCAGCTCTGCTGGTCTGCTTCCGCACCGTGCTCATCCCTGCTCCCACACTGTGGCTGTGCCAGGCTGGGGTCTGCCCAGCTCTGCCAGGTCCTGTGCTGACCCGATCCCTGAGCAGGCTTGGGCAGGGGGGAGATGGGCGACCGCACAGCCGGCCACCGAGTGAGCCAGGCTAAGAGCCAATAAATTCGATTTTCCAAGACTTAATTTCAGCTTCTGAGACACTGAGGTGAGCATGTGGATGTGCCACGTTTCTTGATTCAACTCCTTTCACAACCTTTTCTTGGAGATCAAGCACACTATCACACCGAGAAAATAATATGCACCGGCAACGTACCAGAAGGACTGTCAGGGAACAGACACCATGGACGGTGGCTTTGAGACAAGCCTGTCTATAGCTCATTATCTGATTGCAATGAATGTGGGCAGCAGAGCACTGAGACACTCCACAGCTCCCTCACCAACTCCTGGCGTTCAAAACGCTTGACTCAGGTCTCAGAAAACATTATGCTGTCCAGAAATAATGAGATTTTAAAAATTAATAAACTCCAACTCTGTTTATTTGCCTTCTATTTTTTGGAGCTGTTAGGAATCATGTTTCCAGCTTTTCTCTGCAGTCACAAGTTTGGCTCTGATATGATTTTCATTCAAGACTGAGTATCTCTTGTAATCCCCTGACTCTTGCAGCTGGGGCTGTAGGAAAAATAACAGCTCTCTGAGGACTGAATCATCAGAGCTGCCAACCCTGGTCAGCCTTTCCAGGTTGGTAAAGTAGGGATGGGGATGCTCTTCAGAACACTAATGACTTTGACTTGGACTCTAGTGAATTACTTTACCTAAAATGCTTCACCTGTGGGATTCATGATCCTTCCTGTGACACAGGGGTATTTTTCTGCCCCTCAGCAAAATCTCAGGGCATACCTCCCCACGATGGGAACGCTTTGGAGCATGAGCACTGTACTGACTTGCTGAGCAGCGTCTGAAGCTCTCGCGGGGACGTCAGGGGGACCTGGCTGGTCTTACCTCCCTGCTGGTGCCATAGCTGTCCTTGCAGAGAGGGAACTGGCTGCTCTCCTGTGACAGCAAAGCACGGCAATCTGTGCCAGCTTCTTTGCTGTGATGTAGGGCTCAGGCTGGGCAGCTGCCTGGGAACAGCCTAAATAATCACAGATAACCAAAGCTTCATGAATTCCAGCAAGCTCAAACATTTACCCAGTGGACAACATCAAGTTCACACTCGTCATTTGTGCTTTGCTCTTTTTCCACTGACAGATCATTTTCTCACCATACCAGTAACCCTGCGGTGGAAACCCTGTATTTCCCCAACGAAGCAGGGCAGGACTGGCTCCACAGCAGTCCTCCTGGTTGCCCTTATGTCACGTGTTGTGTCCAGGTCCAGCGCCTTCCAGAGTGTGCACCAACCGAAATGATGTAATTTAGTCATGTGCTTCTCCTTCAGCCCCACATGAGATAAAGTTGCTGAAAAGCTCAGCAAGATAATTGATATTTTTTCCTGAAGGCTTAGGAAAATGAGATCGAGGGCTCCATATTCTTCAGTAATAAACTTGTACGTGCTGACACACCCCCATGTCCGGTTCTCTTTGTTTGCACTCCAGAAACAAACAGGCTGAGGAAGAGGAGAGAGGCTGCTACGGTCGCTGGAGAGCTCTGCTTTCCCAAGGTATTAATAACTGCATCCAGCAAGGCCTCAGGGCTCCTGTCCAGCCAGAGGACCACTGCAGACATGCGCGTTCCCCAGGAGCTGGTCTGACTCATCCTGGTCTGCATCAACTCCACGATCTCTCCACAGTCTCTAGAGGAGAGACTTTAAAGAAAAGGATTTTCAGTAAACACCAACGTTTGTGCACATATTTGTCTCCTGTTTTGTATCTCTGACAAACCGTGCAGGCGAGGTTTGATCCATGCTTTGATGGATTAAAGTCACTTTTGTCCATGTTTTGCTTTGCCCCGCTGTCAGAATGATTTCCAGGTAATGCAGGTTCATGCAGGGCAACCTGTTCCTCTGGGAGAAGAAAACCCGAACACAAGATAGACCAGATGACTTTCAAGGTGCCTGCCAGCCTGCTGCAAGCTCTCCAGAGCTGAAGCACTCTGTCTGGGGTCTCCTGGCATGCAGTGCTGCAAAACCGAGGGTTTATAAACTCCCTCAATCTTGCTCCTTTACACTGAGGCCACTCTGTCTGGGGTCTCCTGGCATGCAGTGCTGCAAAACCGAGGGTTTATAAACTCCCTCAATCTTGCTCCTTTACACTGAGGCCAGCTGTGGTGGGTGAGCAACAGTCAGCCTCTCACCAGCAGACAGGCACCTTGCTGAAGGATGTGTCTGCATAGGAAATACTCATTTAAAAGCTGTTGAGTCTTCAGCAGGCGCACCTCCGGCCATCGGCGGGCTGCAGGGCAGGGTTCGTGCGGGCAGCTTCTCTACTGCACACGGCAGCACGCGATGCAGGAACCGGTAAACATTTCTCAGGTCAATGCTGCACACGGAAAGCGTTGCAATTTAGATCAGCTCAAGTCACAGTCTTAGATGGCACATAGGTACATAATATGCAATACATAAATACGTGCATATATACATTACATAAATTATATATAGCTATATGTAATAACTGTTTCAGATATAGGTCATTTCAATGAGGATAGAAAAAAACTTCCACTTCACTGTCTTGTTTTGCAGCTGATCAAGAAAATGCGGAGGGACCCTGTCCAGCACAACCACTTTGGCTCCCTAATGAGCACAGCACATGGGGCAAGACCAGGCTCGCACTGCACGCAGCGTGCTGCACAGGTCGCAGCAGGCTGCTTGGGTATAATAAAGCAGGATTCAGCCTGCTGGATCTTGACCTGCCCGGACTAGTTTGTCTCTGTCCTAGCATGTCTCCCTGCACACCACAGGCCTGTGCAAGCCTTTCCCGCTCCTGTTACTCATACTGAGCATTCCCTACAATGCTGGCTGTACCTTAGGTGAAGAAACTGAGGGTACGTAAGAGCGACATACTGGCACAGGGCAAGGTGAAACAATTATTGCTTAATTATTTAGATGGGTCTTCATTTTGAGACTGTTGGGCAGAGGGGTAGCAGCCTTCTTAGTCTTTTCTTTCTTGTTCCCTCCAGCAGCTTTTTGTGGGGTATTTTTCATTTCCTTTTATTCATTTAGGTGAGGGGATCTGGGTGGTTTTCTGCTTCTTCTTTCTTTTCCCACGTCTCACATGCATTTGTTCTCTCTTTTTATCTCTATTTTCCTATCTGTTTTCTTTTTCTTAAATGCAGTCTGTCACTTTCATTTTCTTCCGGTACAATCTAGAGGTTTGTCCAGCTCAACTGCTTCTATTGGCTGTTTCCCAGCTGGTGGGTCCCTCATTAAAAGGGCTTGCACCAGTGATCTGTAACTGGAGGGAGACGCTGATTCCCCTCCTGGGGCTGGGGTTTATGGTGGGGTCCCAGGTGGGAGGCAAGCAGTGGTTGAGATGATGATTTGGCAGATGAAGGAGCTGTGGGGGCAAGGAGCAGACTGCACTTGCAGGGAGAAAGAACATGAGAGTGACAGGGTCTTTGTGGAGACCTTGAAGAGATAACAAAGCCTGAGCTCTGTGATGCAAAGGAGAAGGGACAGCAAGAGATGAGGCTAGAAGGACTTCTGGATGAAGACTTCCATGATGGGGGAGACTGGACAGTTGTGACTGCGGGCAGCATGGGAAATGACCTTTCTGGTGCAGACCCTTCACAGTCAAGGAAGGGGACCAAGCCTTGTGAAGGGAGGTTTCAGCCAGACCTGAACAAAGCATGAGGAGCAGGAGGCAGCAGCTGGTGCTGGTCATCACAGGTTCCCTGCTGTGCAGGATGGAGGCACACGTCTGCTGACCTGAGCTGTGATACAGAAGATTTGTAGGTTGCCAGTGACCTAGATCTTGGATGTTCTGGAGATGCTGCTGAGGCTTTTTTGGCCTTCAGACTGTTATGCCCTGCTGCAAATTGGTATGGACACAATGCTGCTGCCAAGGGACAATTATAAGAAATCAAGAAAGACTGTAGGGCTGCAGGGGTGAAAGAGAAGGATTTAGAAGCCCACATATTGTTGTCTTCAATCCTGTAAGGGAAACTGGAAAGATGTGGGTAGGAAAGGACTCATCCCATGAGTTAACACTTGGCTGGTCTCATAGGCAGTGCTTTGGCTCGTATGACACGTGTCCCTCTGTGGTGAGCAAGGACTGCTGGGCAAGGACGGGATCCGCCTGACAAAATGGGGCAAGAGCATTCTTACCAACAGGCTTCGCAAGCTGGTGAGGAGGGATTTACACTGGGTATGCTGTTGGATGGTGATAACAGCTGGGAGTTGAGTAAGAGTTGTCTGGGACAACTTCTTGGATGTACGAACCAGAGATAATGCCCTCCTGGATGTGCTGCTCCAACAAGGAAGAGCTGACAGAGGAGGTCTGGGGAGGAGAAAAGACTTCTGCTTTTTCAGGGAACTGGTAGGTGGGATCCCATGGGTGATCCTTTACTCTCTGAAGGATAAAGGAGCTCAGGAGAACTGGAAGGTGTCTAAGGTCCACTTCCCCCAAGCATGAGAACAGTTCTTTCCAACATTCAAGAAAGTCAGCAGATTAGTTTGGCTGAAGAGGGAATTCTTGACTGAGGTCCAACGTAACAAGGACACATAAAGTGGTGGAAGGGGTGAGAAAGGCTACATGGGAGGAATACAGAAGTGTTGTTCCAGCATGCAGATAGGGTGTTAGGCGACTTATTGAACTGAAAGCGACAAGGGATGTCAAGCACTAGCATTAGAAGGGAAGGAATAAACAAGGGATGTGTGGGTACGCTGCTACACGGGATGGGTAATTTAGTGATAGGAGATGCATATGAGGCTGAGGAAATCAATGTCTCCTTGGCATCTGTTTATGAGGACAAGGTCTCCCAGGCCTTTGTGCTTAGAGAAGGGGTTCAAGGAGAGGACAAATGCCAGTAGTGGAGGGGGATCAGGTCAGGGATCTCTTGAGAAATCTCAGCCCACCTGACCCTATGGGACAATGGTGCGAGGGTGCTCAGAGAGATGGCTAATGGCAATGTCAGACTAGCTTCTACCTTCTTTAGAAGATGAAAGAGATCAGAGGAGGTCCCCAACGATTGTAGAAAGCCTGCTGTCACAGCCAGTTTCAGAAGAGAGGACGAAGGAGGACCTGGGAACTGCAGGCTGGTCAGACTCTCTTTGGCCCCTGGGACAAGCAAAGCAGGATGTGTAGAAGGTGGCAGGGCCTGGTGAAGCTTGCACCAGCTGCTTTCATCTCTGAGCTGAGCCATATCTCCCAGAACTCATGTGAAGGAGGTGGGGAGGACTGGAGAAGGGCAGCATGGAGACAGCAGTAAGAGAGGTTAAATGGCATCCCTGGCTCAGCCCGGCTTTGATATCAGAAAGAAGAAAGAACAAAGTACAAAGCCTTCAGTTTACAAGTACATATGATATCTCTAGGTGATGAAAAAGAACCATCTGGGATTTGTCAGAAACAAATCATTTCAAATCAGACCAATTTTTTTGACAGTAACTGGCCCAGTGGATAAGGAGAAGCAATAGATGTGAAATATATTGACTTTAAGGCTTTTAACACAGTGCAACAGGATGTTCTCTGAGCAAACTAAGGGAATATACACTAGAGAATGGAGATGCAAGCAGATGAGGGGCTGTTCTCAGAGAGCTCCTGACATGCTCTCTGTCAAATCATGAAGGCTCTTCAGATAGGTCTGTCCGAGACTGATCTTCTTTTGAGTTTTGATTCCTGAATCACAGGACAGAATTGAGAGGATACTTCCACCTTGGTGAATAATGAATTCACCTCAGCTGGAATGAAGGGCAGAATCAAAACTAGAGTGGCCATGATTAACTGCAGAAATGGTCTGAAAACAGTTCCCTAAAGGGGGGATTATGGAAAGAGTGAAGCCAAACTCTTCCCAGAGGTGCACAATGACAATTAAGATACCATGGGCATGAGTTGCAACTGGGAAAATACCCACTGAACATAAGGAAAATATTCTTCACCTTCAGGACCAGGGAGGTGGGGAGGATCTCCATCCCTGAAAATTTTCAAGACACATCTGGGTGAGGCAATGAGAAGCCCGGTCCAGGTTCGGAGTTAGCCCTGCGTGGAGCAGAAGAGGCAAGTAGAGACATCCAGAGGCCTCTTGCCACCTAAATCTTTCTATTAGTCTACGACAATGGCTTAGCTGGTCGTTTGCCAGTATCAGCTATTCTGAGCCAAAGCAGTGACTGAAGTTCTGAGAAGCTCAGGGGAGAAAGAGAAGACGGGATACGTAAAAGCCAAAGAAACTTCAGAGAAGCTAAGAGAGGAAACACCAGTGCACCTGAAAAGGGACAATCCTTCAGCCCAAGCCGACGTTTTTCCCTCCCAAAGACTGAGGTCCCGCTCACCACTGTTTAACCGACCTTATACAACATGTCTAATGTCATTTGGAAGGCAAATGCATTCATTAAACCATTAGGAGACATTTTCTAGGCCGCTGTTCCTGGTTTTCACACCTGTGACTTTTTTAAGCTCTTTGGCTTATTTGCATGAAAAATATAAATTTTTTTGTAATGCCCCACTGTAGCCCTAGAATACTCTTCTCTCAGGTTGTACATGGCTGGATAGTAAAAATTCTCTCCCCAGTTTTGCTTCTCCCTGGGATTAAGCATAGAAATTATCAGTAGCGGACAAGTATCTTTCAGTTGTTTTTTTTTTTTCTCATTGCCCAGGATTGTCCACAGGGACAATGTCAGAGCTGCAAGGGTTCCTCAGTGGGCAGGATCACAGGCTGCAGTGGGGGTTGGAAAGGCTTCCTGCATAGCTCCTTTGGACATGAGACCCTGTGGTGGGCAATCTCTAGAAGGTGACCTCAGCAGTCAGGTTAGGGAAACACAGAGTGAACCAGCTGCACTTGGCTTTGGGCTAGAGACCACGCAAGGGGCCCTGGGGGTGGGAGAAGTGGGCTGAGGGGGAGGTGGTACGTGGCAGGGGTGTCTTGCGCTCAGCACTTTGGACGTGGCAGGTCTGGATGAGCAGCCAAATCCACTCCTTCCAGTGCTCTTGCTGGAGCACTTGCACCCTGAACTGCTTCTTCGCCCTGTTTCATCCTCCCTCTTGCGTTTGGCTAAAAGGACAATAGACAGCGAATTCCCCAAGGTCTCAACTCAAATGCTGGCTGATGCCTTGTCTCCATTTCCTTCCCCTAATTAACAGCAGTCAGGTAAATCCTAGACTCACACAGCCCCTCTCATATTCTCCGGGAGCAGCAGAGATGCAGCCTGACTCCGTGGCCAGCCTGGCAATGTGTGTGACATGCCCCTCCCCAGGGCTCTGAAAGGCAGCTCAGCTGGGCCCCAGCGCAGCGGCATTCGTCTCCGAACTGCGGATTACAGAAGAGCCTTAGCCAGGTTTTGCTATGAGAGTTTTTCTAAAGCTTTTGTATTCTGCTCAAATGGCGCTTTTCTCAGAGCAGATCGAGCTCCCCCCCCCCCCCAAAAAAAAAGGGAAAGGAAAGGCCAGGCCAAGCCTCTGGGCAGACGGAATCCCTGGAAGAGCCGGTTTCATTGTGCGGCTCAAACGCTGTGTTTGCCTGACCAAGACACAACGGCTCCTGTCAGCCTTTCACACCGGTCCCAGGAGCTTACAGAGGATTGCCATTAATGGCAGGTGCCGTAAGAGCCCGAAGTCCTTGAAGGGAGCATTTCACTAGGGCTGCAGACCAGAAGACACCTCCCTTTCCTTAATTGCTTAATTAATACTCTGCGCAGGCATCCAGCAGCATGAAAGCAAGCAGGTGTGAGGCTGCGAGCCGCCCTGCGGAGCTTCTTCCCATTAACATTCACTTGGCTTTCTGCAGCGGGAAGCAAAAGAGCAGGGCAGATAAAGCATAATTAAAGGGCCATTCATTCAAATGTTACATTTCCATCTACTCGAGTGCTATCAGGAAGGCTCTGGCCTGGCACGGGACGCCAGCGATTTGATTAAATTTTCAGCTGTGCCCGCCTGGATGAGACAGCAGGGACCCAGCCTAGGAATGATGCTGACCTGGGTGGCTGGGTGTCCCAGTAACTGCTGGGACTGGGACAGTGTGGGTGCAGCCTCCTCCAAACCAGCCACAGTGGGGGAATTAGGGAGCGTGGAAAGGAAATGTGTGTTCAGAGGGGGAAGCTTAAGATGACTTTGTTCATCAGTGGACAAAATCTGTAGCTGGGCTTCATCCCTAATGAAATTAGTGCTGGTGAGAGGAGTCACAATGCTGGCTGCATGCCATGTGTTTTTTTGGGTGTGATGGCTCTTGCTCAGGGTCACAACCTAGCAGACATCGTGGTGGACAGAGGTGGCAGCTGCCAGTGAATCTCCCCAGCCATCAAATCGGAAACAAGTCTGAAAGCAAGCAAGCACATGCCTGACGGTGTCAGGAGGCAGCAGAGCTGCAGTTGTTGACATTTTCTGCTGAATAAAAGACACTGTGGGAGATTTTCCTACCTACAGAACATGTTTGCCCACCTACAGTCTACATCGCAGAGATGCAGGCAACGACACCTTGCTCCCTTGAGTCTCTGCTGCCCCAAGAGAAGGATCCTCATGCAGAGCCAGATTAGCAGGACACACCCCGTTGGCTTCTGCCCTGCTGTCACCCCCAAAACAGACAATTTCTGCTTGGAAGTGGCCGCGAGGCATTGGGCATCTTCCCTGGAGCTGCCTGCCATGGGAAAACGCTGCCCGTCCTTTCCCCTCCCCACCGCCCTGGGACCAGGGTGCCCCAGAACTGCACTGGAGCATCGGCAGGTACAAGTCACCAGGAGGAGATGGGCACCTTTCAGCCATGGAGACAGCTGCTTGTGAGCCAGAATCTCAATCAAAACTGATGGGACTGGGGGTCCGCTGCCAGCAGCAAGGAAAATCAACCTTTTCCTTGGCAGCGGCCAAAACAGTGTGCTGCTCGGCGTAACACTCTCAAAAGGGGCTTGGGACTGTGTGGACTTTGAGAAGCACAGATGAAAAACCCCAAAACTCTGTTTCTTAAATAACCACCTGGTAGTGCAATGTAGAGTAGAGGAAAGAGCATGCCTGTCATTATGAGGGCAGGCCACGTCCAGAAGTTGCCTGTGTTTTGCCTGCTGAAAGTACCACCTTCCACATGGGTGGCCCTACTGCAGGTCCGCTGCGAGCTGGGGAAGGCTGGCTTCCAGCACGGCGGACAGGGGCTGCCAGGAAGCAGACAGGAGCCCTGTCCCCAGGCTGGAGAGCACGAGGCTCCGGGCCATCAGCTGAAGGACAGAGGCACGGAGAGGTTCTCAGGTCCAAAAGGAAAAGCACAGAGACCGTGGCAATACTGAGTCAGAAAACTGGGAAGGATGAGCTGCCTGAGAAATGCAGTGGAATTAGAAGAAACCTGGGAAATGCCTGAATGGAAAGTACAAACACAATAGCATCTTCCAACCATCTTTAATTTTTATCAGAATTTTTTTGACTTTTTTCACCCTGAAAATATTCTCCACTGATTCCTTACCTCACGAGATCTTGTTTGGTTGTGCCTGTCTAGTGTGGAAGCACTGGAGGGATGATGGAGCTTTCCTTGGAGCTACCAAAGGTGGTGTGTCCTCGCACGGGCTGTCCTGCCTGCTGCTCCAAGCACAAGGCACATTTCTGTGCTTTGCTCCCTCTGAGAGAAGTGTGCACATGGCTTGGAAGTGCGGCTGGTTTCTCCTCGACATAGCGGGCTGCACGTGCTTCTGCTTTGGGATGGGACAAGACCAAACACGAAGCACTTCGCATTGCTTATCGTACTGCTGGCAGGCACACGGGTACAGAGGGGAAGGGTCCGGTGCAGGATCCGGCAGAAACCAGAGCCGGCACAGCGGCTGCGGGGCCGTTTCACAGCTTCAGCCACCTCCAGATGCCGCAGCCGAGCACAGCAAGACAGAACAGCAAGATTTTGTTTTGAAAAGGTGGGGAGCGCTTCCACTCCTCCCTCAGCACGGGCTCATCAGCAGAAGGACAGGACTAAGGCAGCCTTCATAGATCGCCGTCAAAGGGAGGAATAAAACAAACGGGCGCTGCTCGAAGCCCGGGCTGCCCGTCTGCAGTGGTGGGGGGTTTTCCACAGGCGTTTGCAGATGCCTAAGTTGCATCCCCCCACACGCGTGCACAAATGCACACAAAGATCAAAAGCTTCCAGAGACCCCACCAGGCAGCTTTGCAGGCGCTTTAATCACCATCGAGGACTGGGAATCCCAGTTGCTGTAAAATGAAAAGAAAACTGAACAAAACCTTTGAAGGCAGAGGGGAGGGTGCGGCGGCGAGACGGAGAGCAGCAGCCCACGCAAATGGCATCGCAGAGCTCCCATCACTCCTCACCTGCAGAAGTGGCCTCTTGCAGCAAAGCAGATGGCTGTGCTTTGCCTTCCGAGGTGCTGCGGGAGCAGGCGTCCCGGGGCTAGACTGGGGGAACTTGCTCATCCCTCACTTGTGGTCACGCTTTCACTGATAACTTCATTGTGGTGGTGACCAGCAAGGTGCTTGGACGGCTCCTGCACTTTACCAGTTCCAGCACCCATGGCAGGGAAACGCATCCCACGTGCCCCGCCACGTCCCTTGATCCAAGCCAGGGAAGGTCTCGGAGCCTGACCGCAGAGGAAGGCGTGCTGCAGCCAGTGAGCAGCTACACAGTGCAGGGGCACTTCAGGCTTTGCAAAGGCCAGCCAGCTTCCAGGAAAGCCTTGGGCTCATTGTGTAAAGCTGTGCCAAGGGGTGTTCACCAACACCAATGGCTTGCTGTGCTGGCAGAGGATATCAGGAATTCACCAAAGACCTCGTACAGTGCGACAGACAGGAGAGGAACTGCTGGAACTCTGGAAGCTGCACGGCCATGGCAGCAGGGCATGCTCCCCTTCTGAGGACCAGGTGTGTGAGATGGGAGAGCACTGATCTGGCTTTTCTTTACAGCTTCCAGGCCCCCAGCCAGCTCTGCAGCCCAGGCGAGCCCTGCATTGAGCTGACATTCCAGTCCTAATCCTTCACATTCAGGTCCTGGTCCCTCTTTCCCTGCACACCCAACTGGCCTCCTGCCTGCTTGCCATCTACTCCAAGCTGGGAGAAGCTCATTACCCCAGTGACGGCCATGCGCTGTTCCTCTGCCAGTAATACTTGGAGCACCAACAAACACCGCGTCTTTACAAATGCCCCGTCTCCAGGACTGAGAGAACTGAGTGCATGTGATGCTCTTTCCTCCTGCTTTGTAAGTCCAGCCGCGTCATGCTGATTGAAGCCATGACCCTCCTGCCCTGAACACCTCTTATAATAAATGCACAAGTGCTTCAAGTGTAAACGTATTCCCTCAAAGACCAAAGCTCTCAGCTTGCTCAAGTGATCCCCAAATAAAAAGCAGTGCAATAATGGGATGGATGAGTTTGCATCAGGCGCAGCCAGCTTCGTAATGAACACCTAGGGAAGCACGAGCATGTTAAACAGGGCTCGCTTATGCTATATGGGGTCACTATCACATGCCCTTCATTATCAGAAACGTGTAACAGGCAGATGCCTTTGCCTAGTGTGAATTAAGGAAAAAAAGACGTGACTTTTATGCTTCTCACGGCACTATCATTTGCTACCTAAAGGAGCATTCTTTCAGTAAGAACTTATAAAAATAATGAGCAGGTGACTCTCCTTGCAATTTCTTGACATTTATTCTGAATGTCCTTAACTGCCTCATTTCCCTGAGCACTGACAGTAGCACTCACCTGCTCGAGGCGGGTGTATTTCTGGAGCTTTTCTTCCCAGGATCAGACATCCCATGGAAACCCTCCAAGAACTAATCTGAATGGGCCAAAGATTTCTGGTTTGCGTGCAAACCACTGGAAACCTGCAGTGGCTCTGAGCCTCTGGCTATTCCCACAGAGTCCCTCGGACCTTCCTTGCATCTTTAAGTGGAGTCAGAGGTCACACAGCTTGCTCAGCTGACCCGAAGGGAGCTCTCAGCCGAGACTGACCTCTGCAGCCACCCTACTGCCTTGCTCAGCGGGGCTTTGTTCAGCCTCCCTCCCCACATGCACTTGCCCTGGACTACTTTCGTGTTGGACTACACATCAGGTAATATCTCCAAAATCACTGTCCATTGTGCCCTGGGCAGTGACAATGAATGTCTTGGGTCCCCAGTGCCCTATTTAATTGAAGAAGGTTTTTCCTGGCGGTGGAATCAGCTCAGATCCCTGCTGAGGTCTATGAACCTCTACTGCTGTTAGACACAGAGGAGTCACCCTGAAACCCACCCACATGGCAGCCACCCAAGCCCCAAAGGTGCAAACTCTGGAGGGCTTTCCAGCCTGCGGGGCTGCCAAGGCCGTCTGCCAGGTGGATGCATCAACACTTCCAACCCCAGAACCCACCCCAGGACACTGGGCTGACTCACCACCAGCTGATCCTATGAAAGCCTGGGCTGCTCTTGTCCCTGTGTCAAGCCCACTACAACCCCCTCCACCATGGTGGCTCACTTGGAACCTTATTGTTCCCCGAACTCAGCCCCAAAGCTTTCCCCTCCTGCTCGCTCAGGAGAGCTCAGATCCCAACCCTCTGCCGTCAGCCACTGGCTGCTCAACCTCTGCTGACTTCAAGCTCATGTCGCGTGCTGCTGTCCCTGGGCGCTCAGGCTCAGTTACACCCCAGACCACGTCTTCCAGACAATCATAACCTGTTCCTTGCTGATTCTGTCTTTAAACTGGCCTGTGGTGAATTGCCCTGGAGTGCTTATGGAAGGCTGTTCCCCACGGACTGCTTTTTCATTTTTTTTTTCCAAAATAAAGCCCTCCCCACCAAGTATATTTTGGTCCCTCTGAGTGAGAAGAACCACAGCAGCCTCAGCACAGATCTGGCCTAAGGGGAGAGAAAGCTGCGGGGAGGAAATTAAAAGTGATATGAAACAGAAAGAAAAGCAGGAAAGGAGGAGATGGACTTGTCAGCCTGAAAGGCAGATCATTGACAACACTGGGGAAACTGGAAAGAGGGAAATACATACTAAAAGAATGGAAAACCAGGAAGAAAGGCAAAAGGGGAAAAAATTCATCAGTGAAATATTTGTAAAAAGGATCAAATGACGATGATGGAAATTTAGAAAATAATAAAAGAGAGTCTGAGTATAAATAAGGAAACACAAAACAGTTCTTTGCAGCTGACAGTCATGAGATATCCTGACTTTTTCTTCTCTGCAGCTTGTTTCCTGGAGGCCAGACTTTATGTTTTCAAGCACGTTTGTTCCTGCTTCTTGAGTGGCTTCAATGCTCAGAATCTTCTGTTTCCACAGCAAACACTGACGACATCACAGAGAAGGGATCCCCATCGTCCTCCTTCTGCTCTTCCCGTACTGTGTGGGGATGAGAGGCAAAAGTGGCGCAGCTCTAGGAGATTTTTGCTGTAATACAGTAGACGATGAGGAACAACGGCAGTGAAAATGCTCCATGCTGATTCTCTCTTGGGTCTCCACAGACGCAGTGGAAGTTTGGTTTTAAAAATGATGGATCTCCCTTTCTCATGCCCTGGACAAGTAGTGAAGGGTGGTTGGTATGCTCTGGAGGTGGGTGTGCATGGGAGTGTGCACCCCTGGGGTGAGGTGGACGTGCAGGTCCTTCCAAGCTCTGGCGGGGTGCTGGTCACTCTTCTCCGGCGACAAGGATTCCCATGCTGAACCAAATACTGTGCCCTGTTGACAGAGAACACCTCTGTTCCCCCAAGCCAGAGCTGACCACGCAGAAAATGTTTCTTCTAAGGTCTCTGGGGGATGGATGCCCTGTTCTGATGCTCCTCAGTCCAGTTCTCATGGATCGAGCTGCTTTGCTGTACGCAGCAACTGATGGTCCAGCAAACCAACAAGCTGCTCGGCTGGCCATGCCGCTCCATAATCGTGTGACCCTCATGGAGAGCAGGGACTCCAGCTCGCTTCGCAATTTCAAGACTTACCTTATGTTTGTAAAAATTAAATGGACCTCTAGTACTTACAGAACTGTTTTTTGTCAAGTTTAACATTATCCTGAATATTTCATTAGTATTTAGGATAGTAGGATTAGTATGATCACTTTGGTATGGAATCTACTTACGGTGCTCGCACAGAGATGGAAGATACATAGATTTTGATGGGTAAATCCCATTTTTCCTTGTTACTTACCCATAATACCAAGTGTTTTTATGTTTCCCCTGTGAAAGTGTTGTCTAACCAACTTCAAAAGCCTGGGCAACCTGAGAGTTTGAAATTATTAAAAAAAAAAATCCTCAAAAACGAGGAAACTGACTTAAAAACCATTAGTTTTTTTCCATAGACTGTTCCAAACAGCCTGAACTTTACAGATTTTTCTTCTTTTGTCCTCTTTTCCTCCTTCCTTTCCTGCAACTGAGTCCTATTGTCTTGATAAAAGATCAAGCGACTGCCCAGTAGCCACAAACATTTGTAAATTTAACTCCAGGCTGTTTGGACTATTTGTAGGGCTTGTGTTGACCCTCCCGATGGCAGCAACCAGGGCCCCCGAAGCAGAAAGTGAGCAGCGTGTCTGCACCACGCACCAGCTGGGGACTAGCTTCTGTGCAAGCCTGCGGAGGTCCCGAGCCCATCTGGGATGACGAGGCCAGAACGTAAACGCTTCCTATCCGGAGGCCATCCTGGATGCTGCTCAGCTCCGCTCCCCTCCTGCCAGACTGACGGTTGCTTCTTCTTACATCCAAGCAGTCCACGAAGTGCAAGATCTGGGGCCTGGGTCTATGTTTGCAATTTTGATTCAATTAATATTGGCTCAGTTAGATTCAAACACAAAGGTTTGGGGTTTTTTCTGTCATTTTATGAATTTTCGACGAAGTTTCCAGTGGCATAGTTTGCTCACAACTCTGTTAACTACCGGGAGGCAGCTGGGGCAATGCAGTCAGTGCTTCTTTCTCCTGCACTGCATAGCCAACAGAGCCCATCTCAGCCACAGCTCAAACCAGTGCAAGGGAAAGTCCTTCCGATGCTTGCTGTGCCAGGCTTGGGCATTTGCCGAGGCAGCAGTCAGCAGATGATGCCTGCTGCCAGCAAGGGTGCCAGTTGCCGAGCAGGGCTACTGCAGAGCAGCCTGAGGGTCCCCCAGGAGAGCAGGACACCCCAGCAGAGAGGACGTGTCCCCACGGCAGACTGACTGCTCTGCTCTCTGCTGCTGTCTCAGCCTGGTCAGGTGCTCCCCTCCCCTGGGTCCATGGTCTTCCGAGCCGGACGCGCACGGGCTGTCCATGTCTAACAAACAGCAGCAGCTTTGACTCCTTCTGCAGCTCCCTGCTCCTAGCACCAATCCATCAGATGCCAGCTGTCCAAAGGGCCTCAAAACCATGTGCTCCAGTGGAAGGCAATGATTGCTTTTGCTTATTTGGGGCTCTGCCTTTGCCTCCTGCCATTAGGACATCTGATGGCCAGGTCTTCAGGGTTCTAATCCTTCCTCTACAGAGCAATGCCCCAGATGTTTCAGAAGAGAAGTAAGATACAGCTGGCATCCCCTGGCTCCAGTCTCTGGAACTGCCCCAAACCCACCACAGTTTCTGCTACGTGCTCTGGATGCTGCTGGAGGCTCTGGGTGTCCTCAGCTGGTTTCAGGTTGGCTGAGTTGTTTGTTCTCAGAGCCAGCCTGGTCCATTCTTCCCCTTTGCTTGGGATGTCGCAGCTGGTCAGGCTTGTGGCGCAAAATTTATTGCCAATACAGGGTTGGTGCCTGGCGAAGCGGGGGAGCCAAGCAGGGAAAAGGAGGAATGTTTTCCAGCTGGGAATCCAGTCTCACAAGGCATCCCCGAGATGCAGGGGGAAAATGCAGGTATCTGATCCACTGCTGGTGGAAATAGCAACAGTGCAGGGCAGTGGGGTGTGCAGAGACACTCTCCTGCAGGGCATCATCGGGAGAGACAGGTCTCTGGTGGGAGAAGGTTCAAAAACACATACCGGGAGAGCCCAGAGCTGTTTCTAACCTCTCTCCACTCCACCAGAGTGACCATGCTGTACTGGGAGCTGCTCCTGCATGGAAAGATGATTGGCTGTTGTAGATAAATTAGGTCCATTCATCCCTTACATGTATCAGTCTTTATCTCGAGATGGCATGTTGTAAACGTGCACAGTCGGGATCCTCACTGAACTTCCCTCTGGCAGCAGCAGGGGTGATGCTGCAGGTGAGATGCAGATGGCGCGGCACGTGGCACGGTCACACACCCTGCGTCACTGCATGTGACGCGTGATTCTGGTTGAGTGTAGAGAGTTTGTAGCTACAGATTAGATTAAGATTACTTGTAAAGACTGTTTTTTACATATGTTTTCCCTCGTGCTTGACAGCTGTGGGGAAAAGCCTCACTAAGTCTGCTTATCCCCTGCACAGCTGTTTGCACCGATGTGCTGCTTCTGCTACTCGGTGTGTCTACGGCGGTTCCTTCTCTCTGCTCAGGCCTGGGCACAGCTTCTCAGAGCATCCTCTTCCGACATTTCAGCTCCAGCTGAAATTAGCAGAGCCTCCCGCTGAGCCTTCACTGTTTTCATGCCCTTAATACGCTGCCATGGGCTTGAACTCCAGGTGTGTTCTCGGTGCCTTGGGTCTTGGGTGTATCCTGAAAGCTGTCTCTGAATGGAATTGATAGGAGCTACCCTGTGCTGGGCTGCGGATGCTCATGTTGAGTTGGATAACCTCTTGTCTCTTGCTTCGGAGATTGAAAGTCTCTTCAATCAAGTTTGCATGATTTCTTAGCAATGCTTCACTAGTTCATAAATGGCTGCTTCAAACAACAAGGTTACTGAATGCTTTGGATTAGAACAGCCAGCTTTTGGGTGGTGGTGGTGAGTTACACTCTGATTTAAAAATCAGGTGAAAGAAAACAAAAGTAATTATGACAGAAAAGGTAAGTAAGACTACTTCCCCTAGCCAAATTCCTATACTCATTCCTCTTTCCTGAAGCAGCTGAGAACTCTCCACAGGAATCACAAACTCTTGTTAAACCAAAGCCTCCGCTACTCCTTGCCCAGCCATGGGGAATGTCCTGAGCCTGGGGTCCCTCTTCGGCAGTGTGACCTTGCAGGAAAGGTGTTTTATGCCCAAGGGATTCTCAGCATGGGCTGTCTCTGGGTGATGGTGCTGTGCTGGGGACAGTGGCCTTGGGGTGCAGCAGCTCCTTTGCCTTGCCCAGAGGCAGCTCAGTAGGAGGGCTTTGGGCAGGCCAGCACAGGGCTGAGCAGCCTGCAGCAGCACAACCTCCTTGGCTCCTCTCCCCCAGCCTGCTTGTTCTGCGGACTGCTGCATGGGAAATGCACCTTTTAATAGCTAAGAAGCCCTGCTGACTCTCTGCCCGAAACATCAGTGAATGAAGATCCATCTTTTCACTGTACCATCTTGGATAAATCAATACTGTCTTGGCATTGGAGATCCTGGGTAAATGAAGCACTAATTATTAATTCAATACCCAGAACAAAAATCTCTCAGGTCATAAAGAGAAAGGCCACTCCCTCTCAAAGTTGAATATGGCAGTAGGCAGAAAGATGGATAGATTGACAGAGCCACACCATCTTAACAGAGTTTTCTGAAAAGGCTGAAGGCACCTCTCAGCCCTTTCTGTGCTTTGGGCACTGTCTGCATTTGGTTTCTTAGAGCCAGCAGCTTCTTTGTGAAGCAAAAATTTACTGTGAGGAGAATGTTAACAGCAAAAGTTCAAGTGCTATAGTCAAAACGTGTTTCCTCTCTTCTTGGCAAGCCCATGCAAAAAAATACTACACATACAGAAACAGAGCTAAGATATACATCACTCGGAGCCAGAAAATTAAAGGTAAAAGCTGTGGTTACTCTACATCTTAATCCAGATGTCCTGGCTAAGGTTTCCTTTTCCATTAGTGCATTATTTAGCAGCTAAAACGTAATGGAGGATGTAAGCTGCAATGCCTGACAGCAGCTCGGAGAGGCCCGCTATGGCAGCAGTCGCAGGGCTGTGCATGCAGACCTGCCGCATGGTGAGCTTACTCCAGATCTAATGAACCATCAAGAAACAAGGGCGTGCCTCAGCATGCGGTTAGAGACATTGAACACGTGAACGGGGTGAGAGGGGAGAGCCCAGACCTACGTGGGTGTTTTGGCTGTGTAAGGTCTTAGCTGTGGATGGTACAAACCCACAGTGGAATCCCGGCAGTATTGTCTGTCTGTCCTTCCCGCACCTGCAGAAGAAACTGCTCCCGGTGACACCCAAGGTCCTTCTCTCCATGCTGCACTTCCCTTGGGCACTGAGGTCCTTGGTCTTCTGGAAAATGACCCCAGAGCAAAATACCAGCTGCCAAACAGGAGCACAAATAAGAGTGCTCCGACACGTCCCATCCATGCTCACCAGGAAGCCCCACCGCAGCCTCCGTCCCTAGGCGAGCACCCCAGCCGTGACTGCATAGCTGTGGCTGCAGAGGAAGACTCAAGTCCCTGCACGTGCCTTTTGGTGCCTCGGGCTTCCCGGCCAGCCCACGAGCATCAGCCTTACTGCAGGGTTTTGATGTGCTGCTAAACCGAGACGCCAGTGCCAAAGCAAGGCTGCCGGCACACCGGCTCTCCAGAGAGGAGGCATTGCTGGGCTCTGCACCCAGGCAGGTGAAAGGCACCAAGAGCTCTTCCTTTGCATGTTTATCCTCTGAAACCTCCGTTCCTTGCCCTCCAGGCTTCAAGGCTGCCTGGGCTCTCCCAGCACTGTCAGGCAAATGAAACGGCAGCCGCTGCTGTTGCAGATATTGATGTGTGCCTATATTCATAGCTCCATAAAGCTATTTTATGGTGACATAATAACCCTAAATATGGGACGTATTGGCAACAGAGAGTTAGCAATTCTAAGTGGTCTATCCATAGTGAAATAAATGCCTCCCAGTTATCAATAGAGGAGCTTGATGGAGTCAGGTAAACAGCCTCTTTTCAATATTGCTCTCTGCTGCAGATTGACAAGGTATCAATATGTCTATTGGAGTCCTTTGTGAGTAAGACATAAATCTGGGTGTTTGTTCCCTGGGAACAAATGCTTTATTATTAACAAATTGTAAAGCAGGGTCTAGGCACTTTGCTAACAAGTATACGATCTGCAATTCTAATGGCAGTTCATCTCCCATCTCACACACACACGCACGCACACACACACGCCCCTCCAGTAAACACCTCCGTGGAAGTGATTAGTATCTCCTGATGACTGATAGCCAAGCTTTCTCCTCCCGCTTATGCTGCCAGTTCTGCTGCTGAAAATAAGATCTGCACTTGCTCCAGGCCTGGCAAAGGAGCACGCGGAGGAGCTGGGCAACACACTCCACGCACAGAGTGGCAGTGGAGCGTTTTGACATCTTGCCAGGTTTCCTGAAAAAGGAAGGGAAAGAAAAAAAACATTTTCATCCTTTTCTGCTCGTTGTTATTAAAAGTGAATGGGGAGCTGTGTTTGCCAGGAGCCGTGAGCCAGGCGGGCTGCTCGTCACCCATGTGGTGCAGAGAACAGACAAAGCCTGGCTGGGAGATGGCTGCAGACATCTCTCAGGGCTCTCCAAATGCCCAGGTTATCACAGCCCCCTTGTATTACCTGCCTGCAGCCTGGACATCCAGACCGGCCTGCCTGGGAAACCCCACTGCGCGGTACTTCACATCTGGATGGTAGCCACCATGAGCTGTCAGCAGTTTCAGGAACATCTCCCAGCCCCGCTCCACTTCCACACTTGCTCACAGCTCTGCCTGAGTCCTGTTTCAGAAGAGACCAACCACTGGCAGCAGGCAAACCCACTCGGTCCTTCTTACCTCCCTGTAGAGTGGGCACTGGCCCAGGAGCTTGACACAAGATCCTGACAGTGGATGCGGAGGAGATCCCTTCTCCCCGTTTTCTGTTTTCCCAAGGCATCACCATCCTTGGTCTGGGGGACAACCCAGCCGTGAGTTCTGCAGCAGCTCATCAGATACTCTATGCAATTTTGACGGGGAAACAATGCTCCTGTGACCATGAGTTGAAGGGCTGGTGGGATGATATCTGGTCTGACTTGAAAAGACTTTCCTGCCCTCCTGGAGCTCATCTTCCCTCTCCAGCAACATGCAGGCTGCAGGGTTGTCATTTCACGGACACTTCAGAAGTGTGGTTTGCAAAGCTATGATATTCACAGCAGCTCCTCGGGAGCACTGCAGAAAGGCACCTACCACCCACTCCTCTCGGAGAACAGCAAACACGTCCAGATATTTGCAAGCTACGTTTGTAATGCTTTGGAACAGTTTTTCAAGTAAATTTTGGTAAACCTATCAGTGATCTTCCTCACTCTGAAACTATATTGTATATTTTGGAGCACACTGTCACACATACACAGGAAGGTCCCCTTCAGAGACGGCTTCTCTGTTGCTTTAATGTGACATCCAGTTGCCTGTGTGACTCACAGACCCTCTAGAGCCTGAGGAAGGGAGCAGTCCCATGGTCTGTCCAGACACCAAAGCTCCTTCCACACCCAAGCAGTGCTGCTAGACCTGCCCAGACAGCAGTTTTCCAGGGCATGTGACTGACAGCCCTTCTCCACAAGGCATCTGTTCGACCAGATCAGAGATGTTTGCCATGATAAAACCTGTGGGAGACAGAGTGGTGTTTACATGAGGCCTTCCCCTGCTGCTTTGGTGGGAACTCAGCCAGGGTTGATGTAGGCAAGACAACCAACAGACACAACGACAACTGCAGGAGGACCTACTTAGTCCCATGGACATGCCCTCTTCCAGCTTTGATGTGAATCATTGCACAAGTGGAGCTAAAGCTGGATGGGATACATCCTCATACGGGCTCCTTCATGGATCCAGCTGCTGTCCTTGGCTGCTTGCACCTATAAGTGAGAGGAGGCAGGACTGGGAAGGGTGGGGAGAAGGCATTAGCCAAAGGGGCCAGATGGGCTCTGGGCTTTGGAAAACTCTGAGGAGGAGGAACGAGGAATCAGCAGCGAGTCCTGCCCTACTCCCAGGGCACTGGGCAGTAGCAGGGTACAGACCTTCACCACCGTGGTTCCCCACGTATCCAGCACAAGGGCTTGTGCCTGCAGGGTAGATGCTCTCACCAGTTGTGATGTGCAGGACCAGAGGTAGATCCTCTCCCCACCGTTCAGGGAAGGAGCTTCCTTAGAATCATAGAACAGTTTGGGTTAGAAGGGACCTTTCAAGGTCATCTAGTCCACCACCCCTGCAATGAGCATGGACATCTACCACTAGATCAGGCTGGTCAGAGCCCCATCCAACATGGCCTTGAATGTTTCCAGGGATGGGGCATCCACCACCTCTCTGGGCAACTTGTGCCAGTGTTTCACCACCCTCATTGTAAAAAAATTCTTCCTTATACCCAGTCTAAATCTCTCCTGTTTCA
>Ga0181612_120400_pt1 | contig 34210 bp, 29 predicted proteins | sample HoacroProtozoa21_FD_119630 | JGI IMG/M metagenome (GOLD analysis project Ga0181612, IMG submission 119630) | Hoatzin crop microbial communities from Cojedes, Venezuel. Combined Assembly of Gp0051906, Gp0051904, Gp0051908 | reverse complement strand
GTCCATGAAAACGGCCTTTTTTGTGGAGATATATGCGTTTATGACCTATAACTCCAAAAAACCATGGACATATAGCTTGTTTCTTCCTATATTTCCAATTCACACGAAAGATGAGGTGATGAGAGCTTGATTTTGAGGGGTGGATTTGCACTATAGAAATTTTTTTGCTCTATAGCGCCAATTCAAAGCCAGATCTAACCAACGGCGGCACTCAATATCCAAAATTCACTCCCCTGCGAAGCAGGTTTTTTCTTTGTTGGCCGTGTCAGCCAAAACAGCGGGTATGGATGCCGGGGTCAAGAGGAAAAAAGTTGCTGTTGTATGACAGATTCTGTTGTTCTTGAGGCCGGCAGACAGAGCCGCTATGCTACAGATGGTCCAACAAAGAAGATATGAGAAATCCGGCGGTCCTGCTACCCTGCGGCAGCCCAAGAAAGGAAAAAAGGAAAAGTGCAGACGGGGCCGCTATGCTTCGGCATGTCCAACAAAGAAGGAAAAAGAAAATAGAAAAATCTGTTATCCTCCAGCAGCCCAAGAAGGAAAATCAGAAATAAAAAACGGTCCCTTTGAGTCGTGAGAACTCAAAAGAACCGTCCCTTTTGGGCTGTTGGGTTGTGGTTACACCTCGGGGTAGTTGCCGAGGTATTTGAAGAAGGGGCAGGTGCGCTCGAGGGCGGCGAGGAGTTCGAGGGTGCCGTGTTCCCAGACCGAGGTTTCAAGGTCGATGTAGAACACGAACTCGAAGTCTGTGCCAACCATGGGCGCGCTTTCCAGCTTGACCATGTTGAGGTCCAGCGCGGTGATCATGGACAGGACGTCATAGAGGGCACCGGGGCGGTGCTCGGTGGCCAGGATGACGCTGACGCGGTTGGCGCCGGGGTAGACCAGCGGCTTCTTGCGGATGACCACGAAGCGGGTGTAGTTGTTGGCGGTGTCCATGATGTTGCTGCGGACGGTCTTGAGGCCGTAGAGCTGGCCGGCGTCATGGGAGGCGATGGCCGCGGCGCCGGGCTCGTCGGATTCGGAGACCATCTTGGCGGCCATGGCGGTGTTTGCCACGGGGATGACACGGACGGTGTCTCCGAGTTCCTTGAGGAACTTGGAGCACTGGCCGATGGCCTGCTCGTGGGAGTAGACCGTAGTGATGCCGGAAAGCCGGACGCCCGGGCGCGCCAGCAGTTCGTGCTGCACGTTGACGCGCGTGGAGCGGGTGATGTAGACTTCGCGCTCCTGCAGCAGGTTATAGACGCCTTTGACGGAGCCGAAGGAACTGTTCTCGATGGGCAGGATGCCGTAGTCGACCTCTTCGTGCTCCACCGCGTCGAAGACCGACTCGAAGTTCGGCAGGAACTGCAGGGAGCCGCGCGGGAACAGCCGGTCCGCGGCAATCTGGGCATAAGCGCCCTCCACGCCGGAGATGGCAATGTTGCCGTGCTTCGGGAAGACGGCGTCCGCGGTCAGACAGGAGTCCTCGATGGTCTGGATCAGACGCGTCGGCTTCTGGATCCGGCTGGCCTGGTAGGAGCGGCTGAGCTCCATGAGGTTGGCGAAGAAGCGGTGGGCGTAGAGTTCCATGTCTCCGCTCTGTTCTTCGACCGCGGCCAGGATGTCCCGTTCGCGCTGCTTGTTCAGGATGGGGAGGTCATGCTCCATTTTGTAATCGGCAATTTCTCCGGCAACCTGCATGCGGCGCAGGAATGCGTCCAGGAGTTCTTTGTCGATCTGGTCGATTTGTCGACGGTAGTCGTGGAGATCCATTACAGCTTTCCTTCTTCCAGTAAGATATCGGTGAGCGCCAGGGCCGTCACCGCTTCGATGACCGGGACCGCGCGGACAGCGACACAGGGGTCGTGCCGGCCTTGGATCGTGAGCCCGGTCTCTTCCATAGTGGTGAGGTCGATGGTCTTCTGCACCTGGCCAATGGACGGCGTGGGCTTGAACGCGGCGCGGAACACCACAGGCATGCCGTTGGAAATGCCGCCGTTGATGCCGCCGCTGTTGTTTGTAGTGGTCTGAATTTTACCGTCCACTACCGTGAACGGATCATTGTTTTCAGAACCCTTGGACGCGGAGCCGGCAAATCCACTCCCGAACTCCAGGCCTTTGATGGCCGGGATGCCGAAGAGGGCGGCGGCCAGGCGGTTTTCCAGGCCGTCGAACAGGGGGGAGCCAACGCCGGCCGGGAGGCCGATAACGGCGCATTCGATGACGGCGCCGACGGAATCCTGTGCCATGCGTGCGGCTTCAATAGCGGCTGCCATTTTTGTGCCGGCGTCCGGATCCAGGACGGCAGGCGTCCGGCTCTGGACTTCCGCAAAAAGTTCCGCCGTGGGATGCAGGGGGAAGGGCGTGTCCTGCACGTCTGCCACAGACTGTAGATGCGCGCCAATGGAAATACCGCGGCGCTCAAGCAACTGCAGGCAGATGCCGCCGGCAATGCAAAGAGGCGCCGTGAGACGACCGGAGAAATGTCCGCCGCCGCGCATGTCTCGGCTGTCCCCGTACTTGACAAACGCCGTGTAGTCCGCATGGGAGGGCCGGGGCTTTGTCCGCAGTTCCTCATAGTCCGAGGAGTGCTGGTCCGCGTTTCGGATGACCGCGCAGAGCGGAAAGCCTGTAGTCTGTCCGTCCAGAAGGCCGGACAGAAATTCCGGCACATCCGTCTCCTTGCGGTGGGTGGTCATGGCGTTTTGTCCGGGACGGCGACGGTCCAGGAAGGCCTGGAGCCGGTCAAGGTCCACGGCTTCCCCGGACGGAAGACCGTCCAGGACGACGCCGATGGCGGGCCCGTGGGATTCGCCGAAGACCGAGGCCTTCAGACACTTGCCAAAATTAGAGGACATGGACATTCCCTCCTAAACGTTGTACGTCATCGAAGAATGACGGATAAGACTTGTTGACGGCCTCCGCCCCCAGGATGGTGACGGGGCCTTCTGTTTTCAGTGAGGCGATAGCGCTGGCCATGACGATCCGGTGGTCGTTGCAGGAGTCCACTGTGCCGCCGGGAAGCTTTTGCCCGCCGGTGCCGTGGACGATCATGCCGTCCGGCTGCTCATCCACCGAGGCTCCAAGGGCCTGGAGCATGGCGCAGACGGAGGCAATGCGGTCACTCTCCTTGAGCCGGAGCCGCGCGCCGCCGTGGAAGACGGTGTCTCCTTCTGCGTAGGCGGCCAGGACCGCCAGAATGGGGCAGAGGTCCGGGATCTCCTGCAAATCAATGGAACTGCTTTGCAACGGGGCGGGGCGGATATGGACCGCGTCTTCTGCGTCCCAATCAGCAGGGGCTCCCAAAGCTGTGATCTGTTCGACAATGGCCTTGTCGCCCTGTGGGGACTGGTTCCAGAGACCGGAGACGGTGACGCCTTCCGGGTGGTCCGTCAGGGCGCCGGCCGCCAAAAAGAACGCGGCGTTGGACCAGTCTCCTTCGGCCTGCAGGGTGCCGGGCGTGTGGTACTGTTGTCCGCCCGGAACGTGCCAACCGGTTTCTGTGGATTCTACCCGGATGCCGAAGCGACTCAGGGCGTGGAGTGTGATATCGACATACGCCGCCGACTGCAGCGGCGTGGTGAGTTCGATCGTGCTGTCTCCGTCCAGCAGCGGGAGCGCCAGGAGGAGACCGGTGATGTACTGGGAACTGACGTTGCCCGGCAGGCGGAAGGTGCCGCTGTGCAGGGAACCGGTCAGGGTCAGCGGGAGGTGGTCGTCCGACGCCACTACTCCGTTGGGTGTCATGGCGTCCAGCAGCTCACGGACCGGGCGGCCGGGCAGGCGTCCATGGCCGTCAAAGGTGCTCTCCGGGCACCGCGCGGCGGCCACCGGAAGAAGAAACCGAAGGGTGGAACCGCTTTCTCCGCAGTCCAGGCTGGCACGGCCTGGCGCCACGGAACAGGGCTGGATCAAATAGTGGCCATGTTCATACACGATGGAGGCGCCCAATGCCTTCAGGCAATCCGCCGTGGCCTTCATGTCCACGGACGGCTCCATGGCACTGCCCAGTTCCAGAAGAGTCGGGGCGTCCGCCAGTGCGGCACAGATGAGCAGCCGGTGCACATCCGACTTGGAGGGGATGGCAGGCAGCGCTCCGTGCAGGGGAGACGGATTTAAGACGACGTCCATGGCGGACCTCCTTTCTGGCGTTATTCGCTCAATGCGATCAGGTCTTCCAGCTGGTCGACCGTGGTTTGATACAAAGTGCATTTGCCGAGCGTCTCCGGAACGATCAGGGTGATCGAGTCCCCGGTGCGCTTCTTGTCCGCGGTGGCTACACTGGCCAGCTGGGCCGGCGTGTAGGACGTACTGGTTGGCAAATGGTTTTTCTCCAGGATGATCTGAAGTTTCTCGGCGGTGCCGGCTTCGGTGATGCCCAGCTTTTCGCCGATTTTGGAGATCAGCACCATGCCGGCGGCCACGGCGTGACCGTGCATGATGGTGAAGTTGCTGTTCTGCTCAATGGCGTGGCACAGGGTGTGCCCCAGGTTGAGGAACCGGCGCATGCCGGTGTCGAATTCGTCCTGCAGCACGTATTGTGCTTTGATGCGGACGCATTCGGCAATGATGTCCCGGATATGGTCCTTTGGTTCCTCGCCGCCGCAGACCTCCAGCAGGGACGGGCTCTGCAGCACGCCGTATTTGATGCACTCGGCCATGCCGTCGTCATATACTACGTCCGGCAGGGTGTCCAGAGTTTCGATATCACAGTATACGGCCAGCGGCTGCTTGAACGCGCCGACCAGGTTTTTGCCGGCGCTGAGATCCACCGCGGTCTTTCCGCCGACGGACGAGTCCACGGCCGCCAGCAGGGTGGTGGGCATCTGGACGTATTCGATGCCGCGCAGATAGGTGGCTGCGGCAAACCCGGCCATGTCCCCGGTGACCCCGCCGCCGAGGGCAAGAATGAGGTCGGTCCGGGTCAGACGCTGGCTGGCCAGAAATTCCAGGATCTCCGTATAGGTGGTGAGGTTCTTGGAGGCCTCACCGGCCGTGAAGACAAAGGCTACGGTCGTAAAACCGGCGCCGCGCAGGGAACCCTCCACTTCTTTCAAATAGTGGGGCGCTACGTTGGTGTCGGTGATGACGGCTACCTTACAAAACGGATGCAGTTCCGCCAGAAGCGTGCCGCACTCTGTGCGCAGGCCGTTGCCGATGTGAACAAAGTAGGGGGTGGAGGCCTCTACCGGAATGTGTAAAGTCTCGGGTTTGGGAAACATGCGTTCCGATCCTTTCTATTAGCAGTTTTCGATGGGCTCCGTGACTTTGAGGTTACGGCCCTCCTCCAGGAGGCGGAGCAGTTCCTCCGCGTCCCGGTTTTTGATGGCGTTGAGGTAGTCTGTCAGGTGGCCGACAAGCTCCTCGAGTTCGAAGGTCAGGTTGTCGGCGTTCTCCAGGAACAGCTCGGTCCACATTTGAGGGTCCAGACGGGCAACACGCGTCATGTCCTTATAACTGCCGGCCGTGAAGCCCATGCGGCGCCGGGACGTCGGGGACTTGATGTAGGCGCTGGACGCGACGTGGGCGAGCTGCGAGGTGTAGGAAATAATGCCGTCGTGCTCCTCCGGCGTGGTGAGAACGATTTCGCCGAAGCCGAGGGACAGGTAGAACGCCTTCAGGGAGTCCAGCGTGTCACTGTCCGTGTCCTCGTCCGGGCAGAGGATCATGGAGGCATCCCGGTACATGTTGCCGTCTGCGTTGCGGAATCCGGCCACTTCTTTACCGGCCATGGGGTGACCGCCGACATAGCGGAAATTGTGCTCCTCGGCAATCGGCTTGACGCGGTCATGCACGAAGCGCTTGATACCGCAGAGGTCCACAAGCACGGCGTCCGGCGCAATGTACTGCGCGTTCTCCTCCACCCACCGGATCAGCTGATCCGGGATGACGGCGATCATGATGATGCTGCACTCTTTCATGTTCTCCGGCGTCAGGGTGCCGTCGATATTTCCCGATTCCCGGGCCAGATACATGGTCTCCTCATCCACGTCATACCCGAGCACGCGGTGCAGGGTGTGCTTTTTGGTGGCCTTGACCATGGACCCGCCAATGAGTCCCAGCCCGACCATGCCGACGGTGATGTTGTCGAAGATTTTGTGATCTGCTCCGAAAATTTCAGCCATTGTAGTTCGCCTTCCATTTCATGTGATTTAAAAGAAAAACCCCGCAGCCGGACAGCCGCGAGGTTTCGTGCGTGTTATGCGCCGCAACTCTTATTCAGCCATGCCGGAAAAGACCTTACCGAAATAATAGGTAAAGCCGTAAAAGCGGTATTCAGCTGTGAACTGCGTGCGTGCCATAAGAAGCTCCTTTTAATACAAGAGTTCCGATTTGGTTGAAAAGATGGTAGCACGTTGCCCCGGCAAAGTCAACCGGAAAAGCCGGTTCCGTTTCGGTCATTGACGCGTGCGCACGGGAAAGGCTATTATGAAGAAAGAGATTTCTATTCTTATGATATAGAGAGGGAAGATCACCTGCCATGAAAGTGACGAATCCTTTGCTGGACGCGCTGCAGGACGCCTACTTCCGGGAGTCGTTCCGGAAGCGCGCGGACTACACCGAGCGCCAGATGAAAAACTTTATCAAGCGGAACCGGGTGGACGAACTGGCCCAGGCGCTGTTATCGGCAGCAGGACCGGACGGCCGTTACTCCATCTGCGATGTAGTACCCGTAGCCCGAGACTATCTGACCGTCCTGCAGGACGAGCCGGAAGAGGGCTGGCCGCTTTATTGCTACAACTACTACCTGTCCAAGCTGTTCCCGGACAAGGTACAGCCGCACGATGAATCGGCGTTTGCCGAGGGCCGGCAGTTCCTGATGCAGACCATGCGGGCGCTCTACGAATACGAAGAGCGGACGCTGCCGTTCGACCCGAAGCGGACGTTCCGGTTCCTGACGAAAGAACAAATCCTGGAACACGGATACTCCACGGACTATCTGCGCATGCTCGACATGATTGAGCAATACTACGTGTATGAGTTCATGCGGATCGGCGTGGACGTCACGCCCTGGGATACCCTGGGCCACGTCAGCGGCGTGCATTATGTGGCCATGTTCCTGGCGGAGCAGCTGGCGCAGGTCGGCGTCCCGGTGGACCTGGGAATCGTCTCCGGTGCCGCCGCGGTCCACGACATTGGCAAGTACGGCTGTAAGGAAAACGAGCAGAAACGCGTGCCGTATCTGCACTATTATTACACCGACTGGTGCTGCCGCGAAAACGGCCTGCTCGCCATTGGGCATATTGCCGCCAACCATTCGGTCTGGGACCTGGAACTGGAAAACCTCTCCGTGGAGAGCCTGCTCCTGATCTACGCGGACTTCCGCGTCAAGGCCAACGGACCGGAACAGGTGCACTTCTTCTCCCTGAAAGACTCGTATGACGTCATCCTCAGCAAACTGGACAACGTGGACGAGGCCAAAAAGCTGCGGTACCAGAAGGTTTACGCCAAGCTCTCGGACTTCGAGGAATACGTGAAGTCCCTGGGGGTCACTGTGGACCTGCCGCTCGACCACCCCGAAGTGCGGCCCACCGTTCAGCGGCCTGTGCAGAAGGAAACGGTCCTCCTGGAGGACACCGACGTGGTGCGCCGCTACAAGTTTACGGCCTTTGACCACAACATCCGCCTCATGAGCCAGTTCCTGCAGGACAGCGACTTCAGCACCCTGATCGAGGCCGGCCGCAGTGAGCGGGACTGGAAGGATATCCGCACGTACATCACTATCCTGAACGAGTACTCCACCTACATGACGGAGCGCCAGAAGCGGATGACGCTCAAATTCCTGTACGAGCAGCTGCTCAACCGGGAGGGCGACATCCGGATCGAGGCGGCCGAGCTCATGGGCCAGCTCGTGGCGCATTTCAACATCAAATACAGCAAATGGCTTCCCGAGGGGGCGGAACTTCCCCCGAAAGAGGTCAGCAATCACATGCTCTTCGAGGAGTACCTGGAGAGCTTCATCCACCCGGACCCGCGGTATTCGGAGCAGTTCCGCCGGTGGATCAACTGGCGCCTGTCCGACTTCGTGCACCCGGTCCTCAAGACCTCGGAGCCGGAAGACCGCGCCGGATTCTTCGACCTCCTCGAACCGTACTTTAAGAAGTACGACTACGAAGAAGAACTCACCATTGACCTTCTGAAGACCCTCAACGGAATCTCCCCGGATCTCATGACCGAGTCGTTCCAGAAGACGGCGCGGAAGTTTCTGAAGAAGACGGCGGCCTCCGAAAGTCTGCCGGTCCGGATCGCCACCCTGTTCTACGGGGAACTGCTGGTGCCGGAGCAGACGGAGGACGAGCGCATCGATCAACTTTTGGACCTTCTGGACCTGCCAAAGGATCCGGAGTTCTTTGAGGCGGAGGAGAGCGCCCTCTTCCTGGAGGACCTCAAACTAGGCACGCACTGGATCATCAAGGTGGCCAATATCCGCCTGATGCTCCACTTCCTGAAGAACCGCCCGGACGTGGGCGCCCGCATGCACCTGGCCATGCATCTGGCCAATCTGCTGAAGGTCAGCTCCTATATCTCCGTCCTGAAAGCGGCCGGGGACGGCCTCCTGACCATTGCGCAGGACATGGATCCGTCCCAGCGCAATGAACTGGTGGTAGAGCAGGTGACCAGCCTGCAGATCGGCAACCCGGTGCTCTCCAAGTACGCGCCGGAATACCTGGGCCGCCTGATCCTCATGCTGGCACCCAAGGAGTTTGACGAGGCGGTCAACACCCTCCAGTCGGACGTTCTGAATGTGGACGCCGGCGTGGCCTCGTCCATGATCTCCACGCTGGGCGCCATCCTGGAGCGCTTTGACACCATGGGTACCCGGGAAGAGGATGAAGCCCGGATCCGCCAGATCCTGTTTATCATCATCAAGGCGTATGCCCACTACAAGAAAGAACTCAGCCGGGACGCGTTCGGCGTCCTCGGCCGGTATCTCTTTGCCAGCCCGACCATGCCGCTCTGGAAGAAGGACTACCTCTTTGCGCACTGCTTCAAGAAACTTCTGGTCATGCTGGAGGAGAGCACCGAAGAGGAACTCGACTTCTACAGCAATGCCGCCGTCCTGAACGACATCTACCGCTACATCAGTCAGCACGAACTGGAAGAAGGGGAGTTCCACTTCCCGGACGCGCGGAAGGTCTGCTTCTACCCCGGTACCTTTGACCCGTTCAGCATGGGCCACAAGGCCGTGGCCCGGCAGATCCGGGACCTCGGATTTGCGGTCTACCTGGCGCTGGACGAGTTCTCCTGGTCCAAGCACACGCAGCCGCGCCTGTTGCGCCGGGCTATTTTAAATATGTCGATTGCCGACGAGGAAGGACTGTATCCGTTCCCGGACGACATCCCCATCAATATTGCCAACCCGGCGGACGTTCATACGCTGAAAGAGCTGTTCGCAGACCGGGAACTGTATGTTGCCGTTGGCACGGACGTCATTGAAAACGCGTCCGCCTACCGGCTGCCGCCGGGGGAGGACACGATCCATTCCCTGAACCATATTGCCTTTGAACGGGCCACCCGGGACCAGACGGCCTCCGGCAAAAAGGTTGACAACCGGGGCATCACCGGCGAAGTCCTCCGTCTGAAACTGGACAAGTTCTACGAGGACATCAGCTCCACTCAGATCCGCGACAACGTCGACCACAACCGGGACATCTCGTCCCTGACCGACCCCATTGCGGCCAACTATATTTACGACAAAGACCTGTATCTCCGCGAACCCACCTACAAGCACGTTCTGGAGGCACAGGACCTGACCTTTGGTCCGCTGGCTCCGCAGGGCGCGCGCCGGCTGCAGTTCCTGACTAGCCGCATGGCGGACTCCTCCTACGACACCCAGCGCTTTGGCAATTATCTGGCCGAACCGGGCGTGGAGGTGCTCCACATTGAGCACGCGTCCCCAGTGCGGGAGGTCATTGCCTGCGCCGCGGTCCGCAAGGTGGAGACCACCGAACTGCGGGCGGAGTGCCAGTCATCTGAGGTGGCCGCGCATATCCGGCAGGTGGCTGGCGGCAATATTGCCTCGATCGGCTTCTTCTACGCCGACGAGGACTGCGGCGTGCCCAACCTGGGACAGATCCTGCTGACCGAACTGGCCTCGGCGCTCATCGAGCGCGGCTACACCTATGCCATCTACAGCCCGGTGGATCCGACCGGATACGAACCGGACACGCTGAAGATCCTGACCACTCAGGGCTTTATCCGCCTGACGCCGAACGCCGCGAACCACCCGGTCTACGCGGTGGAGATGAAGATGCCGAACGTGGTGTTCCGGGACGTGGAAAACGTCATCAAGAGCCCGTTCAACAAGGACCCGCGCGTCCAGGCCGCCATCGATGCCTCGCACAACGACCTGCTGGCGGTCCTCCGCAGCATTTATCCGGGTCAGCTCATCCTGTCCTACAGCATGAGCGCGTTCCACCACAAAATCATCGACCGGGTCACCAGCCTCAATGATGTCTCCACCGTGGAGGACAAGTCCCACCCGCGCGGCCCGTACATGTCCGTGCCGTTCGGCAAAGTCCTGGGGGACGTCCTGGTGCCGAATACCGTCACCAAACAGCTCAACATCGAGAAATACTTCAACCGCATGGTCAAGGGCTTCACTATTGACGCCACCCGGAACTACTCTCCGGTCATGACGCAGATGAAGACCATCAAGTCCTTCGACCGTCCGGTCATCCTCATCGACGATCTGCTCCACAAGAGCTACCGGCTGCAGCGTCTGTGGCCGGTGCTGCAGGAGGCCGGGGTCGAACTGAAGACCCTGCTGGTCGGGGTCATGACCGGCCAGGCCCGGGACCTCATGGAGGAACTGGGCATTCCGGCCCAGAGCCTGTACTTCCTGCCGGCCCTGAATGTCTGGCTGAACGAGCGGGACTGCTACCCGCTGATCGGCGGAGACAGTATCGAGAACCCCGCCGGGGTTGGCAAATGGGAGCGCAACGCCTCCGTCAACCTGATCCTGCCGTATATCAAGCCGGAGTTTATCACCCGCGGCCTGCCGCCTGGAGCGGACAAAGAGGCGGCGGTCTACCGGTATTCGCTCGTCTGCCTGCGCAACTCCAGACGCATTCTGGCCACCCTTCAGGAGGTGTACCAGGAGGTCATCTCCCGGAAACTGACCATTGAACGGCTGGGTGAGGTCATCACGGTGCCGCGCCTGACCGAGATCGACGTCGGCGTCCATTTCGATGAGAACATGGAACCGGCCCGGTTCATTGACAACAATATTGAGCGGCTCTACCGCCTCAAATGGGGTGAGATCGATGAGATCACCGATGAAACTTAGCGCCCTTCCGGCGGCCTGCGGGATCGACCCTTCGGTCCCGCTTTCCGGCTGTCCGCTGCCCGCCGGCAAGGCGCGCGTCAATATCCTTGCTTTGGGCGATGTGGGTACCACCATGCTGATCGGCCTCCGCCTGCTCGGCGCGGACGTGATCTCGTCCATTGGCATCTGTGACATCATCCCGGAAAACGTGCAACGACTGGAACTGGAGATCAATCAGATCCGCTACCCGTTTCCGGACGAAGCCGCGGGAACGGTGCTGCCGCCGGTAGAAACGATTTCGGAAGACGACCTCTTCGCGGGGGACGTCTTCTTGTTCTGCGCCTCCAAGGGGGTCCCGCAAATCGGATTCCAGGGGGACGTCCGGATGGCACAGTTGGACGCCAACCGGGATCTGGTAAATTACTACGCCGCGCTAGCCAAAGCGGCAGACTATAAGGGCCTGGTCGGCATCGTGTCCGATCCGGTGGACCCGCTCTGCGCGGCCTTCCTGGACGCCTCCGGACTGGAGCCCTGGCAGATCCAGGGTTACGGCCTGGGCGTTATGAACGCGCGTGCCTGCTATTATGCGGAGCGGGATGAACGCTTCCGCCAATATCGGACCGAAGGCCGTGCCTTTGGTCCGCACGGTCAGGGTCTGGTTTTGGCCAACAGCCTGACGGATTACGACGACGCCCTGTCCCGCGAACTGACCGGCCTTACAGTTGCCGCCAACACAAAGGTGCGGGAACTGGGCTATAAGCCTTACCTGGCGCCGGCCCTGTCCTCCGCTGCACTGTCCGTCCTTTTGACGCTCCGCGGCGAATGGCACTACGGGTCCGTCTATCTGGGCGGCTCGGAAGAGGGTGCCTATTTCGGCGTGAAGAACCGCCTGACCCCGGACGGCATTGTGTTCGAGGATCCGGAGCTTCCGGATGCCCTGGCAACCAGGCTCCGGGAGTCCTACCAGTCCCTTGTGGAACTGCGCACCGCCTCCAGACGGGAGGGGTCCGCATGATGATCGTCTATCCCTGCGGCCTGGAAGAAGGCGGCAACCGCACCCGCCTGGAGGGCGTTCTGGACCAGGCCCTTCTGGGGGTCGAGCACTGTTTCGCTCGGACGACAGAAGAATTGGAACTGCTCCTGTCCACGCAGAACCAAACGGACCAGCTGCCCCGCCTGGGGAACGCAGAACCGTTCCCGGAGTCCCGCAACACGATCCTCTTTGCCGTTCTTCTGCCGGAGAGCGGGATCAGTCTGGAACTGGCCGCGCTTCTGGCCTGGCTCCGAACGCATCCGAATGCCCTGGAAGGCTATGCCGGAGGCGTGATCGTGGACGGCTGCGGGGACTGCTTTACGAAAAAGGCGGGCCGGGAACTGATCCTGACCGCCAACATGGCCGGCTGCGCCTTTCCCGGGAAGCCTCTGGTGGAGGCCACCGGGACGCTGGTGAATTTCAAAACGCTTGCAGACGTCCATGGCGTCACCAATGAACAGGCATACGTACAGAGCGCCAGACGGCTGGTGGAGAAACTGCAGGAGTTTACGCTTCCGCAGACGGACCGCCCCCATATTCTGGCTCTCCATGCCAGCAGCCGCGCCACCTCCAACACGCTCCTCCTGTGGGACCGGATCCGGGAACGGATCGACGACCGGGCGGACGCGTCCGAAATTTCCCTGCGCAACGGCGAAATCGTCGACTGCCGCGGCTGCGCCTACGAGCAGTGCCTGCATTTCGGCGAAAAAGGGGAGTGCTTTTACGGCGGCGTGATCGTGGATGAGGTCTACCCGGCGGTCCTTCAGTGTGACACGCTGGTCCTGATCTGTCCCAACTACAACGACGCTGTCAGCGCCAACCTGATGGCCTTTTTCAACCGGCTGACAGCCCTGTTTCGTAAGCACGAAGAGCGGTTTGCCCATAAGAAGGTTTACGCGCTGGTCGTCTCCGGCTACAGCGGAGGAGATCTCGTGGCGGAACAGGTCCTGGACGCCATGTGCTGCAACAAGAATTTTGCGCTTCCGCCGCACTTTGCGCTTCTGGCCACGGCCAACGCGCCGGGCAGCATCCGCAAGGTCGAGGGGATCGAAAAGGAAATTGCCGGGATGGCGGGCCGCCTCCTGGGAGACAGTTGATTTTCCATCCGGATTTCAGTATGATGGGGTGGAACAATTTGGGAAAAGAGGCATTTTTATATGGCAGTCATTAAACGAGACAAAGAGTACGGCGTGGCCAACAACGCCGACAACAATTTTCAGCAGAAGATGGAACAGGCCCGTCAGCAGAGCCTGATCGCCCTCCTGGACGAGGACGGAAAACGGGTCGATTTCCAGATTTGTGACAGCTTTGAACACGACGGCGTCCGCTACATCATCCTGGTTCCTCTGGAAGTCGAGGAGCCGGAAGTGGAGGATATCCTGGTCATGACCCAGGACCCCGACGACGAAACGGCCCTGATCATGGTGGACGAAGAGGAGACCGTCAACACGGTCCTCGGCGTTTTTGCCGCCCGGGTCAAGTTCGGGGAGAGCCTGATCAAAAAACTGGAAGAAGAAGCAAACGAAAAGCCGGTCGAATGACCGGCTTAATTTTTGAGTTTTTTCAATTTTGCTCTGTACAAACCCGTTTTTAATGCTATAATGTTTTGGAGAGTTAGCGAATACTAACTGAATACGTTTCGTTCAGGAGGAAAGTATGGATAAATTCAAAACACTTGGGAAAACCGAAAAAATCGCCGTCATCGTGGCCTGCGCCGTGGTTCTTCTTTTAATCATTGCGATCGCTACCGGAAACAAGACGGATGAGACCGCGGTCGAGGACGACACGGCTGTCACCACCGCTGCTGAGGTCGAAGAGACCACGGAAGCCGCTGCGGAAGAAACGACCACTGCTGCGGAAGCGGTGATTACCGTCGAAGAGCAGGACGGCCAGTGGGTCTACAAGGTCAATGGCGTCGTGGACAACACCTTTACCGGTGTGGCCTCCAACGAAAACGGCACCTGGTATATCAAAGATGGTGTCGTGGACTTCTCCTACAACGGAACATTTGGCGAATACACCATTGAAAACGGTAAAGTCGTCTAAGTCATGAACGAAAAAAGAGGGCTGCGGAAGCGGCCCTCTTTTTTATGCGGTTTTGCGGATCATGGCAATGGTGCCGTCTGCGGCGGGCTGGCCGAAGTCTTCGAAGCCGAGCCCCAGAAGGACTTCGTGCCGGTGCGAGTCGGCGGGGATGCCGACCACGGACAGGTACGGGTCACTGTGCTGCCCAAGCTCCGCACAGAGCGCGTCCAGCAAGTCGGCCAGGATGCCCTGGAGACGGTAGTCCGGAAGGATGTTCCAGAAGCAGTGGGTGGTCAGACCGGGATGGAGCGCCCGGACCTGTTCCATCAGATGGTCGATCCGTCCCAGTTCCCCATAGGAGATCCGGATGACCCGGCGCTTCACGTAGCCAACCATGCGGCGGCAGAAGCAGTTGTAGTCGTTGGAGCAGACGATATAGCCGACCGGCTGGTCCTCCTCGTTGACGGCAACAAATGCGTTTTCCGGCTCGAACTCCAGATAGTAGTCCAGGTAGAGGGCGGGGTAGAGCTCCGCTCCGGTACAGGCGAGGCAGATCGAGCGGACCGCTTCCCGGTCCTGCTCCTTATAGGGACGGATGGTGGCCATGAAACCCTTCCTTTCCAAACCAAAAATCAGTCTGGTATCAGTATACCGCACCCGTTGGCCCGGGGAAAGAAAAAATCCAGTTGAAATGCGGGTGGATTATTTTTACAATGGAGACAAGGAGTCCTGCTCCGCCCAATTCAGTTACAGAAAGAAGAACGTCCATTTATGGGATTTTATTTAATTGATTACGAAAACACCAAGAGCGCCGGTCTGGAAGGAATCGACGCTCTGAAAAAGACCGACAAGGTCTGGCTCTTCTACAGCGAAAACGCCAACACGCTGACCTTCAAAATGCACAAGAAGATCAACGAGTGCTCCGCGGAGTTCAACTTCCAGGAGGTCGGCGTCGGCAGCAAGAACGCGCTGGACTTCCAGCTGGTCACCTACCTGGGCTACCTGGTGGCCCAGAACCCGAAAGAGTGGTTCTATATTGTGACCAAGGACCACGGGTTCAAGAGCGCGGCCAAGTTCTGGGCGGACCGCGGCGTGAAGGCCGAAGTCGTGTCGGACCTCAACCGCAAAAATGAAGAGGAAGAGGCCAACAAACTGACCACGGCGGTCCGGGACGTCCTGCCGGACAAGGACCAGACCAAGCGCGTGGTGGCCATCATTCAGAAGTACAAGACCAAACAGGGTATCAACAACGCCCTGGTGCGGGAATTCCCCAGCCAGGACAACAAAAAGGCCAGTGAAATTTATAAGGCCATCAAACCGCTCCTGAAGGACAAAAAAGGCAATTGATTTAGGGGTTTCACCTATGATGTATTCCATGATCGAAGATGTCCGCGCTCTGCCGGACTACATCTTACTGGTAACGGTTGGCAGCGGAGACGTCGGGGACGACGAAAAAATCGTCTACGACCTGAAACCGCTGATGGAAATGGACCCGGACTTCCGCGTGCTGGAAGACGACCCGGACCTGTATCAAAACGTAGAAATTTCGGAGAACTACTCGTCGATCACCTGGGGCGGTCCCCGGGAACTCCTGGTGGACGAACTCATTGCCAACGGCGTCTCCCTGGACGACGCCATCCTGGATCCCGAGCTCTCCCAGGCGCTGGACTACGCCGACGACGAAGGGGCGGAGATCCACCTGGCCGACGAACTCTATGACGACGACTCCTCCTATGACGCCGACATGGATCGGATCTACCGGCTGGACAATGGCCTTTCCGACGACCTGGACGACGACGATTTCTCGAGCGCCAGCTGGTCGGACATGTATTGACGGGGAGGAGCCATATGGATTACAAAGTAGAACGCACCCTGGCGGAGAGCCGGGTGGATCAGACGATTGCGCGGCATGACCGCGGCTACAACTGCGCCCAGTCCGTAGCGTGCACCTATTGTGACCTGGCAGGCATGGATGAAATCGACATGTTCCGCGTGTCGGAAGGCCTGGGCCTTGGCATGGGCGGCATGGAGGGCACCTGCGGCGCCCTGTCCGGCGCCATCCTGCTGGCCGGACTGAAGAACAGCACCGGGAATATTGAACGGCCGGACAGCAAAGGGGCCACGTATAAGTTGTCCCGTGAACTTGTGGCCCGGTTCCAGAACCAGGCCGGCGCCACGCGCTGCGCGGACCTGAAAGGACGGGACACCGGACACGTCCTCTGCTCCTGCCCGAACTGTATCCGCATAGCGGCGGAACTGGCTGAAGAGATCCTCTTCACCAGTGATGATTAAGCCCGATGAGTGACACATACGAAAAAATCTACGCCGTTGTCCGGCAGATCCCGCAGGGAACGGTGGCCAGTTACGGTCAGGTGGCCCTGCTGGCCGGCAATCCGAAGTGGTCCCGCGTAGTCGGGTATGCACTGCACGTCAACCCGGACCCGGACGGTATTCCGTGCTACCGGGTCGTGACCAAAGACGGCCGCGTGTCCCCGGCGTTTGCCTTCGGGGGCGAAAATATCCAAATCGCCCTCCTGAAAGAGGACGGCGTCGAATTTGTGGACGACACCCACGTGGACATGTCCCGGTACCAGTGGCGTCCGGGCAAAGAAAACTAAACGAAAACCCCGCCGTGTGGCGGGGTTTGTTTTATGCCTTTTTCGGTTTGTACAGAGCACAGTAGAAGATGAAGACCAGCAGGACGGCCGCAAAGGCGTACCAGCCGAGCATGAGACCGAGGGGCTTGCCGGCGAACATGTCATAATACCCTTTGAGGTAGATGACAATGATGATGGCCGGCAGGCCATAGGCAATGTACTTCTGGAGTTTCGAGGGGAATTTCAGGCCCACGCCGGCGTCTGCCTCGCCGATAAAGCTCTGCCAGCCCCAGCCGTTCTTCCGGGTGCAGAAGAGCACGAAGGCCAGACTGCCCAGGGGCAGGAGGTTGTTGGAGACCAGGAAGTCTTCGAAGTCGAGGACCGTGCTGCCTTCGCCGAGCAGCTGGATGCCGCTCCAGACGTTGTAACCGAGGACGCAGGGAATGCTGAGGACGATGAGCAGGACGGCGGAGATGAGCACGCTCTTTTTGCGCGTCCAGCCGAAGAGGTCCATGTCATACGCCACGATGTTCTCCAGAACGGCCACCACAGTGGTCAGGGCCGCGAAGGTCATGAAGAGGAAGAACAGGGTGCCCCAGATGCGTCCGCCGGGCATATTGGCGAAGAGGTTCGGGATGGTGATGAAGATCAGTCCGGGACCGGCGTCCGGTTCGATGCCGTAAGCGAAGCAGGCGGGGATGATGATAAAGCCCGCCATGAGGGCGACCAGGGTGTCCAGGCCGGTGATGATGGTGGCTTCATTGGTCAGGCTGCGGTCCTTGCCGATATAGCTGCCGAAGATGAGCATGGCGCCGATGCCGATGGACAGCGTGAAGAACGCCTGGCTCATGGCGGCGAAAATCACATTGCCGATGCCTTTGGCGGCCATGTCCTTGAAGTTCGGGACCAGATAGAACTTGATGCCGGCGCCTGCGCCGTCCAGGAAGACGGAGTGGACCGCCAGGACCATCATCAGGACGAGGAGGCAGGTCATCATAACCTTCGTCACACGCTCCACGCCGTTCTGCAGGCCGAAATAGGTGATCAGGAATCCGAGTACGCAGACAAGGATGGTCCAGAAGAGCATGGTGGGGGCGTCCCCAAGCATGCCGGAGAATCCATTGACCACGGTCTCCGTGGACTGCCGAACAAATTCGCCGCGGATATGCCGCCAGCCGTAGTACATCATCCAGCCACCGACGGTGGTGTAGTACATCATAAGGAGCCAGCAGCCGAGGATGCTGATCCACTTCAGCCAGTGCCAGCGCGCGCCGGCGGGCTCCAGGACATCAAACGCTTTGGCAGCGCTCTTCTGGCTGGCGCGGCCCATGGCAAATTCGCACACCATGACCGGAATGCCCAGGATCAGAAGGAACACCAGGTAAATCAGAATGAACGCGGCGCCGCCGTACTGGCCACAGAGGTATGGGAATTTCCATACGTTGCCAATGCCGATGGCGCAGCCGGCTGCCACCAGGATGTACCCGATCCGCGAGCCGAACGATTCGCGGGTGGTCGTCTTTTCACTCATACAAAACTCTCCTGTCACAAAGAATTGCAACTATTTTACGGCATCCCGGGCAAAAGGACAAGAATTCCATGGAATTTCATGCTAGAATAAGAAAAAACAGAAATTAAAAGGAGGACGTAATGATATGAAACAACTGCAGCACGAAATCACGAAGCCGACCCCTGTTCTGGACGAAAAGGGCCATGTCTTTGAACCCGGTTACTGTAAAGACATGCTGTACCAGTACGACCACGACAAAATCTCGGCCAACAAGTTCCGCAGCAAGGAGTGGGATTTCTACCAGATCTCCGATGGCCGCTATCTGATCCAGCTGACCATTGCCAACATCAGCATGGGGGACGGCGCGGTCCTCAACGTTCTGGATATGTCCAAGGGCCAGTACGGAGCTCCCGGCTGCCAGCTGGCGTGGAGCATCATTCCGCACCTGCTGACCACGAACCGCTACCGCATGCCGACCAGCGCCCGGGAACCCAGTGTGGTGGAGCGCAAGTTCGGCCCCGGATCCATGAAATTTGAATTCGACGGAAAGACCCGTCACCTGACGGCCAGGGGTATCTCCATGAACCCGGCCGGCGTCAAATATGACATCGACCTCAAACTGGAGGTCATGGACGGCCTGGAGGGCCTGGTCACCCTGCTTCCGTACGACAATATGAAGGACCACTTCTTCATGACCGACAAGATCGACAGCATGCCGGTCTCGGGCACCATGAAGATCGGCAACCAGACGATCACCTTCGACCCGAAGAAGGCCATCGGCGTCCTCGACTGGGGCCGCGTGGTGGCACCGTACCGCACCACCTGGTACTGGGCCAACGGCGGCGGATACCTGAAGGACGGCAAGCTCTTCGGCATGGAGATCACCTACGGGATCGGCAATGACATCAACGCCACAGAGACGGCCGTTTTCTATGACGGCAAGTGCCACAAAGTCGGCCCGGTCGCGGTCACCTTTGACCCGATCAAGCCCGGCGAAAATCCCTGGTATTTCAAGGAGGAGACCGGCCGGATCGACCTCCGCATGGACCCGTATTTCGACAACTCGTCCGTTCTGGACCTCGGTGTCATGGGCATGAACACGGTGCAGATCCACGGCAAACTGAACGGTACCGTTACGCTGGATGACGGCACCAAAGTGGAGGTCTCGGACGTCGACGGCTTCTGCGAATACTGCCGCAACAAGTGGTAAGGAAAGGAACGTCCATGATCCATTCGGAACGTCTGACCCGGACGTTTTTGGCCCTGACCGCCATTGACTCGGAAACCTATCATGAGCGAGCCATGGCCGACCACCTGAAGGAGTGCCTCACGGCACTTGGCCTCTCTGTCGAAGAGGACGGGGTAGGAGAACTGCTCCGGGAGGAGAGCGGCAACACGGAGCCGCACCCCGCCGGAAACCTGATTGCGCGTCTTCCGGGCACTCTGCCCGGGGACCCGATCCTCTTCTGCTCCCATATGGATACCGTGAAACCGGGGGTCGGCAAAAAGGCCATCCTGCATGAGGACGGCACGATCACCTCGTCCGGGGACACCGTCCTGGGCGCGGATGACGCCGCCGGACTGGCGGAAATTCTGGAAATGCTCACGGTCCTCGTGGAAGAGGACCTTCCGCACCGGGACCTGGAAATCGTCTTTCCGGTGGCGGAAGAACTCTTCACCCGGGGAAGCAAAAATCTGGACTACTCGAAACTTCGCGCGAAGGACGCCTACATTCTGGACCTGAGCGGGCCGGTCGGCGCGGCTGCCTGGGCGGCTCCGTCCATCCTGGCCTTCGAAGCCGTCATCCACGGCAAGAGCGCCCACGCGGGCTTCGCACCGGAGACCGGTGTGCACGCGGTCCGCATTGCCGCGGACGCTATCGCCCGGATCGACAACGGCCACGTGGATGAGAACACCACGGTCAACGTGGCCACCATCCACGGCGGCATCCTCCGCAACGTGGTGCCGGACGAAGTCGTCGTCACCGGAGAAGCCCGAAGCCTGGACCACGACCGCGCGGAACAGGAACTGGAGAAGATCGGCGTCATTTTCCGGGAGGCGGCCGAAGCCCTTGGCGGCACAGTGGACTATACGACGTTCGAATGTGACCACGCCTACCGAACCCCACCGGATGCCCCTGTGGTCCGGCGGTTTCAGCGTGCCTGTGAAGAACTGGGCTTTGAACCGGTCCTCCAGAACACGTTCGGCGGCAGTGACAACAACCGCTTTGCCCTGCACGGCATTCAGGGAATCGTTCTGGCCTGCGCCATGAACGACGTCCACTCCACCGCGGAGTGGACCTCCGTTTCCGAACTGACGAAGGCGGCGGAAATCATCCTGAAAATCGCCACGCTGGAGGATTTCTGAAAAAAGATTGAACTCGAGTACAAGTTTGCGGTATAGTAAAGATGATAGTACGGCAATGACGCCGAACGGAATCTGAAATGCAGGAGGTACACTCATGGAGTTAGAAGAAATCCTTGGTAAGTATGAAATTAAGACCGACCCGTCGTCCATGATCAACCTGGACGGAACCCTGATCTTCGAACTGAACGAAGAGGGCGCCCTCCGCGCCGTCATCCAGAACGAAGGCCACAACCCGAAGGTCATCGAAGATGTCGACTACGACTTTGGTGAGGCAGACGGTGCCTTCCGGTATCACGGCATGAAGATCAAATTCCACTGTGAGATCAACGAAGACGGCTCCATCAAGGGAGACGCCGACGCCGGCCTCATGGACATTGAATTCACCGGCCAGAAACTGGACGATGACGACGATGACGAATTTTAAGAACAACTAATGGGTTTTACCCGAAAAAAGCCTGTGTTTTCGGACACAGGCTTTTAATTTGCACAAATTGTTCAAACTCAGGTCAAATATTTTTGACAACCCGGGTCTAAAAGCGTATTATGATAAAGATAATAATTTAAAGTGTGAATTTATTGTCTATTCTGGATTGGGCATTGGGTTCACAAAGACGAAAGGGGAAGAATGAACGTGAAAACGCTTCGGAAAATTCTCAGCATCCTCTTGGCCATTGTCAGTTGTATTGCCATTATCATTTCCGCCATCGGCGTGAAAGATGCTCTTGGCATTATGAACGACCTGACGGGCGGCTCGGACTCCTCCAGCTCGGAGAGTGACGAGGACGAATCCAGCCAGACGGACGCGCTGAAAGTCCTGGAAGACGGCATCAACACGATTGCCGAAAACGAACAGGTCTACTTCGACGGCGTTCAGACCTATGTGGACGGTCTGGCCACCTACGCAGACGGCGAAGCTCAGCTGGCCGACGGCGCGCAGCAGCTCCGTGACGGTGAACAGCAGCTGGCCGAAGGCTATGCCGCTTATGCCGACGGCGAACGTCAGCTCGCCGAAGGCGCACAGCAGCTTCGTGACGGCGAAAAAGCTCTTGCCGACGGCAAACAGCAGCTCGCCGACAACAAAGAGGCCTATGAAGAGGGTAAAGAAACCCTTTCCAAAATCGAACCCATCATCCCGTACGTAGAGAAATACATCGAGATCCGGAACGGCACCATTGCCAACGTCCCCGGTTTCTCCACCGCACAGAGCTGGTTCGCATCTGTGGTTCGTCCGATCGCCGCGAAAATCGGCCTGGACATCCCGGATGACGAAAACGACCTTCCGCAGTACATCATTGACATGGTCAATGACGGTAAGGCACAGCTGAAGATGTACGAAGACGGCGAACAGCAGGTCGCCGACGGCGAAAAACAGCTGGCCGAAGGTTATGCCGCTTATGCGGACGGCGAAGCTCAGCTGGCCGACGGTGCCCGTCAGCTCCGTGAAGGCGAACAGCAGCTCGCCGAAGGCTATGCCGCTTATGCAGACGGCGAACAGCAGCTTGCAGACGGTGCTGTCCAGCTGAAAGAGGGCCGTGCCCAGCTTGCAGAGTTTGAGGACGGCGTGGCGCAGATCAAAGACGGTTTCGAAACCATCCGCGGCCTGCAGAGCTACAAAGATTCCAAGGGCAACTACGTCGTTGCTTCCCCGTTTGACGAACTCGGCAACCCGGACTACATCAAATACGATGAGAACGGGGACCCGGTCAAACTCTACAACGGTGACACCTACTTCGACACCGAAGTCGGCATGAAGATTGCCAAATCCGCACAGCGCTATGCGGCGGACCTGACCGAAAAAGCTACCAGCGAACTCATCGGCCGTATCGTCGGCAACGGCATCCTTCTTGTGGCTGCCATCGTCGGTCTGATCGCCGGTATCCTCGGCATCTTCGGTAAGGGTGCTGTCCTGGCCGTTATCGCCGCCATCCTGGGCGTCGTGGCCAACATCTGGGGCATCATCAAGGGCTACTTCAGCTACTTCCTGCCGAAGGTCGGCGGAACGGTTCCGGGCGAAGGCACGAAACTCCAGGCTGCCTGGGCTATCATCTTCGCCATCGTGGCCATCTGCACCGCAGTTGTTGCCATGATGACCCGCACCAAGAAGTCCAAGAAAGTCAAGGACAAGGTCGAAGACATCACCGACGATGTCAAAGACAAGGCCGAAGACGTCAAGGACGCAGTCAAGGATGCAGTCGACTGATTCTTCTGAACAACCACAAAAAGGGAACTCTTCGGAGTTCCCTTTTTTTATGGTTTTATATTATAATAAAACCAATATTTATGTGACTATTTATGTGACGGGGGAATGTCCATGAAAGTTGACCTGATGCAAAGCAAATGGTATCTGTACCTGACCGAATTCTTCTCGGGCATGGCGGTCATGGCCGTCGAACTGGGCGCCAGCCGATTGCTGGCACCGTACTTCAGTTCGTCCCAGATCGTATGGACCATTATCATCGGAACCATCATGATCGCCATGGCGCTGGGCAATCTGTTTGGCGGCAAATGGGCCGACAAGGATGAGACTCCGACCAAACTCTTCCGCCGGATCCTGATCGCAGCGGTCTGGATCGCCGCCATTCCGCTGGTTGGCAAATATATCATCGTTGGAATCACCGGGCTTCTGGTGGTCACCATCAGCACGAACCTGCTGATCTGGGCCTCCTTCCTGGCTTGCATGATTCTGTTCGTTTTTCCGCTGTTCCTGTTGGGAACCGTGACGCCTTCTCTGGTCCGCTTCACGGTCTCCAATGTCAAGGAGACGGGCAGTATTGCCGGCCGCCTCGGTGCGTGCAACACGGTTGGCAGCATCATTGGCACCTTCCTGCCCACCTTTGTGACCATTCCCACGGTGGGCACAGCGGTCACGTTTTTGCTGTTTGCCGGCATTCTGTTGATCATTGGAATCCTGTATTTTATTTTCACCGACACCCGGAAGACCAGCGCGGCCATTGCGCTCGTTCTGTTTACAGTCTGCGGACTGTTCGGCAACAACGACAGCTTTGCCTTCTGGCGGGACGACCTGACCTACGAAGGGGAGTCCGTCTACAACTATCTTCAGGTCCGGGATACCGAAGAGGAGACCATCCTGTCCACCAATGTGGCCATGATCGTCCAGTCGATCAAACCCAAGAATGCCACTCTGACCGGCATGTATTATGACTACGCTCTGGCGGCACCTGCCATGGTGGAGAAGGACGATCCGTCCATCCTGATCCTGGGCATGGGCACCGGCACATACGCCGAACAGTGCATGACGTATTATCCGGATGCCACGTCCAAGGGCGTGGAGATCGACGAAGCCATCACGGACCTGGCACACACCTATTTCGACCTCCCGGAGGAGATCCCGGTCGAGACCTTTGACGGACGCGCCTACCTGAATGCCGACGACCAGAAGTATGACGTCATCATGGTCGACGCCTATCAGGACATCACAATCCCCTTTCAGATGAGCACCCAGGAATTTTTCACCCTGGTGCGCGACCATCTGAACCCCGGCGGCGTCATGGTCGTCAACATGAGTATGCACACGACGGAAGGGGAGGACAGCTCCACCTATATCAGTGATACCATCAGCACGGTCTTCCCGGATGTGCGTGTGGTGGATGTACCCCACAATTCCAACCGGGAACTGTTCGCCACCATGGATGAATCCATCATGGACACGTTTGTGTCCGAAAAGACCCGGGAAGGGGACGAGGAACTCAACACCCTCCTGGACGACGTCAAAGCCGGCCTGACCCGCTGGAACGGCGGAGACCATATCTTCACGGACGACAAGGCTCCTGTCGAACTCATCGGCATGCGGACCCTGGACGACATCCTGGGTCAGATGACGGTGTTCTACAAGCAGGTTTTGGAAGAGCAGGGACTGTCGGGAGTATTGGATCGGATATAAAAAGAGAACAAAAGATTTTTCCTTTTGCCTTTGCTGAGAGCTCGAAACGCAGGAATTTTCTGGAGGGAACTGGCATCAACGCGCGGCCGGAAAACTCTCCACCGGAGAGTTTTCTGTGTCGGCCTTTCGAATCCCTCTGGTTCGCACAAAAAAAGAACTGCACCTAAAGGCGCAGTTCTTTTTTTATGGCGGAGAGCAAGGGATTCGAACCCTCGAAACCGCTTTGACGGTTTACACGATTTCCAATCGTGCTCCTTCGACCAACTCGGACAACTCTCCATGCCAGTCGACTAAAGGCTTCTATTGAATGCCTGTCGCGATTTCATATTATACCCAATGCGGAAGGCAAAATCAAGCGGGATTTCAAGGTTTTTCCGGGAAACGCAAGGTCTTGTGGTTTTTTATTCTTTTCGGAAATGTCAAACACAATTCAAATTGTGTTAACAGAAGGAAACCACAAGATATGGTAAACTAGGGACAGTTTGAACCCTATAAGATTGAGAAGGTGTTTTTATGAAGTGTCCGTATTGTGGCTGCGAAGACAGCAAAGTCATCGATTCCCGCCCCACTGACGAGGGCGAACGCATCCGCCGGCGCCGTGAATGCACGAAATGCGCCAAGCGGTTTACCACCTATGAAGTCATTGAAACGGTCCCGCTGATCGTTGTCAAAAAGGACAACTCCCGCGAACCGTTCGACCGCAACAAGCTCTTCAACGGTATGCTGCGCGCCTGTGAAAAACGGCCGGTCAGCATCAAGACGCTGGAAGAGGCGGTCTCTTCCATCGAGACGCAGCTCCAGAACTCTCTGGAAAAAGAGGTCTCCTCCACCAAAATCGGTGAGTTGACTATGGAGAAACTCAAGGATATCGACGAAGTGGCCTACGTCCGCTTTGCATCCGTCTACCGCCAGTTCAAGGATATCAGCACCTTTATTGACGAGGTCTCCAAGCTGCTCCAGGAACAGGACCACTAAACACCGGATTTTTGAATTCAGGGCCTGCCCGTTTTACGGGTAGGCCTTTTTTTGTCAAAAGGCGCGGGGCCCTTTTGTGAAAATCATCAAAAATAACGGATGGACAGGGGATTTTTTGGCAAAGTTATTGACACTCCTTTTAGGGACGTATAAAATGGAACTGAGAAATTTAGAACGGAGTATAAATTATTTTCACCCCTCCGTTCGCAGAAACATTTCTACGGAACAAACCGAAAGGAGAACCACGTTATGAATCTGCAGAAACTTGACGACGTCACCATGAACTATGCGTTCCCGGAAGTGGCCTATGATGATGACTACATCGTTGCCACCATTCAGGTCCGTATGAAGACCAAGAACATCGAGAAACTTGCCATGTCCGTGGCGGACGAACAGTCCACCGGCACCTGGATCAAGGTTGCTCATGACACGGTCGACAAGAGAAAGAAATTCGGCTGCAAAGTTCTGGCTATCTATGACGTTCCGAACGTCGGCTCGGACAAGGTCGAAGACCTCCCGCCGCTCTACATGGTCCAGCTCGGCTTCCCGATGGCCAACGTCGGCGCCAGCTTCCCGAGCATGCTCTCCACGGTCTTTGGTAACATCTCCGCTTCCGGTATGCTGAAGTGGATCGACGTTGCCTTCCCGAAGAAATTCGTGGAACAGTATCAGGGCCCGAAATTCGGCGTAGAAGGCATCCGGGACATCCTCGGTGTCCACGATCGTCCGCTCCTGAACTGCATGATCAAACCGAACATCGGCTGGACGGCAGAAGAAGGCGCTGAGATCTTCTACGAAGCGGCCAAAGGCGGCTGTGACGTCATCAAAGACGACGAGCTCATGCTTGCAGACGGCGACTTCTGCCCGCTTGAGAAACGTGCCAAGCTCTTCATGGAAAAAGAGCGCAAAGTCTTCGAAGAGACCGGCGAACACACCCTGTACGCCATCAACATCACCGACAACCTGGACAAACTCCGTGACAACGCCATGCGCGCTCTGGACTGCGGCGTCAACTGCCTCATGGTCAACGCCTATACCTGCGGCCAGGCAGCTCTGAAGATGCTGGCAGATGATCCGGAGATCAACGTCCCGATCCTTGCCCATGTGGACTATGCAGGCGCCTATGCCAGCTCCACCTACACGGGCATCAACGCGGCTCTGGTCGTCGGCAAACTGACCCGTCTCTGCGGCGGTGACATGCAGATCATGGGCCATCCGTGGGGCAAATTCCCGATCAACTACTCCTACTTCAAGCGCACCTTCCTGGCGTTCTCCAACCCGTGGTGGAACATCAAACCGATGATGGATATCGTCTCCGGTGGTTCCAACCAGCTCATGGTTGAAAAGGCCGTCAAGGATATCGGCATCGACTGCATCATCGGCGCCGGCGGCGGCGTTCACGGCCATCCGAACGGCTCCGAAGCAGGTGCCAAATCCATGCGTCAGGCCATTGACGCGGCCATCAACGAGATCCCGGTCACCGAGTATGCGAAGGATCACGAGGAACTGGCTGCCATGCTGAAGACCCTCAACCCGAACATCAAGAAGAACTTCGACCTCATGAACTAAGGTCCGGTTCCGGAATCAAACGCTTCTGCTACCCTGCTCTCGCAGGGTAGCTTTTTTTGTCCTGTTCTGTGTCAAAATTGTCGGAAAAGTCTAGACAAGTGTAAAAATCATAACTATAATAGATAGCAATTTTGGATTGACAGAATAGGAAAGGAATACGAATATGAAACGTTTTGGGAAACGGATCCTGGCACTGCTTCTGGTGCTGGTCATGGCGGTTCCGCTCTGCGGTCTCCAGGTTTTTGCCGCCAGCACAGGAACCGTGAAGAGCAAGCGCACATTTGACAACTACCTGGTCATCGGGGACAGCATTCTTGCGGGATATGGCTTGAAAGGAATGGTCGAGGACTTTCCGTATACCATTGACAATTACTTTGGCCTGACGGGTCCTGAAGTTGTGGAGGATTCGGCTCCACAGCTGATTGCGGACGCCATCGGTGCCAAGCACACCTACAAGATGGCCCGGGAATTCTGGACGGCCGCCAACATTCTCCGTCTGATCGACGACGAATACAACGCGGAACTGGCCCAGCCCAAGAACTACTACGCCCGGTTCCTTTCGGAGGTCACGTATTTCATTGGCTCGTGGATGTATCCGGGGGACCTGGAGGACCTTCGCAATGAAGCCGTTACGGAAATCAAAAACGCGGACGTCATCACCCTGGACCTGGGCAGCAATGACACGTTCTCCCTGGCCCTCTGTGACCCGTGGTTCCGCACCATGTACTACATGTACGGCATGGAAGTACAGCCGGCACTGACGTATCTGAAAAATCAGTTCAGCACCCCGACCTCCCTGCAGGACATGATCGACATGGTCGGCGGCTACGATGAACTGGTCAACAACCTGAATAAGAACATTGCTATCTACGTGAAAAACTACGACCGGCTCATCAAGGACATCCGGGAATTGAATCCGGACTGTGAAATCTACGTGGCCGGTATCTACAATCTGTTCGGACAGGCTACGCCGAAGGGCAGCATGCTGCAGAGCGCCCTGGAAACGCTGAATCTCCAGCTGATCGACGAACTGAAGGTCTATTATACGGAGACCAGTGAGTACCGCGATGAGATCACCTATGTCGATGTGATCGACACCGAGGTCTGGGATTCCTTCCCCATGTACACGCCCTTCTACTACACGAGCTTCCTGGTCCAGATCCATCCGGACCGCGTGGGTCACCAGTATCTGGCGAACCGGTACATCAAGGCGATGAACAAAAACGCTCCGAAAACAGGCGAGAAGAGCAAATAAAGAAAAGCGTCCCGTCAACTTTGGGTTGGCGGGATACTTTTTGCTGTGGTATGATAAATTCAGACGACATAATTCCCGGGATTTATGCCATAAAACGAAATCGGTCGGAATTGCGTCTTAGTTTGGAATGAATTTTGTAGGAGATGGATTGTATGAAAAAACTGACCCGGCGTATTTTCGCCGCCGCTATGGTTCTGGCCATGATCCTGGTCTGTGCGCTGCCGTCCTTTGCAGCGGGCACGGTCAAGAGCAAACGCCACTTTGATAACTATGTCATTATTGGTGACAGCATTGCTGCAGGCTACGGACTCAACGGCATGATCAAGGATTTCCCCTATACGCCGGACAATCAGATGACCTGGGCAGGGGACACGGTCGTGGAGGGATCGTATCCGCAGATCGTCAGTGACGCCATCGGCGCCAAGAAGGTCACCAAGCTGGCCCGTGAGGCCTATATCGCCCCGAACATCCTTCGGCTCATCGACCCGGAATACGACGCAGAACTGTGCAAACCGGAAAACTATTATGAGCGCTTCGTCTCGGAGTGCACCTACATGATTGCCAACCCGATCGAACCGGCGGAGACCGAGCGCCTGAAAGTCGTCGCTGTTGACGCCATCAGCACGGCGGATGTCATTACCATCAATTTGGGCAACAATGACACGTTCACCTGCGCTCTGATGGATCCGATCTACCGTTCTCTGTACTACAGCTACGGAATGGCTGCTCAGCCGGCCATGACCGCTCTTCGCGGAAACTATGTAGCACCGAAGTCGGTGGACCAGCTGATCTCCATGGTGGGTTCTTATAAGGATCTCTTCACGAAACTGGATGAGAACACGAAGAAGTTTGAAAAGAACTATGACCGCATGATCAAACGCATCCGGGAACTCAATCCGGACTGCGAAATCTACGTCATCGGCATGTATAACCTGTTTGCTCAGGCCGAACCGCAGGGCGGTATGATCCAGTCCCTTCTGGAAGAAGAGAACGAAAAGCTCTCCAACGAACTGAAGGATTACTTCACGGTCCGCAGCAAATACAAGAAAGAAATCTATTACGTCGACGTCTACAACACCAAAGTCTGGGACAACTTCCCGCTCTACACGCCCCTTTATTACATGTGCATCATGATGGGATCGCATCCGGACTTTGAAGGCCATCAGTACATGGCCAACCAGATCATCAAAACGATGAACAAGCACGCATAACCGCGAACCGAATCAATCAAATCTGCAGTTCTCTTCGGAGGACTGCAGATTTTTTGTGTGCGTTATGTGACGTAAGTTGCTGAATGGACACCTATTTTGACGTAGAATACTTCCAATTATTTCTTGAAAATGCTAAGCGAGGAGAGTAGAGCAATGAAAAAGCGCGTTGCCCGCATCGTATCCGCAATGCTTGCTGTCGTCATGATCCTGACCGGATCCATGATCCATGCGTTTGCGGCCAGTACGGTTGCCTGTAAGCGGACGTATAAAAACTACTGCATCATCGGGGACAGTGTGGCCTCTGGCTTTACCCTGGATCCGGACAACCCGGATGACCCCTATACGTTCCTGAACGAGAACTATCATCAGCACGACGATATTCCAGAGGGTTCTTATCCGGACCTGCTGCTGAAAGCCGCCAGTGTGCCGAAGTATTATAAACTGGCTCGCGAAGGATTCTCTGCCATGAGCGTACTCCGTGTGCTGGACCCGAGTTATGAGGAAGAACTGGCACAGCCGGAGAACTATTACGACCGCTACTTCACGGAATGCATGTACTGGAGTGAGGAGTGGAAATGCCTCAACCCGTATCCCTTCACGGTTCTTGAAATGCGTCTGGAGGCCCAGGATGCGGTTGCCGCCGCGGATGTCATTACCATCAACCTGGGGAACAACGACATCTTCACGAACTCCCTTCTGGATCCGATGATCCGGTATTTCTACTACATGTACGGCATGGCAGCGCAACCCACTCTGACCGCCATGTGGGGCATGTATGAACCCGTTACATCCCTGGATCAGGCTGTAGCCATGGTAGGTTCCTATAAGGACATCCTGACATTGGTCGAAGAGAACTTTGAAAAGTACAAAAAGAACTACGAACGTCTGATCAAGCGCATTCGAGAACTTAACCCGGACGCGGAAATCTATGTCCTTGGCATGTATGACGTCTTTGACCAGGACGGCCCGGAATCGGCCATTCAGCAGTATCTGGCCAAGTACAACCGGAGACTGATCAAGGAACTCAAAACGTTCTACACGAAAGAGAGCAAATACCGTAACACGATCCATTACGTGGATATCCGGGACACGGAGATCTGGCCGACGACCTCCATGTATACCCTCAACTACTACACCAGTTTTATCACCCATTTCCACCCGACGTTCGAAGGGCACCGGTACATTGCCAACCAGATCATCAAGGCGATGAACAAGAACGCATAACAGGAGACTCGTTTACATATTCTGAGAAGTGTCTAATACTTGCCGCGGCTGGCAATTTGGTGTAAGATGTTATTCGCTTACAGCAGTTGACACAATTTTGGGAAAAGGAGTCACGAGAAATGAAAAAGAGAATGAAAAAAGCCATAGCGCTGACTATGGTTCTGATCCTGCTGCTCTCGGTCGGAGTGCTTCAGGCAGCGGCCGCCAGCGTGGTCAAAAGCAAACGCACCTTTAAAAATTATGTCGTTATCGGTGACAGTATTGCCGCCGGCTATGCCATGAACGGCATCATTCCGGACTATCCGTACACGCCGGACAACCAGCTCCATATGACGGGCAAAGAAGTTATTGAAGGCTCTTATCCGCAGATCGTCGGAGACGCCATCCATGCCAAGTCCGTTTACAAGCTGGCCCGCGAAGAGTACACGGCGAAAAATATTCTTCGCCTCATCGACCCGGAGTACGACGCCGAAATGGCAAAGCCGGAGAACTACTACGACCGCTTTGAGACCGAATTCAACTATTATGTTGCGCAGTTTGGTCAGCCCGGTGACGTGGATTACATGAAACGCACTGCGGTGGAAGCCATCATCAACGCTGACGTCATCACCATCAACCTGGGCAACAACGACACGTTTACCATGGCTATGATGGAGCCGATTATCCGGACTCAGTACTACACCTATGGCATGTCCATGCAGCCGGTTCTTACTGCTCTCAGCGGCACCTATCAGGAAGCGGACTCCCTGGAAGACTGGCTTGCCATGTATGGAAGCTATCGGGATCTCTTCACCGCCCTGGATGAGAATACCAAAGAGTATGAGAAGAATTATGACCGCCTGGTTGCGCGGGTCCGCGAACTCAACCCGGACTGTGAAATCTATGTCGTCGGCATGTACAACCTCTTCGGTCAGGCCGAACCGCAGGGCGGCGTCATCCAGAGCCTCTGCGAAGAGATGAACGAAGAACTGATGGCCGAACTCGAGACCTACTACACCAAGACCAGCAAGTGGAAGAACGACATCACCTACGTCGACGTCTCCGGCACCGAAGTCTGGGACAACTTCCCCATGTACACCCCGTTCTTCTACACCAACTTCATCGTCTTCGTCCATCCGACTCCGGCAGGCCACCTCTACATGGCCAACCAGATCATCAAGGCGATGAACAAGAACGCGAAGAAATAAATCTTATAGAATCACAGACAGCGGCTCCTGAAGGGGCCGCTGTTCTTATATTCCGCGACGGTTGCGAAAAAAGGGGGAATCTATTAATATTTTATTATGGAAATAAGAGAATAAATTCTTGGATTTGAGGAGGAGAAGAATGAAAAAGAAACTGTTGAGAATGATTGCTGTGGTCATGGCCGTACTGATGGCCTTTACCACATTAGCGACAACTGCTTCGGCAGCCGGAACGGTGAAGAGTAACCGCCGATTTAAGTATTATGTGGCCATCGGAGACAGCATCCCGGCCGGTCACGGCCTGCAGGGGGTCGAAGACGGGGATCCGTATACCCTGGACAATCAGATGGAGCGGACCGGCCCCAATATCATTAAGGGCTCGTACCCGCAGCTGGTTCGGGATGCCATTGGGGCAGATGCCTATAAACTGGCTCGCGAAATGTATATGACCCCCAACATTCTCCGCGTGATCGACCCTGCTTACGACAAGGAGATCGCCCGTCCGGAAAATTATTATGACCGGTTCTGGACAGAGTACTGTTACCTGGCTGCGCAAGGCACCTCGTATCTGGATGACACGGACTACCTGCGGGAGACCGCGCAGGCCGCCATCCGCAAGGCGGACATCATTACCATCAATCTGGGCAACAACGACACGTTCTCCAAGGCCATGATGGACCCCTATATGCGCACGGCATACTACGCGTTCGGCATGAACATCCAGCCGGCGCTGACCATGATCCGGGACCAGTATCAGCCCATTGAGACCGAGGAACAGTTCCTGGAAATGTACGGTTCGTACGATGAATTTATGAATCTGGTCCACAAATACACAGAGGAGTACAAGCAGAACTACGAACGGCTGATCAAACGGATTCGGAAGTTGAATCCGGATTGCGAAATCTACGTTCTGGGTGTCTATAATCTGTTTGGTCAGGCCGAGGGCGGCTGGCTGCTCCAGGAATTCCTGGAAGAGGAGAACAAGAACCTGATCAACGAACTGAAACGGTTCTACACCAAAGAGAGCAAATGGCGGAATGAGATCACCTATGTCAACGTTAAAAATACGGAGACCTGGGAGACCGAACCCATGTATTCGCCGCTCTACTATCTGCACTTCCTGATTTCCTGTCATCCCACTTTTAAAGGTCACCAGTACATGGCCAACCAGGTGATCAAGGCCATCAATAAAAACGGATAACAAAAAAGTTGGACTCGTTTGAGTCCAACTTTTTTTATTCGGATTCGGTTTTTTTCTTCCGGAAGACCAGGAACTTGCTGAAGAGGAAGTTCAGGATGACGATGACCACGGAGACCAGAATCTTGGCCAGCATGCCGCGGGTACCGAAGAGGGTCTGGTCCAGGCCCAGCTTGACGAGGGCGGGGACCGCTACAATTTCCAGAACACCGGTGACGCCGCGGGCGCCGAAGAAGGAGACGATCTCCCGAAGGACTGTCGTGCCGCTCCAACTTTTCGATTCAAAGACGAAGATCTTGTCCACGAAGAAGGCGAAGAGCACGGCGCAGACCCAGGAGAGCGCGTTGCCCACGGCCACGCTTAAGCCGCCGAAGCGGACGAAGAGGCTGTAGGAGCCCCAGCTGACGACCGTGGTCAGGCCGCCGAAGACCAGGTATAAAATGTACTGCTTGTACTTCAAGTACAGTTCTTTGAGTTTGGCCATGAAGGTCCTCCGAATGCCGGTCCGTCAGTTGGCGGGCCGCAGGTGATAGCGGTTGATGTATTTGTCGACAGCCTGGCTGATCAGTCCGGCGGCCACGAAACAGACGATGGCTTCCACCAGTCCGTTGACGCCGACGAAGGCCACGACAAAGGCCAGGACGTTGGTGGCGTGGACGCTCTGGGCAATGTTCTGGATGAACTCGGTGTGCCACATGAGCAGGATCAGGGTCGACATGAAGAACAGCGTGTTGAGCAGGGCACCACAGAGGCTGGTGATGCTGTACGCCGCAAAGTTGTGTTTCTTAAAGAGCTTGAAGATAAGTCCGGTACAGAGGCCCATGAGCAGCCGGGTGGGAATGGTGACCAGGATGGTCTTCACCGGGCTGATGGACAGCATGGTGGCGGCGACGGGGCGGCGGCGCAG
>Ga0181612_171648_pt1 | contig 34313 bp, 19 predicted proteins | sample HoacroProtozoa21_FD_119630 | JGI IMG/M metagenome (GOLD analysis project Ga0181612, IMG submission 119630) | Hoatzin crop microbial communities from Cojedes, Venezuel. Combined Assembly of Gp0051906, Gp0051904, Gp0051908 | reverse complement strand
TTTCCCCAATTTGTGCACTGGCACTATCCCTGCCTTGGTCCTCTGCAGCCACTCTCCAGTCCTGGCTCTTGATTCTTGGATATTGAAACTATTCAGCCTGTTAGCTTTTACCAAATTCCAAGCAATGAAAATTAAACATTTATTTTTTCAATTTCCATGTAAGTGCCTTAAAGGGCTCTCCAGCTCGTGTGTGCTCTCATGTTTGAAATTCATCTTTTCTACCATGTGATATTGGTAGCTTTTCCCTCACTATATAGGCCTTTCAAAATGTTCGCCTTTTAAAGCAAAAAAAAAAAAACAGCTTACTTTTTATTTTTCCTGTGCAGCCCTCTTGTTCATAATAAGGTTAAATGTAAGGAACATAAACCCATCTGGAAATAAAATTATGTGCTAGGTTCACTAAAAAAAGTAATTACATTATAATCAAACTGTCACTTTATGAGATAGTGGGAGATGAAATACACCATAAGCTGACAAAAGAAGAGGACAGTTACTCTTTTAAATATCATTCATGGCACAAAGCAGTGAAGAAACTGAATTACACACGGCGTAACCAGGAAAGCTCTTGGAGCCAGGGAGGGGGGCCGTGGCACTACGACCAGAGAGACAGAGACGCTTTCTTCTGGTGGAAAGGGGGAACCTTCAGCCATACGCAGCTCAACGTGTGCGCAGGATACTACTGATAGCCCAAGGGTCTTTGGATACAGGGTGGGAAACACTGACCTATGATTAGGAAAGAAATACACTGAAGTTGTGCATCGTGTTTTGCATAGACCTCCGGTCTCTGCAGCTGTGACAGTTCTTCACATATCGTCCTTGCTTGCTTCACCTGGAGCATTTGTGCCTCACCAAGCTGACAGCCTGCATTCAGCAGAGGCTGACTCGTGTCTCGAGCTAAACACACAAGGGAATTGGGAATATCTGGATGCGTGAGGGGTTGTCTTTTTCATGCCTGGCCCTTTCTTGTGGCCCCTGTAACCTGCACTGCCTTAGTGTGAATGGAAATGCCTTGATTTGAGGGGAAATTCATGGTCCCGTGAAGCCACTGGGTAGATGGCAGCATTCAGGTGGGAGTGGTTTTCTTTAATCCTTCAGGCCCTTGTCGTGTGAGCTGCTGTTGATTAAAGTCCCTTTTCCCTCGTGACATAATTTCTTTGAGATTTGAGTCCTTTCACTGCTTTCCTTGCTCTGTCAGCTATGGATCCTTTACGCAGGCAGGCATTCCCAGCAGTGATCCTTGCTCCGACGCTTCAGAGCAGGCTGGTGGCAAGTGGTGGCATGGATGTGGGGAAGGGGAGAGGAAGAGGAGGTGGTGGTGTGATTTTGGATACCAGACTTGCCTTTCCAGCAAGGACCAGGGATATAAGGCAGGTGAGTGGCTGCAAGTTAACTCTCACGGATGGACTGAAGCTGGCGGAAGACTGGCACCCAGCAGAACCGCTCTTGCTGCCAGTAATGCATCTAATGAAAGAGAAATTTGTTTTCATGTAGGGCCTTTCTTCTCATAACTGAAAAAAGCTTCAGAAATATGAATGGGTTGAGCTTTGTGGTTAAGGAGTCTGATTTTGTTTCTATTCTAGAGATAGAAATGGTGACATACTGGGAGGTCCATGCTTTGGAAGTGGCGCAGCTGATACCTTTATTCAGTGTCTTGCTTTTCTCTTTTCGTGTTATGAATACAGAGACAGCTCAGCGCAGCACAGCACAGCATGCTGTACTGGCCGTGCATGGTGTCATTCACTATGCACAGTGGGTAAGACCTGCTTTGTGTATTCATGCCACATACCTATCTGTGAGCTTCAGGAAAACAGAAGCAGGGGGAGCCCACTGGAGACTTCCCAATGCTACAGCTCACTTTTTCAAATTCAAAGCTCTAATTTGTTTAAGTACAATTAGTTTTATTTTTCTAAGAAAACTGAAAAGGTTTCAGTTCTAAGAACATGAACATGAAATATAGCGTCATCAAAAAGAAATAGTAATAGAAGCTTGTCCAAATGTCTGTGTAATTGTGAAGTCTCTGTTTTGACAAAAATATCTTTTGTCAGAAACAGCTTTTGACAGTAGCGCTCTCCCTAGATAAAAGTAACAGTTTTAAAGCTACTGCTTCTTCCTTCTGTCACCAGATCTCAGCACAAGCAACCTCACTCACGGACTGCTAACAGTGGACTACTGATGAGCTGAAGTTTTGTATTGAAGGCCTCGTGGGCTTAAATTTAGCATTGTCCTCATTTCATGTTATGCTGCTGTTTTGGTAATAGGCTTGGTTAAATGCTGTAGTTTTCTTCTCATTAAATTCATGCTCCAATAGCCACCTCTATCATGCAAGATGTGTAAGATGTCTTGAACAATAAAAACCAAACCAAACCCAAAAACCCTTCTGTTCTCGTGAAAGAAGGTGCAAGTAGAGTTTTCTTGGCTTTGACTGTGCAGACACTTTCATGTGGCCACTGTGGCCTGCTGGGCATGACGAGGCTATTTGAAATACAAGTTACTCCTGTCCCAGTGCCTTAGGTAGTCTCACTTTCTGCATGATTATTCTGCTGCAAGGATGATGGCAGGGATACTGGTTCATCTCCATGCTCATCTCTGCACCCAGTAGGACACGGTCATAGCCCCGAAGTCACAGCAGAGCCGTGGGTGCTTCATGGTGCCTGGAGTTTGTGCTCCCTGGTGGATTTCAATCCTTAAGAAAGGTGGAGAATGAGCATGTATTCACTCCCTTTGGGTCCCACCGCCATTCTGGCTCTTTCTGGACATCCTCATATTGACCCTGCAAAAAAGGCTTCTAAACAGATCAGATGGTGCTCTCTTTTAAAAAAAAAGATCTGTTTAAACAGCTGGAACTCGAGTTAGGTTGTGCGAGTCTGTGGTGTAGGTAAGATTCATCGCTTTCACAGGGAAAGGTAAATTGAAGAAGCGGTATAATAACCTCATTTTAGAAAACAAACCAACCCCTTGAATCTAATATTGCTTAACCCCAGCGCAGAAAGATGTAAGGCTTTTACTTCTCCCGCTGCTAACCAAATTGCATGCACAGGAGGTATATTTTTACAAAGCTAGCAAGCTGCTTTGGAGAAGGTGTCAAAGAATTGGCAATGCAGGATACTCTCTGGTTTTTGACCTAGCCCAAACTAATCATCATTAGAGTCCTATAAACAACTACATCTTTCTGCTCTTGATCGTCTTTGCCCTGTGAAGATCATAGCAATGCAATTTAGCTGAGATAGATGTGACACTGTAAGGCTAAATACTATATTTTACCTGCCTGCAGCTGCTGATGCCCAGTGACCTAAATCACTACGCATGATAAAAAGGAAAATACATATTTTACCTTAAAAGTTGGTTTCTTTTTTTTGCTTTTTGCTTTTTTTTTGTAAGTAGAGTCGTGGAGGTGTGTAAAGAAAAAATGACCCAGCTGGGCCTGGAGCAATGTTCTCAGGATGTGTCACAGTTATGGATGATAGCAGAGAACGTAGCTGACTCAGCCTGAAAATGAGGGTGGCAAAATGACACTGGTAGGTTCATGACAATTTATGTATCTAGGGAGCCTACATACAAGTTCTGAATTCTGGCCTGGCTCAATGAACTTGTTTTTAGATCTTGACACTTTTTTTAGTTTCTTTTCTTTTTTTTTTTTGTTTTTTTTTTCCTCTCTTGTGTTATTTGCTTCAGCTACTGTGCTGACTGGAAAACAGACACTTGTTTATGAGGTGGTCTGTTAAGATCTTTTGCGGCCTGATGATCTTTCCTGGTCCTGAAAGGGAGAGAGATATTAGAGCTTTATAGCACTTCTCTGCAGGTACCAGGGCGCAAAGTGTCTGGCACAGCTTGACACCGAGGTATAAGGGCTAGACTTGCCCAAAATGCACTAACAGAGCAGCATTAACTTCTAGTTGCAGGATGCATTTGCTCCATACTTTTGTTGAAGGTGCCATAGGTCCCTCAGCTGCCCCCAAAGGTCTGCATTATTCCTAATTACCACGCCTGCATGCACTAGTTCTTTTTCTGAAAGCTGAAATATGCCTCCCCATTTCTGAAATGGCTGAGCATCTCTGTCTCTTTAGGTCATGTAGGTCTCCCTTCATCTCTCCACACCCATGCCGAGATGCATTGTGTGGGCAGCATACCTCTGAAACTGTTTTACTGTCTGGTTTCCTTACAAGAACCCCTATGAAGAGTAGTGAGGCCGATAAATCACATAGCTTTTTTCTGTTTTTTTTCTTCTTCAAGCATGCTGAGACTGAGGAAAATTACTATCACACTTCTTGTAAACCTGTCCTTGTGGCTGATACAAACCCTCCTAAAGGCATGTCAAAACAACTTGCTTAAGCGTGGTAATTTGCTAAAAGGTAACAATGTTGGTAAACAGGACAAACCCATATGAAGACTTGTAGGGAAAGAGCTTCAGCTATTTGTAATCTCAGGATTTTAAACAGAATATCAGCTGAGAGATGTGTGATGGATTTTGATTGTGGAGAAACCAAAGATGGAGGTTGTAGGAATCCATCTCCACTGTATTTAAAAAACCCATCTGTGCAGTGTCTCTTCTCTGCCTGAAGAAAAAGAAGCCTTCCATGTGGTCCCTGCTCTTCAAGGAAAGGCAGCAAGGCATGTTAACTTGGTTGAAATAAATCACTGGTCTTAATACAGCATTGGAACGAAATACACTCTAAAATCTAACCTGTGTAGGCCTAAGACAGTTGGGAGCTTTCAGATGTAGAATTGAGAAGCTGCTGATCTGCTCGCTTATTTTTCTGCTGTAATTATCCTCATTGTTGTAACAACCTACTATTTCATTTTATACTCTGTAGATTAAAGCCAGAATTACTAATGAGCAGGATTTTTTCTGCCTCACTGTAAACTGCTCATGGCTTCATTAGAAGCGATCTGAGCTCTTTACACTCCTGACTTCTGACTTGAAATGGATGTGTCATGCAAAACAAGCACAATGGGAAGGACTCTCCCATTCTCACTTAATGTGTTTGATGAAGGAAAACCCCTCCATTAAAGTACTTAATAATAAGTCTTCTAAAAAATAAAGGTTTAAAAATCCAAATTCTTTTTCCTGGCTTTAAACTTTCTCGGTCCTATTGGCCAGCATTGCCACTGAGGTCTCTATAATGTAAATCCCATTACACAGCACTTTAGTTCTGGCCTTAGAAGTAAAAGGAAAGCTGACCACAACATTTAATCTGATTACTTATTTTGCTAGGACTAAATCTATTTTTCCAATGGAGTTATTGCATGCAGGCACGTCAGTGCTGGACCTGAGTTTCTTAGTAGAAGGTGGCACTCCCCTAGAGTTTAACATGTTCTTCAGCCCTACTCGGCAAGAAATAAACTCAAAATCTGAGACATATATGTAACTGCTATGTGGGTTTGGGGTTTTTTTTAGATTTCCCCTCCCTTCGGTGCTATTAACTTGTTTGATGAACCTCATCATGCAGTCTTTCCAAACTATCTGCTTACTTCAGTGTGTGATACCTTGCTGTTACAAGCACAATTTACCCCTGCATACCCCAACAGATCACATCAAGCACAGTCATTCTAAAAGGGGATATGTGATAAATAGAAAGTAAGAGAAAATTCAGGAATCAAAAATAAAGCAGAGCTTACTCAGAGGCTCAGATTCCCAAGGGACCTTTTTATGTACAGAACATAAATCTAGCTAGTCGTAGTCACTAAGACACATGGATGTCAAGGCTTGGGATGAGTGACTTGCTAGACCATTAATAACAGAAACAAATTACACCCAGATATGAAACTGCAAGTAGAGTCAGAACCCTGCCCTTAAAGAGGTTTTGCACATTAGCACCGTAACCTTGAAATTAATCTTTCCTCCTTTAGCTTTCTCATATCTATTGCAAGTAGAGTTGCTATGATACCTGTTGAACTATCTTTTGGCAGCCATACTGGGAAGATGCTGATTAAAGAAGAGAGGTCATTGTATATGGAGCTGGTATACCAGATGAGTATTGCTCTGATCATGTCCAAAGGAAAATTATGTGTGTGGCTTGATTTTATGGAAGCTAGCAAGAGACCTGGTTGAAAAAATACAGTATTCTGGAAGATAGCCTCATCTTTCTTGTGGTCTACCTAGTTAAAAATATAATTGTAAATCAGCTCAGAATGAACTTTCTCCCTGAAGACATGATCTTTGCTCAGACTTCAAGTGATGCTTCTGAAGCATCAAAATATGTAGACAGTGGTCACAGACTGAGACTGAGAGCAGACAGCACCTGTTTTAAGCTTCTCCAGGACACATTTAAAAAAAAAGCCTCGACCGATTCAGCTTTTATTTGTCCTACAGGCAACTAGGAAGCTTAGAGCAGTTTATGGGCTTTCCATCACTAAGACAGATCTGAGAGTCACTGGCATGGAAATGAAATTTCAGGTTACAATAATAAGGGATGTATCATAAGGACATGATAAGCACCCAGTGAAATGCATGAGCTTTTTAATGGGCCTTTGTAGGAAAGATGCTGTGTTAGGCAAGCAATAATATCCTCAATGCTCTGCACCAGTGAAGGTGCAGGTAGCAGCCAGAGGAAGGTGAGTGAGGTTGGATGGTAGAGTCATCAAGTACTTTTATGAAAAGACAGTGACAGAAGACAACCAATAACAGAAGCACAGTGTTATCGCTGCTGCACAGAGTCCCAGATGAATAACCATGGTAAAAAACAAACCAAAACCAACTAAAGCTGTGTCAGGTCACTTCCTGAAAATCTCCCCAAGTTCTCAGCCTGGAGTCCCCCAGTGTTTGCTGTTAGTGATGTACCTCTTCATTCCCGGCTGCACCTAAATGTTTCAGGGCTGAAAAGGAGGTTAGGTGAATGGTGAAGCTCACCAAAACATCTTTCTCTGTTAACACATCCTGTTGCCTGGACAGTAGCTAAACATATTTTCTCTTCCTCACCCGTTAGTCCCACAAATCGCTTTATTTGTACCAGCTCCAAAGCAATGCTCTTATATTATTAATTCCCTGCTCCATTAAAGCCAATCAATAGTTTTCAGACCTGTCGGTGTCCCCAGCTGTGGACATTAGACTCGCCCAATGGCTCCTCTCACATCTTCCCAGCCTGGCCTGATGCATCGTCAGTGACGTGGTGACACAGCAGAACTGCAGCCTCTCCCTTCTGCTGGTTCAGGCTCTGGGCCCCCCTTGACTGACCATGCTTTAGGGTGGGAGGCTCGACCCAAGACCCCGGGGTCCCCTCCAGCTGACTTTTACCCTGTGGCTCTGTGTTGGATCCAACAGGCACACCACTGGCTTGAAGACAGGCTGGCTTTGAAATTGGCACTTTTGCTCAGCGTAGCTTAAATACGCCAGGCTTTATCACTGGCCAGAATAACCAGCTCTGTCAGGCACAGCAGGTAAACTGGAGGGATCCTGGCCTGAAGGAAAGTAGAAGGGAAAGAGGAAGCCAGATTTGTATGTGAGGAGATGAAGGACAAAGAGGTATAGCCAGTTCCCCAGGTTTACAAAGCTTGCAGGAGCTGAGAACTGAGCTAGGGTATTTGGAGTCTGAAAAGTATCTCTGTGTATATTTTCACAGCCACATAGAAAACCAGAATTTTCTTCAGCAATACCAGCTGCCTGGGCTTGCTCGTGGCAGGATGAGCTGTTTTCTGAAGCATGGAAGGGAAGGTCGTGATTTGCAGGTGAACTTAATGACTGACCTTTGTTAGTTACCTTATTTGACATTTTTTAGAGGTACTATCGTAATGTCTACAGAGAGGACAGAGGCGTAACATTCAGTCTGCCTTATGCAAATTAGAAGTGGGAAAATGGGCTTAGGTAATGGGGATGTCATAAATATCTGTGAGTTATGAAGTGGTGCTTTATCAGAAAGGTCAGGAGCAGAACACAGTGATTGCTCACGACCTCATATTCATCAAGAGTCCCTCTGATCCCTGTGTGTTGGTCCTTTTGTACCTTTGAAAAATACACTGATAAACAGACAGCTGTAAGTGGAGACTAAAGAGGATCATACCACGAGTTAAATTAACTCTACCAGAGGTGGATAACTCCAGTGGTAATTCTTCCCTGTCTACTGGTGTTGCAGTGTCAGATGTGGTGTATATTCAGATGCATTTCTCCAAGGAGAAATGAGGCCAATGAGCAATCATTGTGTCATATAATCAAATAATTGTTCTTTATCCTGCTATAGATGACTATTGATGGCAAAAATTGCCAGAAGGCACTCATACACAGAAAGGATCAGTGTGTGCACAAGAACTGCCACAGCAAAGCAGAGATCTTACCCCAGAGCAGGGTAGAAGTACAGCAAGGGTGAGGAGGAGCTGTGCGAGCAGCCCAGCAGTAACTCCAAGCTGTCTTAGTGATGCAGCTTTCTTTACTTGATTTCTGCGTTACTTTTCCTGGTCTGACGATCTGAAATTGGGCTCTGCCTCTCCCAGGAAAACCTGTGGTAACGATCGTGTTCAGTCAGGTTTCCGTTTATGGACTTGGTAAAGGTGATGGCCGTAAGGGCCCATTTATTAAAGGAGTAACTCCCACTCACGGTGTCCCTGTAAGAAAGGAGGAGTACTTCAGATGGAGGAGGTAAAGGACAGAGATTCTGGCTGCGATTCACAAAAAAGGAAGCTGGGTCTTTAGAGTGCTTCAGTACATACTCTTACACACATCCGTGTCTCGGGAATGCAGCCAGCATGCAAGTGCACTAGATTTGAATGCCCGTAATGCTCACCACAGATATCCACTGCTGGGTGCTTATCAGCCAAGTATTGTAGGCCAAGCATGCATTTCTAGAGTTTATGCCACAGACATAGGGTGCAGGACTGAGTAAACAATGCAATGATTACACAAATTTAGAAACAGAAAGGGCACATGGTGATTAATGGGCAGTTGCGTGGTATCTTTTGCTGCAGTGAGCTAATTAGTAGAATCTCTGTAAGCCTTTGGAAAGCCTTAGATGTAACAATATCTCTTCATTTCTTCTGAATTTTCCTTCATTGGCTTTTCCCAATTATTTAGAGTGGGCAGTACTCAAACAGCGTCAACTAAATCAAAAAGGTTAAAACTGTAAGTGGATGGACACACATACAAATAGTTCCGTATTTGAGAAATGGATTTTCAGACAAAATTACTGAACTAATTAGCAGTAATTGCTGAATATCTTTGTTGCATTTATGTTTTACAATTTGTCTTACTCAGTTAAACTTCGTCATAATCAATAAGTTAATTCTCAGGTTTCACTGAGGGGTGTAACATCAGCAGTTATTAGCTTTGTCTCCATGGGAACAAAATCACTTCAGGAACCTTTAAGTTTATTTTAGGGTTAAGAAAGGTAACAGTGCTCAGCTCTACAGGGATCATCTTGTTCCGTGTCAGTTATTAACCAATTAGGGAAGTGTGGACTGTGTTTGAAAGGAGCTATTCTGTGGGCTTGTAGACAGGAAGCTGGGGATGAAGATCTGGAGCCGAACATTTAGCAGCTGATTCAATGTCAGAGTAACAAATTTTAGGCTGTGGAGATGTTATTTATAAGTTTAAAATAATAGGAAAGGGTGACATTCTGGGAAAGTTTCTTTTCATGATTTTGTCATCACCTTGTTGATGGTGGCTTGCTATTGAGCATGATTTATCATACATAGATGCTGATGACACAGAGGATGTGAAATAGAGTACCCTTCTGCGAAGTTCTAGTTCAGGAAACCTGTCACTTCACATTTCTCAGTTCTGTTTTGTTATAAAACTGTGATACTGCTTTCACGATCAGTCCAACCTGTCTGACTAATAAAACACTATATTTAGCTTGTAGCATATCCACTGTCTGAACCAGAGGAGAAATCATCGGGATGAGTGTAGTATGTACAATCCTGTTGTACTCAGTTGTTGCAGACATTGAGAGAGTGCTTAAAAAAACAAATCAAAACAAAACCATGTCGGAATCTTTGTGTAAGGGTAGTGATTGCGTGGGGGCTCAAATGTCTTGAACAGGTTGGTGGTTTGCAATCTGGATGGCAACAGGACTCTCCATTGCAAGGACATTTGTATCAGCATTGTATCCATTGTTACTGATTACCTTAAACAACATACAAAGCACCTAACTGTTCAAGAGATGGTGAACATTTCTTCATCTGCTGGATCTCTTCCTACTACTTCCAAGTGCCCCACCTATCAAGAACTTGGTCAATTCTGCAGCAGGAACTGCCTGGGGAGTCACTGGGACAGCCAGATACACACCTAGGATGTTCATCAGCACACTGACTCATAAAAGATTGCACTACCCATAGCAAAGATCTACCTGGGGGAATCTAGTACTTTCCAAAATTCTCTCCTGAATAGCTCCTGAAAAAGCTAGTCATGTGTTTTGCTGTGACATTGACTAGGAATTTGGTCCACACCATGCCTCACATCCATCTTTCGTGTGAACAGTCCACTGATTCTTCTGTGCAGAGACCAGCCAGAATTCTACTAAAAACCTGGAACCCAAGGAATTAAGGACAAAAATGCACTGGAAGTACAAGCAGGCACAGACTTGATTACACCACAGTTATAATTATAGAACAAACTTGAGTTTCTTCCTCATATCGCACAAATAAATTAAATGCAATAGCTCTTGCCACACAATACGTATAACAGTAATTTACAAGGTGTATTTCCATTCTTGCTGTTGCCCCAGGAAATGGTAGATGCTTGCCTCTCAGCTCACACATCAGGAACTCCTTCATTTCTGTCATTGCTAGCTAAAATAAGTCATTTACACAACCAAACTGATCTCGGTATATCAACATGCAAAATATTGTTGCCTGCTCAAAGCACTGCTCTCATACCCTCTGTAAATTGAAAAGATAGCTCCTTCTTAAGCTGTGGGTTGAATTTCAATATGAATTAAAAAAAAGCAGCAGCATTTTCCAGGATATGAGCTTATAAACTTAACACTAGCTACTTCACCTTTCATTTCTTGTTACTTGTGACGCTTATACTTCTGTAACATCAGCAGTTGTTTACAATGGTTAGGTTGGTGAATAAAAACAAAATTAATAGAGCTCTTTCCATTAAGAACATATCAGAAGAAATTATTGAAAATGTCTTGACGGTTAAAGCATCCAACATAAGATGCTTCATAAAATGTTAGTAATCGTTCAGAATTTTTGATCTGCAGCTTCTTGTGGCAGAGGAGCAAAAAGCCAAGCTAATGTTAAGCAGCCCTTGGCAAACATAAATGAATGTGTAGAAGCCACACAATTCAAACTGACATTTTCTACAAACAAAGGCAACTCTACACTGTTCAATAATTGAAAAATCCCTGTGGCATGAACGTACATAATGATGGGCAGCGAAAATACTTCATCTTCCTTGCAATGCTTGTTGCGGGTTTCATGACTGGAGCTTGCTGAATTATTCATTGGAAAGAGCTCTTACTGTGGATGTGTCTCCTTTTTGCATTCAGAAGTCAAGAGATGCTGTGGTTCAGTTAGGAGAGGCTGCTATATGATACCCATTGGGTCATCTCCAGTGCCCAGAGACATAGCATTGGGTTGAGAGAATCAAAATGTCCCTTTGTAGAATCACAGCTGTAGTTTTTAAAAATTCAGTTTTCTCCCTAATTTTATTTAGTCAGTAGTTTATTATGCAGTTAGGTGCTGTACAACTTTCTTTACATTCTATGTGCTGCTCGGCTTGCTACATGAACTTGTTGCTCCCGTGTCTCACACTGTATTTGGACACTCAGCTCTGTCCATGGATCTTCACACACATTTAGCAATGCGACTGCACAAAAAGGACTGAATACAAGCTGTGAAGATTCAACATCCTAGTGTTTTCCCATCTAGCCTATTACCAATTCAACGCTTTCTTTGATAACCTGAAAGCCAGACAAATATTTCTGGCAAGTGTACATGAAATTTGGTTTCAGGTAACCAGTCACTGCCATGCCTGTTGAAAGCAGTCAGCGAGAGTTTTGGTCAGGTCATCAGCTTCAGAGCACAAGTTCCTTGTGACAAGGAAAAAGTTGTAGAAACTTCTTTAAAAAGTATTGTCAGTGTTTTGCTGGGCATAAAGCAAGCTATCCCAGTCAACTACTGCAGTTAGTCTCCAAAGCAGTGAATCATCCAAAAAAAGCAATGAATCATCCAAAAATGCAATGAATCATCCAAAAAAGCAATGAATCATCCAAAAACCCAATTCCTTGTGACCGTCATAATTTTTGATGAAGTACTAGATTGTGACCATCTCGTGTATGGATAGCGCATTCAGTCAGTCAGCATTGTTGCAGGGAAGGGGAGGAAGTCTCATACTTCTGGTGAAGTTGCCAGTAAAGAGCTGAAGTACGTTCATCTCTTCCATTTTAATTTGGGCTACATAAGCCAGATTCTTGCTCTCGGTAGAGTCTTGCAAATCATAAGCAAACCACTGACTTGAGAGGGAGAACCCTGCCCACTGGGTTTTAATAATTCTGATGTGTAACTATATTTTTTCCTAGAAAAACATTTCTAAAAGAGTGTATAAACTCCTACCATTAAGCTTCACGGATCTCTCTCTGCAGCATGTATTTTTTAAATTATAAATGTTTATTTACTTTGGCACATTAATGAAAACAAGATATTTTTTTTTTGTACATTCTAGAGTGTCTTGAGAACCGCATCTTACATTACATCAATCTGCAGTGCACCTGAATGTCCAGAAAAATTTTTGTGTTATTCTTATACAGAGTAAATGAAAGTTGAGGGAGAGGGGATAATTTTTTGGAGGTGGGGAGGGAGAATTCTCCATTTGTCCCAATACTTCTTTAAAATTCAGTAAAACTTTTGAGGATTATTTTGTATTATAAGCAACAGAGTTTGGTAGTTAAGAAGGGGCAGGAAAGGTAAGCACTAGTAAATCTACATGCTATAAATTTGAATGACAGCTATAAAAAATGATTTATATTCTCTAGGGGTGGAGAAGAGCAAGTGCTAGAAAAAAATCCCCAATCCAAGGTATCTCTTTTTAAGCTCTAAACATTCAAAGATGTTCCTTCCAGGTTGTGTATTCCCCACTGGTTGTCCCATAGTTTTCTGTGCTCAGTTTTACAGTGCACTAGGTAAGTTGTGTCATATCATTTTCTTTGAGCCAAAAATCACATGTAGCTGCTCATGTACACATTTGTCAATGAAGCTGGCACGTACAATATGTAAGGATTCAAAAGGGAAAATCAAATAAAGGATAGGACAGGGAAAGAGACTTCAGCATGTGGGAAGCATAAGAAGAAAACTTTTTTTGTTTCTTTATGTTATTAAATGTTAGCAAAAGATTCATGAGAAGTTTGAGATGAATGCTTGAACAGTCCAAGTAATTTAAAGATGACTAAAAGTAATTGAGAAATTCAGCTTTTACTTTAATCTGACAAAGGAAAATATTTGTACAACAGAATGTTACTTTTCAATATGTGAAAAAGGAAATTACCATATACCCCTTCAAGCTCCAGCTTCTTGTAATTTTTAAAACCATCCTGAATATAGAGTTTTCTTTGTGTGACGTAAAATCAGTTCCTTTTCCCCCCCATTTGTGGGTGAGATGGGTGAACAGTGGAATCATTGTTTTCCAGACTTCATTATCTAGCAAATAAATGGGCTGGCCCAGCCTCGGTTCTGACACCTCATACACCAAATCCAACTAGAGCATGACTCCTGTCATGGTGGAGCAAACCTGTAGCTCCTCACTTGTGCTGGTTACACCTTGCCACTGTGAGATGAACCGTCAGGGCATAGCTACGGCCTTGAAAAACGGCTCCCTGACACATTTTTGGTTTCCTCACCTCACGGTCCCTGCAGCTCCCCTGTCATAAACACTGTGACCGAGGCGTGTGGGATGGCTCCTCACCAGGGCTGCTTTCAGAGCAACTTATTCTTGAGGCTTTCTTGTCTTGGGGCTTTCTGCTGTTGGCATCCAACTTTCAGATGCCCAGAGGCTTTCCCTGTCCTCAGAGCATCGCTGCTGGCATTTAGGGGAGACCCTGGAGCCAGACTCCTGAAGTCAAACAACACAAAAAAACCCAACAGGAAACCCCACGAGAGGGACCCGGTACCTGAAAACAGTGGTGTGGTACCCCTGCTGTATCCATCAGTCCCCCATGTACCTCCTAAATCTTTTGTTCAATGGAAAGAAAGCAAAGGAAAATAAGCAAGTAGCATTGTCCATGTACACTTGTGAGCATAGCAGCTGAAGTCGCCTCGTAGGGGACCATAAATCCAATAGCCAGCTACATTTAAAAGAGCAAAAATGCTCAGGTCCATTTGAAATAGCACTGCGTGCCAATACCAGTGGCTCTATATATGTCAGAAATGGCTTTTGAACACCGTAAATCAATCCTCTAGATTGCTAGAAGAAGAGGAGCTTTGGTCAGGAGATGTCAAGAGATACCAGGCTGCAATAGCTCATAAAGGAGCCTGCCTCATATTGACGGGTGAAACATTTCCAGAGATAAATATCAGGATGGCGGAGTCATTATCCAGGCTTTCTTGTTGAAAAGGAAATCTTAAAGAACCCATTCAATTATTTTTTTGTCCCCTAAAAGCGGTAAAAGAGAGATCCTGCCTCTAGCGCTGCAAACCGCCCGTTGTAAAGGCATGTGCTTGTGTCCAGCACTTCAGTCGGTGCTTTTGAAATGTGAGTTTAGTTGCTATGGAGAGGGAAGTCTTCTCTCCCCTCACGACCGCCTCTGCTGCCCCCAAGAAGTGTGGATAAGCAGTGAACAACATGACTTTCTTCACCCTACCCTTTCAGCATGTTTCAGCACTGTTTCTAGGCACCAAAGGTATCAATTACCCCTCCTGTCATTTACCGAGAAGCAGAATACGTTGGAAGTCGTGGTTGCAGATCCCAAGGTGAGGACAGAGGGCAGGAGGCTGCCGGGTCTAAATTCTGGACAGAGACATCTCGAAAAGACCTCCAGCTGAAGCAGTGGAACAAAACTCCATAAACTGGTTTGGTTTTCCACCATACAGTAAAACCTGCTGAAAGCTTCATATCATATATCGAGGTTCTGGTGTAGTAAAATGCCACGTTATTGAGAGCAGGACTTGAAACGCACTCAGTCCAATCCAGAGGTAAATTAAAGTGATCACCTTTCAGTGACTTAGATTTGTCCAGCGTGAAATAAATTTATTGGAGACAGGCACATCCCTTATAGACAGGGACACGTTACTGAATTCTCATTGTACGGGAAATACTATTGATCCTTGCAAGCACTCCCAGAGGGATGTCATGGACTGGAGCAGGCCCTTGAGACTGTATTTACTCTGACCAATCTTCAGAAGACATTCATTCGGGGTTAAGATAAAGGCATGTTATTGCTTTTCTGCTGCTTTCTTGTACGATAAATGAAAAATTCTGTACTTCAAAGCTGTCAGTCCAATGATCCTCACCAAAATTAATACAGCTTTTACAGGAAATACGATTTTGTTTATTTGCACCACGAGGAAAAGGGGAAAATAAAGGGGAAAACATGACTGTAAAATGATGCTTTCAGAAATATAAATATAGCACGTAGCATTTATGAAAAAGAGGAGAAATAAAAAAAGTGCACACAATTTTTCCTGACGGTAGGATTAAGACACCTGATTAAATTTGTGCAAGAGGCAGTTACGATTTTTTTGAGTGAGGCTTCAGTGTTTTATTTAAACAAATGTTATTTAAAAAAACATTCTTACAGGAGTTGTCTCAGAAAATGACATTTTGATTGTTTTTTCCTGATCAGGGGAAAATCAAACTTCAGGAAAGTGGTTGGAGCCGCAGCATTCCTGCTGTGAGAGAATGCAGGGTATCTGAGACACGTTCAGGTCAGCTGTTGAATTTATTCATTATTCAGATTTTTTTACATAAAGATGAGTGCTACTTCAAGTCTCAAAATTCTGACTTTTTTGCCACAGCATGTTTTTTTTAGCCAATTGTGCTTTCTAAGGATATATGAGCCTACTTTAAGGCTTTGAAGCAGAAGGTTATGGTAATACAGTAATAGGTTTTACACAGTTCTAAAAGCTTTATACATATAGAACATACATGGAATAAGAGAATGACAGTAACACCTTTCTTTTTCCAGCACTATTGCAATGATTGTTTATCAATAAATACATACTGCACTTTACAACCACATTATAAACAGTCGGAGCTGAATGAATTTCAATTATGCAGACCAACGATATTGCACCATCCATTATATATATCAAACCTAGGCATAGGCCTGTAAGCTTTTGCTGCTTCACTGATTTTTATTGCCGTACAAAATGATAACTGGAAACCATATAGAACAAGGCAAATTAAGAATCTATTGGGGAGAAAATGCAATTGGAAATGAACATCATCCTGGAAGCTACATTCACGAGCCAAATGCCTTGTGAGATTTTATCTTCCATGCACAATGTGATGATATTCCTGTGTATATATGGTTAAATTAATTTTCCCTTATCAGCATAAAAATGTAGCTGGCCAAAATAGATTAGAACTGCATAACATGTTGGATCACATTTTATTTAGGTGGAGAAGAGGAAAATATTTAATTTCAGCCTGGAATGGTATTGAGCAGAATGAATGATTGAGTTCAGACAAAGCGATCATGCTTCCCGGGGTTTTTTTCCTTTGTTGCATGAATGAAATGATCTGTAAATTCCTGACAAGATGATGAGTTTCTCTGTTGCAGAACAGTGAAAAGAAAATAAAATTATTTCTCTGTGGTCAAACAGAAACTCCTGATCCTGCTGGAGCCTAGTCTCACTCTTTGAGGGATTATTCAGTTTTTCTGGGGTTGAGTCAGTCAGCTTTTGTGCAGTTGAAGCGAAGGTGGGATGAGGTGGTCTGTGTCCTGCAGGATTGTCCTCTAAATGAACTTGTCTTCTAAACAACTGTAAAATGCCCATGTCTGTTAATAAAACCTGGCATGGTCCACAAAGGATAAGCAGTTGACTTCAAACCAGCCCAGTCAAGTTGTACCACAAACCTCCCATTTGCTAGTAAGATTACATTTGCCTTTTTTATCAGTAGTTTCTGTTCACCTGTAACTACTCTGAGCAAGGGGTGTCGGGGCCACCAGCCCAGGGGTGCCAGTCTTGCCGCTCAGCTGAACACGTGCAGCAGCACCCGGGGCCCAGAGGACACTGTCCCCTCTATACAGTCCTACTGAAATCCATGAAATGGAAGAAGATTTCATTGTGAATTAGGAAAAACAGTAGGAGAAGGATGGCATTTTGGGGTCTTTTTTGTTCATTTTCTGATTCTATTGCTTTGCTTCTCCTTGTCATGTAGGTGTTTCTTGAGGTTGGTCAGGGTTTACATTTTTTTTTCTTCAGCCACAATGCTACAGAGAATTATACAGCCTTCAGCTATTTTTTGTGGAAGCTTTTGAAGACCGCTAGCGTATGCCTTAGCTTCATGTTTCAATGACAAAACCCCCTTCAAACAAGACAGGCAAATATCTGCAGTAGAAGGAGGTTTATTTTGATGGCTGCTTCTAGTTTCAGCCATGTAGATATTTTTTAATCCAAAATTCAAACATTGTTGAATTGAACTGGTGATCATTTAATCTTAAAATGAGATTTAATTGCACTTCTTTTTCTTAATTTAATTGCTTATTTTTGATTTTAGGTATTTCACTGTACTTCTTCAGTATACCAGATTTAATTCATACTTGCTTCTACTCGATCTTTAAGTAGAAAATATTTTATGTGCTGTGCTAAACATTTTGGCCAAGGTACCCTTTCTAATGTCCAGGACTTACTTCTCTCTATATCTTGTGTGGTGAAAACCTCCCCATGGCAGGTTGCATTGCACAAGTCTCTCAGAGACTGACGGCACCACTCTCATGTGACTGAACTTCCCATAGAAGTGAATGGAAACCTCAGCTGTTTTGGAGCTTGGGAGCTAATCTCTGTTCACAGCACCTCATCAGGATGCAAAATAGCTTCTTCAAACTGCATTTACTAAGACAGGTTTATCTGGAAAATGCCTTGAGTAACTCCTATGTTACTGTTCATTACAGAGTAGTTCATAGAGTACTATGGGTGAATGGAGCCTCCTGGAGAAATACACATCCTGCTATGTTCATAATGGAAAATAGATGAATTTTCTTTAAAAGCTATAAAGCCATCTCCACGCAAGACTGTCAAAACAGTGGTAAGATGTCTTCACTGTCACGGAAGGGTTGACCTTGTTGATATTTGGGGAGATGGATGTTAAATGGCTTAATGAAGGGAAATAATTCCTTCAGAAAGAAGGATTTTGTTGAAACCTTAGAGGGAGTAGCTACCACTTCTCTAGAAATTGTTAGACTAGACTGTGGTTATTAATCAACAGAAGAATTTGGCTTAATAAAATATATAAACTAAGAATAACAAAACTGAGGTTTGTCCACTGTAATTTTGATTTTAGAAGTTTTGTGTATCATAATTAAAACTAGCTTCTTATACTCCATACCAGCTCTTGTGTGCCTAACATTGTGCCCGGCTCTTGGTTTTCTTGGGTTTTTTTACGGTCGTATCAACTGGTTTTGTGAAAGACATTCCCTCTCCTTGCAGATCTCACTTATCTCTATAGACTACCACGTTTCTAAGAAACAGTTGCACCTGCTTAATGGAGGCACATGCTATTTAAGCAACCAGGTGAATTGAGAGACATTGAAATACACAATGAATAAAGATAATTCACCTGGTAGCTATCACCTGATTTTACCCGTAATAGAAATGTCTCTGGGTAAATTTAGTAAACTAAATTTGGTTGAAATAATTGTAAAAATAAATTATTCAGTTTAAGTTCTACAGATCAGGTGTTTTAAACAGCCAACACTTATGTTAGCAGAATTTTAAATGTCAGTTTAAGTGCATATTCCCTATATCCTAGGGAGGAGAAATAAGGAAGAAGAATCTTCAAGGCACCAAAGATCCAGTATATAGAAGTAGAGTTCATTTTAAAGATTAATTCATTGAAAAAATTGGATAAAATCCCCACTTTTCCCCCTCCACCCCCCGGACTACCCACATGGGAGAGTGGAAGTGGCAGCTATTGTGGTAAAACATTCCTTGGGCTGTCTATGTTGGAGGAAATGAAAAACCATTAAACGGATAATAGAATAAAAGTGCAATGAGATGTTCAGAGAATCCATCAATAAAAGGATGGCAAGCAATTGCTAAAGACAGCCCTTTCTAAATGTAGCTTTATTGCCAGAGGATTGAAAATTGAGAAAGAATTTGCAAACAATTGAATTTATGGTAATGGCATATAAGTGTATTGTACCACCAAAGCGAAGCACAGAGCAAATATAAAAGACAAAATACACCAATGTCCCAAGGAAACCCTTGTGTTCTGCCTGTTATCTCTTGGTACTGGAAGCTGTAATATTCTGATATTAAAATCAAATACATTGCAAAATGCATTAGGAGGCAGTGACTGGGTGATACTCTGCTCTGTGCTTGCTTTAAGGTGAATTGTTGGACTAAAAGCGATTCAAGACGTGAGCAGCGAGGAGCTTGCTCCTGTGTACTAGGGTAGCTTTGTTTCTTAGCTTTGGTGACACCTGGACTATCTGATGCCCTTATCTTGGCAGTTCATGGGTGAATTACCTCGGGATAATTTGAGTCAATTTGAATTCTAAACCTGTTTGAAAATGCACTGTCACTAGGTCTGTTGAACCAGTAGAGGTGACTGCTAAATGACAGGCAAGAAGAAAATAATTAACTGATGTGCTCACAGATGGAGCCTCCCAATAACCAGATAAACTGGAAAGGGGAAAAAGAACTTCTGCCATAGGTCACAGATATATTTTCTGGACAAAGCCCCAGACAAAGGCTGATCATGCTAAAACCTTGTGGTTGTAAAACCACAGGCACCAGGAAACCGTCAGCTTCAAGACAGCCTGCGCTCGGTGGGCAGGGCAGCATTGAGGGAAGGATGGGGAAGGCTTTCCTGTAAGGCATGTTTGGATTTTTGCGTGCAAAGAAATTGCTGGCACATTTTCAAAGAGGTTACTTATGTGTTGGCATATTTTTGACTCCATGTCCCCACCTCGCGGTGCCAGCAGCCTGCACCAGCAGCCATGTCTCCCCCGGTGACCATGGGGTCTCTAGGCGTCGCTGCTCCTGCCCGGTCCCCGCTGCTGCCCCCGCGTACCGACCCCACTGCGGTACGGTTGGAAGGGCAGGGGAATCGCCTTTACAGGCGATAATCGGCTTTAAAGGCAGTTTGGGATTTTTTATTAGTGTGTTTTTTCATGTGTAGTCCCTGCTACTGCCAAGCAGAGCCGGCGAGAGGGTGCTGGTGGGATTTGGCAGGATGGGAGCGGGCGCTCGCTCCAACCCTTCTTCCCCGCTCTGACACACCTGACTGCCGGTACGCGCAGCAACGCGGGCGGCGAGGAGCAGCGCTCGGCTCCTGCCTCTCCGCTCCGAGACAGGCACTGCTCTCGCCTCGGCTGCCTCTGGCTTTCGGGGAGATGGCCTTCCCCCAGTGACCCGACAGCAGGCACGACATCTCCGGGTGTCTCTGCAGGTAGGGCAGCGGGCGGCGATGGGCTTACCTGACTGTCTTGGTACCCCTTGCTGAGCTGAGAGTTTGGAGACAATTCTCTGCGAAGCACTGAGGCACTGGAGGGTTTGCTAGATTTATCTTCTGTAGATTTTTGGGTTGAGAACAGTGCTTGGAAACAGAACAAATAATAGCAATAAAATAACCCAGGTGAGTACGTGTCATTCAGGAGCATCTGCTCTCCCTGAGGTGGGCCTACACAGAGCTGAGACTAAGTTCAGCTAAGCTGACTTTTTTGAAAGTCTTCTGTGAAGACTGAACATGCAAACAAGCTTCCCATACTAAAAAGTCCTAGTCTGGTGGAACAGTAGGGTAAAACCATCTTTGTACAGAACTAACACTAGTATTTAAAAACCTGATTTCTAGGAATTACTCCCCAGACCTCAATAGCAAACACCAAGGACAGAAGATGGAGAGTTTTGAAAATGGTAGCAAGTTGCTATATGGTAACCAGCAGTGAGGCACTCGCTGGATTTTGAAGCAGTATGGTACAAGGAGAACCCAAAGAAACTGAAGAAATTAAAGTAAGTTACGGCAGCTCATCTCAGCCTGGCCCCATGGAGAGCAGAGCTTGGAGAATGCCACTAAGTGTGAATAAAAATGTGATAGCAGCCAGCTGATGTCCCTGCTGAGGTGGTGGGACAAGCTACTGCCAGGCAAAATATCTCTAAGTCAAGCCTCTGTTTTATCAATAAAGCCTTGAATGTTAATGGCTTGGGTTGTCACACAGTCTTGTGTCTCTCCCTGAAAACTTTTCCTAGAAATCTAATTAGTATGTATTACATAGTTGCTGTTATTAATGACTCTACCTTTCCTGAAGTCAAATATTTCTGATTTATGGGAGTTTTTCATTTTACACTGTTTCACCTGAAGCATAACAATTGCTGCACCTCTGGAAAGCCCACAAATGGCAGAGGACAGCCAGGTGAATTCTGTTAAAAGATTTAATCCTATCGTTCCAAAAAGCATAGATATCTTGGCAGCAAATAAGGATTTAAGTACCTCTGAGACATTTGCTTGTAATTGTGGAGGAATGGCATCACCAGCTGCAAAAAATTTTAACCCTCAGAAATGCTTGTCTTGCTCATTAGCATCTCATTGAGGCACCGATTATGAAGATGAGGGCTGGGGAGGTATCTGTAGTACTGCTGCCTTGGATAAGGGGCAGGCAAAGCTGTGTGGGTTCCGCTGAGCCTGGCCTCAGGAGATGTCTGGGACCTCTAAATAGTTTATTTCTTTGAGAAGCTGAAGGCCTGCAGTGTGGTAACATGCAGCAGCTATCTGTAGCTTAGCTGAGATGACAAAAGTTCAAGAATAGTCATAAATCTGATAAAGCTGTGGAACAACTGTGGGGATGTTGAGGGCTGTGGTGGAGGCTGGCCATGTCCCTCCATAGGGCACAGTGATTGGGGTCATGTTGTTTCTCCCATCCTCATCTTAGACGTCCCAGGAGTTTGATGCATCTGGTGCTGGTATCTCAGGAGCAGCCCTGTAAGCACAACAGTGTGCATGGGGAGCAGGGAAGAGGTGTTTTGATTTCAGCCAGAGCAGCCCAAGGTCTGTACTCTGCTTTTCTGTACCACCAAAGCTTTTGGAATAAAAGATGTATACCTGGGAAAAAAGTTTTTTAAAAAATTCTATTTTTTCAGATTACTTTTTATACTAGGAAAACAATGGGTGGCCCTGTCTACAGCTTTTGAAAAGCCACAACAGAAATTACCATGGATGAAAACCTCACGACTGTGCCACATCTCTAATTATGAATGCTCCAAACTTTGTCAGAAAGCTGTGCTGGACTTTCCAAGCACTGATATGCAGCCACGACTGCTGCTTTCTTCCCAGGAGCCCCCTCTCCCACCAGCCTCTACCAGCACTGTGGCAGTTTGAAGAGCTCTCCCAAGGCTGGCCGCTTTAAATCACCAGCTAGTGATAGCGAGTGCTCAGCAGGCTGTCGTGCCCCTTATGCTTCCTCCTACTCCCCAGCCAGGAATCCTAATTTACTCAGCTGTCTTTAAGCACAGGTCTGATTCAGTATTGTGTTAGGCATCCTCAACTTTATTTAAGTAGAATTGCAGAAAAGTAGCAAATGCAACACTGCACCTAGTGGGGTCCAGCACTGCAGAAATCCCTGTCTGAAGGCTGGAGTTGGGCTCTCCTTTTATATAAATTAAAGAAGTTCTTTACAGAGGGAGCTGTGCATTTCCTTGTCAATTGCTGTCTGCTGCCAAGCGTTCAGCTTTCATTCCAGGTCTGTTCACCACCAGCTCTGTCTTCTATTTATTCCATATAAATTGAGATTCTGTAATTGGACTTCTCCAGGTCTGCACAGCCTTGTCTTAAGGTACCCCAAGTGTATTATCCAGGCTTCGATTACTCCTCTGACAGACTACAGGCATCTTGCTTGTTTGTTTATTAGGCAGCTTCTTATCTCTGTTGTAGTCTTAAGAAGCTCCATCCTTTCAGTTGCACAGCTCCAGTGATTAGGCTTCCTGTTTTTCTGGTCTGGCTGGTGCTACTTTCGCCTATATAAATAGAGCAGAAAAAAGAGGCAGAAGAAAGAAAACGTCACCTCTGGTAGCAGTCAAGAGTATAAGGTAAGAACTCAGGTCATGCACTGTTGGATGCTGATTCCTATAAAGCTGGGGTGTTGAGCAGACCAAAAAGGTGTTAACACAGAGACCAGAAAGATGAATAGGAGAAGATAGATTACATCTTCGCAAAAACTGCTTATTGCCTTTTTCTATTGTCATCCTGTACCATTTCTATATTCACCGGGAAGACGGGCTTGACTTCGGGTTGCAGACATACGTCTGAATCTTCATCAAATGGCAATGTGTTCCTAACAGGCTGCTAAACTACAAATATTCAGATTTTCACCTGCAGTAATATCTGAAGTAAGAAAAAGGTTCAGTATATATAACTGCCATTTGTCCCCTGGAGAAGGGACCCTGAGTTGAATGCATTTGAAGGTGCTGCAAATTAGAAATGTTTTAATCGTGTTCCCACTGGTGAGCACATATAACAGTAACAAATATTTATGCAGATGGACGAACACGGGCATCAGTTTTGGCCTTAAGCTGTCACTGCTCCCAGCCAGTCACATATTTCACTGGTGGGTCTTGCTGACATGCCGTCCTGCTTGCTGAGAGCATCGGGGTGTCTCCAGCTGCTTGCAGTCAGTCCCTCTCTTCACTGGGTCTCTTCCAGGCATTCCCCAGGCTGTGCCAAGCACATCGACCACCGAGCTGGTCCATCTGCTACCCTTTCACAGGGGAACAATCTGGGGCTCTTTTTCTGGAGGTCAGCAGTACTGCCAGAGTCTTGTACAACGCGACGCACTACAGACACTACAGGAGCCTGACAAGAGGTTAAATCAGATGCTTTCCTGGCACCATTTTAATTACTCAGTAGGATGGACAGTGCAGAGTACTGCCTGCCAGTGCTGCTGCTCATTTAGCCACCCTTCAATGTTGTTCAGGCAGCAAGGAGTTTTAATAAATTATTGCCGAGCAAGGAGCGTGGATATAGTGCTGTGTCAGAGAACAGGGCATTTTTAAACTAATTTCAATCTTTCTGGGTCACAGTTCAGCTTCTTACCTTTGAAGTCCTGAAGGAGAATTCTATCTATGTTCAGTGATAAGGGTGGGTGTTTGGCAGAGTCCTGAATGTCTTCATTTTTCAAATAGAGAGGCTGATCCCATAACTCACATGAGGAGGCTGCCTCATTGGCATGACACGGATCAGCAGGGGAAACTGGCCTTTATGTTCAGGGTCTGAGACCCAGAGAGCGTGACTTGCATAGTTAGCTTCTGTTCTATTGGCAAGTAAGTGGTTTCTGTAGTAAGATGCCAGTATCATTTTAAAGCTAAATCCTGGAAAAGTCTGGAAGAAGGCAGATGAAGTTCAGTTGTTACAAATGCAATGGGGTATTATAGAAGGGCTTTCTGAGAATGACGATTGTATTGGCAGCAAAACTGCATCAGGCATAAGTTGTCAGAACAATTTCAGCCCAAGATTTTGGCACCTGCTTTCCAGCTGCAAAAAATGCTTGTGTGCTAGTGAGCTTTTTCAGGCCCAGAAAACTGGGAAACTTAAAATTTACTGAGAGCTAACGTAGTCACAGATTAAACTATATAGGTACAAAATGTTTCCTTCAGCTGACTCTTCCTGCAAAGAGCAGGGACCGTGGGCACCTGCTGAGCTTCCTCACTTGAGAGTAGCAAGAGACTTTGTCCGTGAAAGGCAATGCCAGCAGTGCCCTGCCCAGCCTTGCTCCCCGCTCTGAAGCCAGAGCACTAGCCTTGGGGCACAAACTAGTAGCTTTAAAAAAAAGCAAACCAACATCAGCTACATAATTCAAACCCCTCTCCCTTGTCAACACCTCTATAACGTGTCTCAGGAAGGACTGGTAAGGCGCGGGGTCTGCGATGCCTGAAAGCTAAGGGGGCTGGGAAAAGCCCTGGCGCTGCTGGCCAGAGGGAACGGCCATTTGCACGTGGCCACAGGACCTGAGCCAGATGCGCTCTGGCCACAGCAGCTTGTCCCTGGTGCCCTGGCAGGCAGGGCAGCAGCCCTGCCTCGTAGCCTTGATCCGGGTTTGCTGCTTTGCACATGAAATTAATAAGGTTTGTCATAAAAAATATGCACATTGCATTGACCATCTGTGTTAATAATTGACTTAACGAGGATCGAGCTGCCTCCAGCCCATCCCAGAGAAGTTAATTGAGGGGATTGTGTTTATAATCTGCCTGAGAGTTCTAATCTTCTGTTTCGGCGCTGCCAAGCCACAGATTGATTGATTGATTTTGGTCTCTTGGAGCAAAATAACAATCTCCTGAGACAGACTTTGGCAGTTTCCCAAAGAAAAAGTATACGGCATGGGGAACCAGCAAAAAAACATAGGCTTCTTCGTGGTGTTTAAATGTGGGTTGCTAAATCCTGCTTCCTAGAAAATGCAAACCAGTGAATGTCAATATCTCCTACATATGCTTCAGGCCCTATGAAAAAGCTGTTGTTAGCAGGGAACTTGTGACTTTTTGTCTAGACAATGGACAAAGAAGTTTTTTCTGAGAATTGGTGTGAGGGGTTTAAATAACAAAACGTTAGGTCATCCCTGCCTTTTGAGGGGTGGCGGGTGAGGTCTTACAGAGGTAACTCTGTGGCTGCTTGATCTGGGGACCTCCTCGCCAGAGGAGCTGCTCAATGACTTGAGCTACTGCATGAAGAGCAGGTCATGGGGTGGCAAAGCACAGTCCTGGTAAGAGAAGGAAAAGTCACCCATAGAGAAAGACTGATGGAAACTGCCACTGCAACTGAAAAATGGAAAATGGCTGGAGAGCCTGTCAGGAGATCTCATTCCTCATTTTGTGCCAAAGCCAGATGAACTACACGAAAGATATTTTTTGGTCAATATTTTATTGTACATAATAATTCTAGGCATAAGATAGCAAATATACTTCCTCTGTTCAATATTTCGTCCATTTTGAAACAGCAGATTACTTCCCCGAAGAAATCCTAGTTATTTCCTGTGGGCAGCTAGCGTATGACGAGGTGCCAATCCCGTAAAGCCAGGCATGTACTTTTTCTGTTCAGGAAAAGTGGGCAATCCTCCTCAGGAGTCAAAGAAATATATTTACTGCACCCAGTGTTTTCATCCACATCTGTGAAATAAAACTGTCCTCCTGGGTGAATGGACCACATCCATAGGCTCCTTCTTTCCCTTTTTGTTTCATATATAGGTTGTTAACTGTTTCTGCTGTTCAAACCACTGAACTGTATATGAATTTTCTTTGAACTTACATTTCTTTCATTATCCACCGCACCCTCTTCAGCTTCCTGGGAACTAGAGCCGGTGCAAAGCAGGAAGCCTGCTAGGGAAGTCCAATATCTGAGGGTGATATGAGATTACAGCCCAAATCTAATATGGATAGATTAGTTTTATTTCCCATTTAGCCACAAGCATTGCTGGTAGAACAAGATATTAAATCAGACTTCTTAAATTGTACCTGCACGCTGAGCAGCTGGTCAGCTGTACTGATCCCCAGCCCTGGTACTTTCTCTTGCATCCTGAAAGACCACGGCCAAGACTTTCCAGAAGCACTACAAGCCAAATGCATCTCCGGCTTATTCAGGTAAATCACTAAAATGAGACTAAAGTTATTTTGATCTAGCCTCCTGCAGACAGATCTATGGCACTTCTTGTTTTTTAATGCCTTTCTGCAGTGGGCTTTTTTTCCTTCTTGACAAGTTCTGTGCTGTATGATAGCATCTGTTAGAGAAATACACCGTGTGAGTCAGTATAATTTTAAATGGAGAAAGGATGACTGGTAATGGCTGTGGCTGCCTTGGTTTGCACGATGTTTGCTGCCTTGGCTGCTGTGCAGCTGAGCAGGGGGTAGGGGAGGGAACTGTCCTCTGGAGAGTCTGATTCACAACAAGCCAACTTGGTTCAGTTCAGTAATGAGAGATTTTTCCTTATTTGCAATTAAAATGTCAAATAGTATTAGAAGTATTTGATCTGTGCTCAGTCACAGTGCAATTCCGCAGTTTACTGACTTTAAGGAAAGTCTTGTAAGATGGTTTTTTGTTGGTTTTTTTTTTAATCCAATTACAGTAACAGATGGAAATCAATTTACTGAATCATTGATTTTCCAAGGGGCAGAAGGTGGCTCAAGCCATTTGGGAAACAAGACTTGGGGAACACAAGCAACTTCCCTTGTCTACACAGTGGTGCTCTTTTGGGGACACACAGTCTGGAAGCGCCCAGGTGCCACCCATCGACTCCAGCAGAGCTCTGGTAGGGCCCTTAAACTCGCTGAGCCGCTGCATATTCATTTCGAAAATGGAGGCAATCATGCAAAATAGAAGTTAACTGCTCTGGTAGAGGTCTCAAATGATTTCATTACCATTAGCAGCGTTGCTAAGCTTAATCAGCTGTGGGGAAGTTAAAGCATAACCTCATTTCAGGCAGGAGGGAGAGCAGTGTTCAGCTGAGTGGTGCCAGAAGGTTGGTGGGTCAGGAGCAGGATCCCAGGAACAGGTAGGTGACACATCAGTGACTGGGATGGAAATGCTATCTAGGACAAGGGTTCGAACTGGGAGGCAGTGACTACCAGGCTACTCTTGGTTCACAACCAAAACTCCAGGACAGATGGCATTTGGGAATGATTTTAGTGACATGATCATCCCTCCCTGTACTTCAGACAGCAAGCATGTGATCAGTGACTCAAATCCCCACTAGTTGGGGTACTGTGTTTCACTGCAACAAGTAAAGGTAATGCAAGCCCTTCTTAGTATTGTTTCAGGAGGTAACAGACTCGGCCAGAAACTGAACATTTACTTTGCATGGGCAGTCACCCTTACAAACTAACCAAAAGCTAGAAATGTTTCTCAATTTTAATCGTGGTTGAAACTTTAGGAACTCATATTGAGTGTTGAGAGAAGTGTTATTTGTTGAAAACTGTCTTAATTCCCTACCCTTTCCTTCAGCTACTCAGCCAAGGCTGCCCTGGGAAGAGGTGGGTGTGCAGTGCACATTTCTGCACTAAGAAGTCCTCACAGGCTCCTTAGGGCAGGTTCATACTGTGCCTTGGAGCTTGGAGTGAACCAAAAGGATTCACATCTGAAGTAGCTAAATGTTACTCTGCTTGTGGTCTGGAAAATGCCATTATGCAGAAATATCTGAGAAGTTTTCTATTCTCTGTTTTACCTTCTAGCTACTCCTGTGCTATATTCATCCCATCTAACTGCAGGCAGTTAACTCTCTATTGAGATACCCAAATTTAGGGATGCCCTTGCCCTACACTGCTTTTGTATAAAGTGTACTCAGCTCTGAGTTTCTTTCTGGAGGTGACCTTCTTTCCAGGACCTGGGTGAGGTGTCCTGCTCTGCAAGGCTCCAGGCTAAAGTACCTCGGGAGCCAAACTCGGGCTCCACTGACAATACAGTTTCTTCTCTGCAGAGTCAGGCTCCACACGATAAACAACCTCTGCTTTGCTTTTCTCCTTTGTACTTCACCACCTTTTCTAAAGAGACATAGAATTAGGATGTAGTGGACAATTTAATAGATGATGGATGTGATGGGAGAGATATCTCACTTCCCTGTGGTTACTTCTGACAGGCTGATAGCATGAGAGGTATTTATAGGGCTACAAAGACACTGTGTGCAAACAAACTCATTAAAGTCTGTTGCTTCCAAAGTATTCTGTCAAAAAAGGAATCCAAGTTATAGTTCTCAATGTCACTGTAACTTGGCCTTTTATTGCTGTAAATTATTTGATTTTTATAAAGAAAAGGCAGCTGCTGCCCTCAAATTGTCACTGTTACTGTATCTGAAGTTAACTTTCACACCTTTAATCTTTTCTATTTGATGTATTTCTTCAGTGATGAATTCTAACCAGTCTGCTGTGTTGAGCTCTGGCTAGGCAGCTGTGCCACTGTGAGATGGTATTTGCATACAGTAGGAATTTAAATTAATCGGGGAACACAATCCATTAGAGATAGTCTGCACAGTAAAATGGGCGGTACAACCCATGTAGGTTTGCAGCCCTTTGGATGCGAACCTAAGCTTTTTGTTTCTGATCAAGTGGTCTGTTGCTTGTCTTGATAACTCCCTCTTTCACACAGACCCCAAGATAAAGCCCCACAAGCTGTGTTTACAAAGAGCCCTTTCTCAAGCAGAGTCCTGTTCTCTCTTGCTGGCACAATTCATGAAAGGTGCTCCAAGTATCATCTCTGCAGCTCCTGCCAAAGTGACCAGGGGATGACATGGCCCTTCTGGGAAGCTTCACTGGAAACCTCAGCCTTGTAGTCTAACATGAGCGGATGTTTCCCAGCACTGGAAGTGGGTTACCCTTTCCTAAGAAATACATTTTTAAAGCTATAGGTGCCACTACGTTTCATCACAGAGTTGTTAACCTAGTAAGAAACATTTTCTTACAAAATGTGGAGGATGAGACGTACAAGTGTAAAGTCTTAGCTGATGAAGTGCAAAACACAGGGAAAACATGGTTTGTGCTGTAGCTGGAAAAGAGAACAACTGAAGAAAGCAAGGCTGGTCTCACATATGCCTTCCATTTCATTTTGAAAATACTGACTCTCTAAATTTTTTTTTTTTTTTTTTTTAATGGCTGGCTTCACACAGTGGCTTTTCATTGGTGTGTGGCTGTTTGGTCAATGTGCTTTGTATTTGTTTTGTTAGTTTGTTGCACTTTTTATACTTTGCCTTTTGAGCAACTTACACTTTGCACTGCGATGTTCAACAGCTTAAACTGACGGACCATTGTTGATGTGAAATGGGAACAGAAGAACACAGGGACCTGTGTTGGAATGGTAGAGAAGGTGAGGGGTCTGATTGTCTTCAATTTGTCCCTAAACATATGTTCTCTTTCTCTGGAACATGACCTGTAAGTTAGGCCTTCTAATTAGCACAACTACTGCCAGCTTTTGCAATCCCTTCTTGTAACACAGGAATTGAGTCAGAGATGTGCACATAGAGGAACCCAGCACTAGATCACTCCCTGTGATCCTTCTGCTGTCCCAAAAAGCACCCTGTTGCCTTATCTGAAAGGCTTTGTAAACACAGAGTGGTCACAAAGAGATTTTTAATGCAGACTGCAAGAAGAGAGGATTTAAGGGCAGTAGTCCTTGTCTATCTATTCATTTTGACTTACAGTCTTGGGCGAGGCTGCTCAGAAGCAAGTTCCCTATTTACAGAATGAAGAAACCAGTGGGATGAGCAAAAGGCATAATTAAAGAGATGTTGTCCGGTTGGATTTGGCCCCAAAATGTCTGCAGGACTTAATGGCAAATGAAACATTTGTAGAAAGGGCTGTCTCGAATTCTGCTGGCATTGGCACTGGGAGCGGCAGTGGAACTGGGAAAGGTGATGGAGCAGCCCCGGTGCTGGAGCAGAGAGGTGGTCAGGGCTGAGCCTAGTCTGAGCCGTCAGTGAGGGAGAAGGGATCATAAATCCCTTCAGATCTTTAAACGTCTTTCAGCTGGAAAAATTGCTGTTGAGAGGGAAGCGTGTACACCTTGCCATGCTGCTTAAACACCCTGGCTGAAACCAGGGCTGCATTACATCGAACACAGCGTGTGGACAAGCGTGTGTACCATGAGAGAGGAGGAGGAGGAGGAGAAGGAAGCAGCATGAGAAACCCCCTGCCCCTCTCCTCCCCATGCAGAAGAGACAGTGCTGCGAGCAGGCAAGAGACACAAGAGCTGAGGATGGGGACGTGGAGGAAGCAGAGGGTCACTGAAGAAGCCTGGGGGCGATCCCACTGCCACCCCAGTGCCCTGTCCCCTGCCACACTGCTCCTCTAGCCTGTGCCACCACTCGTCCACCACTCCATGAGGTGCCATAGCCAAAGCTGCCTGCCAGCTACAGAGTCATTAGTACAGTTTTCCAAGCAGCTCAAAAACAAAACACAATGACAAACTGGCAGATTCTGTGCCAGGCACCAAGCAAACCTGAAAGGTTAGTTTAGTTTACTCTTTAATGAAATTCCTGCTTCAAAGTCTCCATCTCTTTTTCACTGGGGAGTAGCGCTTCCTTTAAGCAATGTTTAGAGGACACCAGTCTGCAAGGGTAATCATCCTCGCCTCTGGCAGGAGGAGCTCGCGCAGTAGCATTTCTGAAAAGGCTCTCTTTGTGAATAATTGAATTTGTCTCTGGAGTTCAAGATTTCTTTTTCTGTGGGGCTGACTGCAGCTCTGCTTCTTCCTTAGGTGCAACTTACTGTAATTGAGATAGAAGAATTGTATTGCAGTCGAGGGTTTTGTGAGCATGATGCATAATAGAGGTGACTGCCATGGAAAGAGTCATTTGTGGTGCTCAAAATGCCTCCTCCAGTGGTGAGCGGATCCGCAGAAAAGAACTGTAGGACCCCTCCCTCCCACCCCTACTGCTGCCCAAGGGGAAAAAAAATTAATGTCACATGAAGCAGCAGAGTTGTCCTTGAGCAGCAGGCAGATAGCTGCACTGCAGTGCCCTGCCAGAGCCCCATCCTGGGTGAAGATCAGGACCCATCAGTTCCTTCCAGCACTGCCACTGCCTGGGACTCAGGGAACCATGAGGACCGGCAGGCCAACTGCTTGTCCAGCCCAGAAGAAAACATTTTGATTCACGTATCACCTGTTGAAGCGTGTTTCTCACCTGGGCAGAGCTTATTTCCCAACCTTGCAGTGCTTTCTGGGTCTCTTGGGTAAGGCACGCATGGTGTGACGGAAAAACCTGTGCATCCCAACTCCTGAGAAAAACATCCCTGCAGCTGCCCCACCAAGGAAAAGCCCATTACAGATATGTCCTCCTGCCAGCTACCAATGAGGTCCACTGCCCCTGTGCATGTGTCAGTACCTCCTCACATCCCCATCATCCATAACTTGGTGTGAAACATCCCACCATGGCAGCCACCAAGCTGTCTGTGTGTATCCCTTCAGGAAAGGGGTTGCTGGGGAGGATCCTCTCACAATAATTTGCATTGCTGTTAGTGGGACCTCATGTCCTGCTCCAGGAAGAGACGGCTCCCAGCCAGCAGGCTAAGTGCCATGTCTCAGAAGTGTTTTTTGGTGTCATATGCATAGGCAGGCCTTAGCTGCTCACACACATCAATGTCAGCAGCAGGGTGAATGACTGTTTCAGACTTTGGGCTTAAGATAGGAATTGGGGCAAAACACAGGTCTGAAGCGAACAAAAAGCCGTCGACCTGGGAGGTTTCTTTCTTGTCTGTCTTTCATAAGTAAGCTCAGCAACAATGCTGGGTGGCTGCATTCATCCAACACTATGTGACATGGCAGCAGTATATTTTTAGGATGCTATTTTAGTGGGAGAAGCAAATTCTAACGGCAAGACGTAGCAATCTAGTAACTCAAACAAGCTGCTCAGGGATTTCTGTGGCTATTGAATATACCACATGGCACTTGGACTTTTTTGTTGAATTGTGATGTATGTTACAGATCAACAAAAAGGCTCACTTGAGATATTTTTTTCCCTGTGTTACACAAAATACATTCTCTCATGGTACAAAGCTTGCACGGACTGATCAGCAGGAGAAGCTAAAGTAACTTCACTCATGAATCAAAGCCCAAATTCTAGACTGAAGTCTGATTATCTTGGACTTTACTCTCTGCAGATAATCTCTGGGTTCTTTGTGGTGTCTGCTCTGAACTGGAAACCAGAACATATACCTTTTCAATATTTTTTACTCCCTTCTTTGACTGTCAATTAAAATGGCTTGAATATTCTGTTCATCCTCAACTTCAGGACTTCTTGATCCTTTGAAAGAGGTCTTCCTCTGTCAGGCTTCTGAGTGACAAGCAGAGATTTCATCCCCAGAGACTATTCCCTTAGCAGTAACCAGGGCACCCAGTGCATTTACCATGACTGCTTTTACTGCGTTTCCTCAGGTGGAGGGAGCAGCGCAAACAAAAAAGGAACCGTACCGCAGCACTTCTCCTTCAAGACGTGTCTGGAGGCCTGACTGTAGCCTGGCCAGCAGTACCAGCTGTTCCAGCTGGAGACCTTAGCCTGCTTAAATGTGCTACCAAAAGATTGCTGGTGCACAAATTAGGGAAGTCGTAGAGACGTTGTTTGCATCCAGCAGCACATAAAATAGGCAAATGACCAGTGAGTTCGTTCTTTTTTACCTTGAACTCTGTGCCTTGCATGCTGGAGCTATGGGGAGCTCCACGGTCAGCAAAAGTCCACAGTCATGAAGGAAATGGAAAACAGCTGGGAAGAAAAATTGCAGGTATTGGCTGGCAGTTTCCGTAGGCCTTGCCTCAGCAGCAGAGTGTGGGGCCATAGAAGAAAGAGGCCAAAAAAGGCAGCCCTGGGAATGCTTTGGGAGAGAAATGTCAGGACCCGGATCACCGAAGGATGGACCAACCTCCCAAGGGAAGGCACTGCTGGAGGAGAGAGGGGTCTGTTTCAGGGGCTGCGACATCCAGGCCAGTCGCTTTCTCTGTACTGGTGGGTGGGGTGCAATGGGCTCTCCCCGGGGCCAAAGGGTGGGTTGTCCTCGGGCCCGCAGGGAGGGAGCAGTTGGGGCAACCAGCCTCCCGCCCAGCTGCGCTTCCAAACACCCTCCCCACCCGGGAAGGGCTGGCAGATAACGTACACTCGTGTTGTGTACGTGAGGTGTCCTGCCCTCCACTTTTGGTTTTGGGAAAAGCAGCATGATGAGCAAGAACTCCAATATGTTGTCTTTCTGAAAAGCTGCCAGCACCAGGTCCAGTTTGCATAAGACCTATCTGCAATGAGGTGCTTTCCTGGCAGGTGTATGCGCAGTGTATGGAAATGCAGCACGCTTCGAGGACAGTTCAGCAGGATTTACAGGTGGCCTGCAATAAAGACAGGTCACAGGACTGGCAGGAGCCACAAGCCAACACCGAAGCTACTGGCTGAACAGAGTGAGTCACGGGTTAACCACACCGAGCAGTGGTGTCGCTTGTGATGCTGTAGCTCTTCATCCTGCGGAAAATAATTAATGGTCTCCTTCTCAGGGAAAAAAAATGGAATAAGAAAGGTGAATTTGGAAAACTCTCAATTTACTCTGTTTTAATTTAGGGGGATTGGTTTTGTTATTTTGCTCTTTTCTTAAAAGATAGTGAGTGTAGAGAGACTGGAAATAGTAACATGAGCTATTCTGGAATAAAACGTGAAGGAAATTAAGCCGGGGGGGGGGGGGGGGGGGGGGGGGGGAGGAAAAAATTTTTAAAGGATTAAAAAAAAAGGTAAAATTTAAAAAAACAAAAAAAGTTTTAAGGGAAGTTAAACCGGGAAATTAGTATATCG
>Ga0181612_104418_pt1 | contig 34322 bp, 12 predicted proteins | sample HoacroProtozoa21_FD_119630 | JGI IMG/M metagenome (GOLD analysis project Ga0181612, IMG submission 119630) | Hoatzin crop microbial communities from Cojedes, Venezuel. Combined Assembly of Gp0051906, Gp0051904, Gp0051908 | reverse complement strand
CTTCTCTGGAGATATTCAAGATCCATATGGGCCAGGTCCTGTGCATCCTGCTCTAGGTGAACTTGCTTCGGCAGGGGGGTTGGACTAGATGATCCACAGAGGTCCCTTCAAACCCGTACCATTCTGTAATTCTGTGTGGTTCTGGGATTTAGCCCATCACAAGTAAACTAATTAGGTAAGATCTGTTTCCTGTCCTGCTTACCTGCTATTACCTGTTCAGCTTTCCATAGGGAAGAGAGGTTAGGGTTCATTTCTTCTAAGAGGCTTTCTGCGGGTATAAAAAGAATGCCTGGGAGAACTGGAGCTTCTTAGTAGAGGCTTTCCTCTATTTTAGGTGCTAGAAAGAAGGGTGTATGGTTTTGTTCTTCCTCCTGTTTAGTATTTACCCATGTAGTTATGCACTTAGCAGAACAATGGATTGTTACTACAACAAACTATTAAAATATATCTCCTAGTTTTATTATAAATGAGTTTTATGATTGAAATTGTGGTTCAGTAAACAAGTAACTTTACATGCAGTAAAACACCAAGTAAATTACTGACTTGTTGGTTGTGTCACTTCAAGACACTTTCAAAAGTTGCTGATAAGCATGAATTTTTTTACAGATATAACATTTAATAAAATTATTTAAATGACAAAAATGACAAATTAATGTAACAAACTTCTATTGAAGATACATTTTCAAATACATACTGTGTTAAAGTATAACATATGAAATGAAAACGCTATGTTACAGTATTCCAGGATAAAGTGGTTTATCAAGGAAACGTGTACAGAGGGGTTTTGAAAGCTATTGAAAGATTTTTCTGGTTTTGTTTGTTGGTGGTGTTGGTAAATTTTACCCAACAGTGATACTAGATCTTTTTTAAAAAATGCTTTCTGCAGTAAAAAAGTCAAGTCCTTTATTGTCTCATAAATAATCTTGTGATCCAGATATATAATTTATGGGAAATTCATGGCTCCCTCTGAGTCTTGGCCGGCAAAATTTGATTGAAGTTTAGATAGAAAAAAAAGTGATACTTCTGCCAAGTTTTTGTCTGTCTTATGATTTATAACTATGAACATTGGAAACGTATCCTTGCTATAGACCTGGAAACCAAGTAGCACTGGTCTGAGCTCATAGACATGTCAGTTTTAAAAGGGCAAGCAACAGACTTCCGTACACCAAAAATAGCTTTTGTGCTAAATTATTTAGGCATATTATTCAGTCACAGATAAATGGAAAATAATATTTTACACTTTGGACCTTTTTTGTATAGTGGGGCAAACCCAAGGTCATTTTAAAATTAGGTGGGTTTTGTTAGGTGAATCTGAAATATCTCACATTCAAAAACCATGGTACTTGGCATTGAGAAAAATGTTGTGTACTGTTTTTATTCCTCATGTATGTTAGTTCTATATTGATTGCAAAGAAAAGAATATTTTAGATTCCTGTGGAAGTTCGAGTAATGTCTACCACTTTTGCGCTTTTCTGTTGTTGAGTGTAAAATATGTATGAAGACATGTCTGAAGTGCAAGTACAGTGGGCCATTGGGATGTTCTGGAGCTGTACCTTGAGTAATTTCAGTCTAATACTGGCAAAACATTTACTGGTTTATTTTTGTTTCGTAAATATGTTTTCATCCGTGATCTGTGAAATGTTCAAGGACAGTTCTTAATAGAACCTCAACACTGGAAGACGTTTATCTTTTTTTATACCAGTATTATAAATGGTTCTTTTTAGTGTAGCAAACAATTGCAGCTTTATTTTAGTAGTTGCTTTGGTGGCAACCCCTAAATGTTCCTATAGTTTCTGTTGAAATCTTTTTGTATTCACGCACTTTTAACCCTCAGAATCAATCACTTTTAGATATGAAATTTTCTTTCTTCTGTTTTCTCTAACCTAAGCATTTTTTGGGCAAATCCTACATTTCTTCCTCTCTTAAGGAAAATTTTTTGTATATTTGAACATCCTCACAGCTGGTTAGTCTTGTGCTCTCTCTGCTGTGTCTGATGTATAGCTACTGAGTTTGCATTTGACTTGGTTTGAATTTGGGTTAAACTAGAAAGTACTGGATGACTGGAAATTGAGGAGTGCACATGTGCAGAACTTCCACTGTGTTCAGTGCAGGTCTATGGAACCGAGGGGCTCTGGTTTGAGTCACTGGCACAAAATGTGCATTGTAAATGAGACGCGCACCTGGAAATTCTTGATTTCTACAGATTTGTACACATCAGTAGGCGATCTTTATCTGTACAGCAGTTATTGACTCTCAAAAGCCCAGGATATTCTCAGAACCTGACTACTTGCTTTTTACTCTTGTTCTTTTTTCCTTTTTTAATCAGTGAAAATATTTTTTCAGGGTTTTTTTTCCATCTCTCTTGTTAAAACATTTTCTGGTAAAAGTAATGCTCCCCCTCAGTCTCTTTTCTCTTCCTTCCCCAGACTCAACCGCTAATATTTCTTTGAAAGTATTTGTGGTGCTATGGTTTATCCTCTTGGGGTAGCTGCTTCGTGGTGTTTTCTCACTCTTGAACTGTTAATAATTTCTTTGAGGCCAAATGAAGAAATACCTGTCTCCTGTGGCTCATAGGTTCTTTCAGTTGCTTTTCCTAAATATGTAGACACGTTTATATGTCTCAACATTATCTGAAAATATGCTTATGAATCGAAGTACCATGTCCTCTGAAGTTGAAGGTTGATTGGTACTAATTTTTTAACATTTGTTTGGCTTTCATTATGGAAATACAAAAATATAGGCAGCTCCTGCATGTGTTTTATTGGTATTTTCCTGCTTTAAAAGTAAAATATATTATTTGAAAGCAGTTCCGGTATTGTCATAATTTGGCACGTTCAGTCATTCATATGCTTAAGAGAAAAAATATATCCTTTGTTACTAGTCAATCCTAAATGTAGAATTTCACCCTCATTTTGCTTAAGTTTACAAAATCCAGTTATTCCACTTCCATAGCTTGTTTTGTAAATTGTTTTCTTCATTTATTGCTCCAGACTGTGTCAGAATAGTGATGTATTTCTTACATTGTTTATATTTTTTACATTGTTTTTATACAAATGGAAAATACGGTGTTCTTATACATCCATCCGGAGTTTACTGTTAATTTACAAGCTGTATTGTAAATTGTAATACAGTTTACAAGGAAGACTGCCCTTAAATTGTTTTCTCTTCAGACATGAGAAATAAAAATGCTGATACATATCACAACTTTCAGATTTAATTGTTAATAGATGGCAGAATAATTGGAGGCCAAGATACTGGAATTAGAAAATGAAAATATGAAGCCCTTCAGTATTAAAAACTTGTCAATATTAAAAACAAGGATGTGTCAAAAATCTAATCATGTGGAAACTGGGAGTGCATGAAAGCAAGAGCCAGGTGACTAAATAAATGACTAAATTTTGTTAATTTAGTGGAATAAATACAAATTTATTTGACCTTTATAAGAATTTCTGTGAACAAAGATAAATTGTGTACCCTACATTGCCTTTTTGTTTGTTTGTCTTTGTTTGTTTTTTGTACTTGGGTGTGAATACTTTCTCAGCTGTTACTAGGATATAAATAAACAATATAAAGCAATAAAAATATTCAGAATTCATAAATGAAGGGATAGGAAATGCAAAACTTAAGTGTGCAAAATATGGTGAAGACTCTTTTTTCCACCATATGTAACATTTTTGCTTTGTACATGCAGCCTACAGAGAAGTCCAGCTCATCTCTTTGTGTAACATTACTAAAATATTAGAGGTATAAGTATGATAACACTGAATTGTATTTATTTTCTCTTGTGGCTCTACGTACAGAGCAATCCTTAGCAATGTAGCATAGACTGTGCATTTCATTAATAAAACTATCTAGTAGAAGTGTACCCATGTACAAAATATGCAATCAATGCATATTTTATCTTTCTGAAAAAAAATAATTGCAACTTATTCTTTGTGTTACTTAATAACTTTCATAAACATTTTTCCCTTCTCAGAGATAAAGGGTGAAAAATTTTTCATATAATCTTAAGTAATCAAGGTCGCTACACTTGCATATAGATGCATGGATATGTATAGTGTTTTCTCCCACTTAAAATGGATCTTTTCCCAGCATAAACAGTTTAGTGTATGTTAATGATTTAGGCAAGAGTTTAATATTAAACTTGGTTTTCTGAGTAGTGCCCTCCTTGTCTTGTTTTGGCTGGTGAACTTCATGTTGGAGGTTAACATTTGTTGCTGAAGCAAGTAAGACCACCCCCTTCATGAGAACTGTTGTCTTTTACAGTAATCTAGAACAGAGTAGCTGAATTCACAATTCTGCTGAAAAGGTTATGGAACAGTCTAAATTGGCTCTGACTGCAAACTTTGACCTGTTTGGCCGAATTGTGGAAACAGTGCCAAAATTTGATATAAAGCGGTTCTGGAAAGCTCTTCAAGATTAAATTCCAAGACTGCATGACTGATGTGCTAAGGATATACTTGTGATATTAGGCAAGTGCTACTTCAATACAGTTGTAGGCTTGAACAGATCATTCAACTAAAAGTAACAATTATCTCCAGCCTGATTTAAGTAATTTGTTGCATCTCAATATGATTTTAAAAAACCCAGTTAAAATTTGGTGTCTTGATATTCCTTTTTCTGCACCTCCCTGCGGTGTGCTAGCTTGGCTCCTCAAAAACATTTTACTATGCTTTTTCTTTGGAGATAAAAAGGCAGGGAAGAGTAAAGGTTCTAACCGCAGAGTATCTTGGTGTGGTTTCCAGGAAGCTTTTCAGCCAGCAATCACTGAATCGGTTTGTATTCAGCACTGTTACAGCACGTGGCCGGTTTAAGCGAATTTTGAGATGAGAAATCTGTTTAAGCATACATTTCTTCACTCCTTTCATAATAATAAGAGACATTTGCTATAGGAATGCTGACGTTTCAGTTGACAATAAGCTCTCCAGACTCCACAGCTGAGCACCAGCAAATGTGGTGGTATCTTTTCTTCGTTTATATCAGAAAAACTTCTTTATTCACTCAACACAGAAAAAAATTACCTTTATTTTTTCTTGTTTATTTTGTTCTTTCTGATGCTTTGCAAAAATGCACTTTTTTTTTTTCAAATTAAGTAGTTTCTAGATTTAAGGAAAATAGTATAGTAGTACTGGATTTGGCTGAATTGAGTATTGCCAATGTCCTGATATTGGGGATGCTCATCCCCCCACTGTGGGGGATGCTCTTCTCTGGTTCTATGGCCAGACAACTGAATATTCTACAAGACAGTAGTCACATGCAGGTTAAAGGCCTTTTTATTAGATTTCATTTTTACTGATAGTCCTTTTGAATATTTGTACAGATGTTGTAGGAGTGTCACTTCTTTCATGGAAAGGGGAACTGGAAAGTTTTTTGAATGCCTCTCTTCTACTTTAAGAAGTTTAACTGCCAATATTATTTTCTTAAAGTAATAGTGCAGTAGACAATGCAAGTGTTTGTGTGTTAAATCAGGCTTCTATGTGAATGCACATCAGAATGTTGGCTAGGTAGTTGCAGAGATATTCCTTATGCTGAATTGTCTGCATCTCCAGTTACTTTATTGACTTTGCAACAATTAGTACAGGTAGAGCTCTCTGGAGTGTATTTGCACTTACTCTGTGACAGTTTTGCGATTCTCTGGTGTTCTGGTAAACAGAGTAAGGAATCACTGTTTACAGGATTCCTGCTGAAGGTGGTCTGGTAGCTACAGGTGGCTGCACAGTCATAGATTTTGCAGGCTGAACTGGATGAAATAGTGGAGATGGGACTTGAAAGCAGCTGGCTCTCAAGTGAGGAACCGATGGCAAAGGTTCTTGCTGAGCACAAGAGTGACAGCGCGGAAGGAAGAGGACACCAGTTGTTGTGGGTTGCAGCCAGGGGAGACGTATCTACCAAGCAGAAACCCTAGAGATCAAATGTTTGAAGGTGGGAAAGACCTTTTTCTCACTGGTCTAGGGCCTCTGTTAGAGGACAGCATGGAGATTAAATGAGATGGTAGATAGACTCTTGATTTTTTTTTTTTAATAATTTTCCCCATATTCTTTTCTATGCTCCTGTTGTTATGACTTAAGATTATTACATTACATCAAATCTGTTAATTTGTCGATCGCTGCTTACAGCTAGTAAGAGAATGAAGATGTTGTTTCCAGCTGAATCCACTGAGTAGTCACAGCTGATATTAAGTGTGTCTTAGTTCAGGGACCTAGTTTGAGGAGAGGAGGAATCTGAGGGTTTGCTCCCATGAAAGGTGAAAGTGACAGGTCTAATACTGAGGGAAATGCATTTTAAAAGTCCAGTTAGGACATAGAAGTGTTGTTATTCCTACAGCCCCAGCAACAGCAAGGCATGTTGGTTTTCTGCATCACAGCAAAGAGAATAATTTCTGAGTATCTCAACAAATAGTTAATGAAATTAATCTATCATGTACTATCAATTGATTCAGTATGCTGCTTATAACTCATGCAGTTTATATGTCCCAAAGCAATTTCTCAAACTGAATGTTATTCCATGGAAAGAAGCAAGACTGCTTAATACTTGCTCTCCTTGGGTGGTGAAAACAATTTTTGAATGAATACTCACATAGTTTTAAAGTGAAACATGACTTTGGGCAGTAGTTACAACTCAATTGCTTGAATTCTGTTCCAGACTTGAAGTAGTTATATGTCAGACCTCTCCCCTCCCCCCCCAAGATATATTGTTAGTCTAAGAAAGTACACTAAATCTCTATACAAATCTCTCATCACCTGAATGTAACAGTTATAACCAGAGATAAGGAGCTGGTAAAAAACGATGTTACCATTGTTATGTAATTTGTTGATACAGTATAAAACTCTTTTACATTTGCTGGTTTGGCTGCTAAAGCATTTCACAACTGTAAAATAAATGCACCAGAAGCTATAATGTTGTTCTGTGTGTAGAAAACCTACTAAAGGTCACTGTCTAGTTTTGTTGTCTTTGGGATTTAGCTTTTACTTCAGGAAAGTCTGGGCAATGGAAATGGTGCTTGTTGCTGGACATAGGATTAACTGACAATCATTAACCTACTTGGAAAGCACGTGCTTACAACTTAGCCCTCTTGCTAAAACAGTGTAGCAGAAAATCCCCCCCCCCCAAACAACTGTGCTTTATTTTTTTTGCTTTGATGTTATTCATGGGAAATTCTGAAAAGTAATTTAGTTGTGTCTTGCATGTCTTTTAGAGTATGAATAGAGGGGGGTTTTTTCTGTTTACTCTATGAGAGTATTCATGTTTTAATTTCCTGTGGTAGAAAATTAAGAGGGGATAGGCTGAAACATGTTGTACTTAATTCAGAGATTCAAAGAGTATAAAGCAATGAACTATTGGGATTATTTTGTCTGACTGAACGAGCAACAGACTATGAAAAGCAGCAGAATACATGGCTGATTTTAAACTAGGTGATGTTGACTGTAATATTACTTTTGGATGACTTTTCCTTTTTAACTTTAGTTCTCCTTGTCATCATCTGTTACTGTATCTTTAGCTGGTATTTCTGAGGCCACAGCATAGCGCGCTGTGACTGTGTCTTTTCAGAATTACCGCTTTGCAACGTTGCCCTCCATACTGTAAGGCCAGCATTTGTTGGGATCTGGTAGCCTTAAATTTGGCTCTATTGAACCACATGTTGCAAGTTTGCATCCAGGTAGCCGGGGTTGCTCAGTGTCAGGGACCTGCGTTGTCTCTGTTACTCTCACAGTGTATGTGTCAACCTAAAAATCTTACTAGCAATTTCTTTTTAAGGTTTGCTTGAAGAGTATTGGTAAAGAAGTTTAATCACACAGGGCTGGTAATTACCATACCTTAATTTGATTAACAATGTAACCTTTACAAGTTACACTTATAATATCATTTTAAAAGTTTATACTTAGTTTGAAATGAGTGTGTCCTATAAATACAGTTGTTGTTTTTTTTTAAATACAACCTTCTTTTAAGTATTTATAATTCAAAGTTCTGTATCATCCATTCCATTACCCTGTCTCCCCAGTAGGAAATTCAACAAGCTGCTTTTACAATCTTGACTAAAATTTATCAGGTCTTACTGATCTGAAGTATCCATATTCAGTCACTTCTGGTTAGCTCTGTTGGACTAAACGGACTTTCATGATGAAATGTATCTCACTTGTTATTCTCTGAAGTATAAAATAGAAATATTTAGTCATATTTCCTGTGATTTTTTTACATTATTATTTATATTTTTAATCACTTCCACCTAACACGAAATCAGTTTTGGTTTTGCGATTAAGTGTTTCTAGCTGATTGGACTTTTGATTTTTGTGAAACTGGCTTTTTTCTAGTACCAGCTGAATAAAATTTAGTTTTTATTTAATAAATGGAATTTAGTTTTTATGAAATCAACAGAAGACTACACCTACTTGTGCAACATCTGCACTTCAGTTTCGACACCCCTTTATTAATTGAGAAGAAGGATGACAAAAATTTTCCTTTCCGTAGATGGAGCAGTTAAACTCTTTCCAGCTTATTCTATAAAAGTGTGGGGGTGTTTGAGAGCTGTCGCTTAGCGATGGATCTCCAGCCTCTCAGAAGCTGAAGTTCCCTGTAGTGCGATCCCTTCACCCTACCTATGGGTGTTGAGGGAGAAACTCCAGTGGCTTGGAGCTCTAGCAGGCCTGTGATTTGTCTGTCGGAACAAGGTAAATTTGTATGTGGGGTTGGGTTTTTTCTAGGAGTTATGCACACCCAATGATGAATACGGCTGTAATTTGCACTGTATCTTCCATTTTTTTTTACCCCAGATTGTCAGCAATTTTCCATCTGTCTTAGTTTACGACAGCTTGATTTCATCCACGTTCTGACTTCTGCAAGAGGTGTGGGTTCCAATTCAGCAAAATAAGTAACTTCACATGTATCTATTGCATGTAAGTTAGGAGGAATATAACCATACAAGTGCATAGGACGTTTGAGCTCTAGAGCTTTGTTAATTGATAGATGTAGAGCAGAACATCATTCACTAGTCAACCACCTGTAATGCCTTCCCTCATTTATTATCTGCACTTTATAAATGAAAAAAAAAAAACTGTATGTATTTTTAGAATGGCAAGAATGATTAGGCATCTTTACTTGCAACTTCCAAAGCTGAATATGGGCTTTCTCAATAATCGTACAATATAAATTAAAAGGATAAGAAGATTTCTTATACTGCCAGTGGACTTCAGGGGGTTTTAGTGAATGTTCTAGATATCCTTTTAAAATAATACTTCAGGAAAAAAAATATTGCTACATCTTCCACTTGCTTGAATTTAAAATGAATGTGCAATTCCAACTCTGTGTGGCCTATTACAGGACTTTTTGACTGTTTGGTAGGAAGAAGAGCAATTTCAAAGCAAACCCTCAGATAAATTCCTGACTGACTAATCAGTTAATGTCTTTTTAGAACATGTTTTTCCTCTGCGGTGCCTTTGAGGGATCTTTTAATCAAAACTGCCTGGCTTGAAAGTTATCTGCAGTGATAGCTTAAAAAAACCTGAAAGGCATAATTTATCTTGCAGTTAATATACTTAGTGTAAAATATCATTTAATGTAGTTGAAAAGTGAGTGAACAGGAGTTCTTTACGACTATGGACTAAACTTCTGAGCAGCTGAAAAATGAAGGTTTTCAGCAGGTTGAAAAATCATTTGGAATTTGGGGTGAATATCTCATCATTATGAGAATACACTGTTGGTATTTTACAGAAGTGCTGTTGCTTGTGTAAATTTCTCTTGTTTTGCAGTTTAGAAATTTTGGGGTTGGGAGCGCTAGGGGTGGTGTTTAGCTGTATGGTAAAGGTTTAGGTTAGAATTATTCAAGTGATTTCAACCTGTTTAAGCACTACAGACCCACTCAGACCAATTCTGGGTTTAGAGACTTTTTTTTTTCTTTTTAGAACTGTTTGGAAAGTTGGTAAATCTTGAGTTATGGGCAGTCTTTGAGTATCTAGTTTTACTTGACAGCATCCTGTTTATTAGAAGACACAGCCAGAGATGGCAGATAGTATGTCTTTCAGGTAGTTTGTAGCAATTTGGCCTGATTCTTCATCCCTTACTCACTGAGTAATTTACTTTCTTTCAATTGGATGTATTTGTGACCTGAACAATGGTGATTCATGGCTATAGTATTTTATCTGAAATTAGAAAGCGTGCTTAATTGTTTAAAAGATTAAAATCTAACTATGGCGGGGAAAAAAAAAAGCCTTTTCATCTGAAATAGCTTTCTTTACTTTTTCTTTAATGTGTAATATGCATATAGGGTTCCTGTGTCTTTCCCTCCTTTCTCTGAAGGGAGCTTTATGTCTAGGGCAGGCATGAATCTGAGATACCATAGTTTGATGTCTGAAATTAGATGGGATAAGAATAAGAGTAAGTGTTGTCACACCTTAAAGCAGAATTGTTAACAGGTTATAGGAGGTTGTTGTATGAAAACAAAAATGTCCTTTATTAACAAGAGTGACAAACTAGAAGTGAGCCTTATAGTAAAGAGAAGGAACAGAAAAAAAAAGTAAAAAAAAAAGTAATAAAGTAATTAGATTTGGATTGATTTCAATAACACCGATTTTGTTGTGAAAGTATTATAGTTTAGAAAGGAGACAGATGACAAATTTGGGGGTTATCTCTAAAGGTAAGGAAAAATTCTGACATTGAAACACAAATCTTTCATTGGACTGACATTATAATCATTTTCAAAATATAATTTTTTCTTACACAAAGTAGCACAACATCTCATAAACTTCTAGTGAGCCTTTCAAAGATCAGTCAACTTTTTTTTGGTTTTTTCCTAGTTGCATTGAAATCTTATAACTCTGCAAGACCAGAAAGAAATGGCATTCAGGAAAACTGTAGAACAGCAAAACATGGAGAAGGGATGCAGATCTTGGAAGGAGAACTCTTACTGCAGGTATGTTTTCCAGTGGATGTATTAGACATAGATTTACGTTAAAAAAAAAAAGAAAAAAACTCAGAAAAACTATTATATTGTATTTAATGCACTAGTTATTCACTGATGAGGTTTAAAAATGAAGTTTTCTTATTGTCAGATTCTTTCCTCATTTTTCTTAGGTTAATATTATACAGCTTTTGTACTTTTCTCTGGTGGTAATAATGACTTTGAAGTGCAGGTGTGAGTCTACAGGGTCCTCTTAACTCTGAGTCATTTCTTAGAGTTGTTTTTTCCCATTTCTTTGCAGCTATTGTGAAGAAAGATACTAATATAAAGAAACAGTCTTCGTAAAGGTCAGATAGGTTAGTCATGTACTGTAAATTTGGTGACTAATTGTCTAAAAAAACCAATTTGTCTTTAAAAGACCTTGGGCTTGCTGGAATATCTTGCTTTCTCAGTGGTTTGAAAGAACACAGAGCTCTTAGTACAGGTTCAGGACAAATTTTAAAACACATTCAATAACTTTTAGCAGTGTGAACTACTGTAAAATGTGTTAATGAAAAATAGGGGGGTTTGAAATTATGTAGTCTAATTTGATGTCCTAATGTGTCAAAGCATATGAAATATAATCATACAATACAGTGTCCAGATTAAGCTCAAGAAATGACTAATGTAAGTATTCCAGTGTTCTAAGTAGTTTCACAAAATAGATTTTACTGTGACCTGCAGCTCCATTTGAAATATGTTGGTAATCTACATTGTACACAGGTTTCCCACTGATGTATCAGAAGTGGCAAATCATTAGGTCAGTTAGAGCCAAAGGTTTGCTTAGAATAAAATTAATTCAACTGTTCAAAGGGTACAAGTGAAAACAGGTTCTAAGAATCCCAGCAAGCAATTACTGTAAACTAATAGTAGTGAAAAATGGTTTCCTAACCAACTAAAATACTAGGACATGTATGTAATTTTCTAACCTTAATAAAATAGGACAAAGAACTGTTGCAGAGTTACTCCAGGTGGACAGCTTTTTGTAAACAGAAATTATCTAAAAATGTACAGTATATAGTTTATATTGGAGGCATCTATTTGTGAAATTTAGGGGGTTTTTTACTTCTGAATGGAAGTTATATGATGAAACAGCTGTAGCAAGCTGCCTTCCAATATGAAAATAAAATGGATGATATATTTGCTATGCTAAATTCTGCCCCCTTGGGAAGTAAATCAACCAAATTTATTAGTTTGTAAATATTTTATATTAAAACAAAAAAGAGAATTAATATGCAGGCAGAATTTTCTTAGGGAAAGTAAGAAATGGTAAGTGATGAAAGTGGAAATTTTCTGGAAGATACGGAGCATCAGTAATACGTAAATTGTGGTAGTAACCTTCCCTTCTGCCTAAGCTCAGAAGTCTTCTGTGTCACAGAGGTTTCCAAAAACTATAACTGATAATGAACATTTCCTTTTTATTATCTCTCCATTTTTTTGAAAAGATGGAATTAATATATACCATATTGTTTATATTTGGTTTTATTGGTTTATCAGATGTTTTTTCCTGTTTCATAAGAAACAGAGAATTGTGATGTCTTTGATTTTCAGTGTAGAAACTGTCTTACCAATTCAAGACATTGTGGAAATACAGATCAAATACATAGATGTGCCTTCCTTAAAATTAAGCTATATCTCCTTTTAAAAAAATTATTTAAATTACTTAAGTCTTATTTTAGACGCATAATCTAGTATAGTCTAAGCGAGTTTATGATACAAAGTGCAAGTCAAATGTCAGAAATTGTTGTAACATTTCGCACCAGTAATGAACAGTTTTGTAACTGCACTTGTATTAGGAATATCAAGGGTATCTTTGTAGAAGCACAAATCTTATCCCCAATGACTTGATGAGAAATTTCATTATGCCTTTAAAGGCAATCATTTTAGGATTACGTTTTGCCAAAACCTCTGTCAGAGCTGATCTCCTGTTTATTGGTATATGCTGGATATCTGTATGTTTTAAGAAACTTCCAATAATTCATTGCAGTAGACTTTTGGGCAAACAACTTCAATTGTACAGAATTTCTAGCTTACTGATGGCATCTGATTTCTGCAGTAACAATCCTGTTCAAAATGAACTGCGTACCAGAGTCACTGTAAAATGTGATTGAATTCCAGGTAGAGGAGCCGTCTGCCTTTGTCACAGACTGGGCAAAACCAAAACTTTCCATGGCTTTTTGTGAAACTAAGCAGAATAACTGATTTTAACATGTGGGCCAGAATTAGACACTGTGCAGCTCGCACAAGTATTGTATCAACCTCTTGAGGTGAAATGCTCTGCAGAATAGGTCAACAGAGGACACAAGCACCTGCCATCCTGGCATCCTGCTCCCTTGGAATTAGTACGAACTTCATCAAAACCAAGAATTTTATGTAACTACTTTTTTTAGCTCATACCATTTTCCAGTAAAGTTCACTAAACATTATATATAAAGAGGTTTTACAGAGGTCACAACTGTTTAGGAGACTAGATTATGAAATGTCTACACATTAAAAAAGTGGTTCACAGCATTTTAAGACCAGTCATTTAATCCAGTCTTTAACCTTGACTTAGTTAGACGGTATTGTGAAAGAACAAGAAATGATAAAACCCTATCTTTGCCTAATGTGGAAAAGCAACTATGGTGGTTACCATGGCTGGGGCTATGGGAATTAGTGTTTGTGGAAGAATGGTGCAGTTTTGTAATAAAAATATAATATGTTGTAGTTAAAGAAAGATAGAGGATATCCTTCACTTACTTTACATTTTCTATGAGTTATGATAATTTTGTGTAATAAAGAGTTTTTAAAAATGTGTTTTGAGTATGCTGGCCAAATTTGACTTTGAATGCAGCTGACGAAATCAAGTGGCACAATATACTTAATCCAGTCCCTTGAGACAGCCTTTTGTTAAATCTTGACTGAAATCCATAGAAGTACATCAGCACCTTTCAGATGAGCTGCCAAGTCACAAATGTACTGTTTGCTATCACAACAATTGCCATGAACTGTATTGATTGGGAGTTCAGATAAATGCCCTTTGCGTGACTTTGAGTAAGGAGCCGCTTAGTCTGCTGCCTCAGGAAGGGGGAAATCTCTTCAAAAACATTGTTTACTTGCAACAGTCCGCTTGGGCAGAGGTTTTCTATGTTAAGTAAGCTATAAAATGTTTTTTTGGACTATATAGGGGATCTTGATCGCTTGATTTCCTGTCCACTTAGGCCTGTCTGCGCTATGAATAGAACAGATTTTGGGAATGGGTTTGTGACATGGCTCCCATTCCTGCTGCAGGCAGCTGGGGCTACCAAAGGCTTGAGCCACACGAGCAGTGTGAGCCATGGTTGATAGCAGTTACACCTGTAGTTATTCATACTGCTGTCCCTCGTCTCCTACAATCAATAGTAAATAACAGTCATCAACAGGCTTTGGCTTCTTCCCTGATTTTTCCAAAATAACTTTTTTTTTTTAATTAGATTCTTCATTGTGCCATGTATTCTGTAGAGAGATGCAATGAAGGATCCTTCTGTTTATGCTGTTATGTAATGATATGTTTTTGCATGCTTCAGGTTTTATTGGGAGACTAGGGTATAGGTAAACTTAAGACCACAATAATTATCTAGAATTTTGTCTCTGAAGCTGACAGATTGGTGTGTTTCCTTCCCAGGCCTTAAATGGTTTCGTATTAGTTGTTACAGCCGATGCTCTGGTTTTCTACGTCTCTTCTACTATCCAAGACTACTTGGGGTTCCAACAAGTAAGTTTATTTTTTCCTCTATTTTTTTACAGAGGTTTTGCTTAATTTCAGAGGCCATCAGTGTTCATATTTAGGGTCTGATAGTTTGTGTAATAAAAATTGCAGTTAGGTACATTGAGTTGGATTACTTTGAAACTGTATTACTTCTCTAGCAACTTACATAGCTGAAATGGGACCTCAGGCCAAGGGGCAACAGGAATGTAATTTCCAAAGTTGAGTTAAGCAAGATAGGAAATTTTCACACTTAATTAGTCTTTACTGGAACAACTTTTTGAAATTTATACTGTGGAGTTACCCAGTTTATGATGCCAAGTGAGACATAATTCAATGGGAAGGTAGTTATTTTAATAGAAACGTTTCATACAAAATTAACTCCGTATGCCTTGAGGTTTTAAGTATCAACTGAGTGATTTTAGTATTTTTAGAATCTCTTGCTCATATTTATTTGTTTGTGAATTTATTTCAAAACAACATTTGTTATTCACACTTTATGGTGGAGATCATGTATGGCTGACTTCTTTGGGCTTGCAAGCCGGCTACCAAAGTTCATAATCTACATGGCTTAGTTTTGGAAGCTGTTTGGTTGTAGGTCTTTGGCTTCTTTTGTATTCCTGTAGCACCCAGAATGAGTCAGGTCCAAGTGGTAGCTGGCAAGTACTTTATTTACCAGTATGTAAAATTAAATTATCTAAGCAAAACTGAAGCAGAACAGTTCCAGGCTTGCTTAGATAAAAGCAGGTAAAGAAATACTTGATATAATGTTATTTTTGTCTAAAGTAATATTTTTTTTATTATTTTTCACATTTGCAGTCATGAGTGACTGATTTCTGTGCTGCTAAAAATTGTTTCATGAAGCTTTGCCAGGTATATGCAGATGTATGTTTTTTATCCTCAAGCAAAATGGATTTTGCTATATCCATAGTAATGTTGTCAGCCAGAAAACTTATGTCATATTGTCATAACGGTTGCTTATTCTCTTTCTTTCCCACCTTTTTCTCGTTTGTACATAGTCTGATATTATACACCAGAGTGTATTTGAATTGATTCACACAGAAGACAGACCTGAGTTTCAACGACAGCTACATTGGGCATTGAATCCTGCCCAGTCTGCAGATTCTGGACCAAGCGTACAAGGTGAGAGTTCAGCCGAGTTAGGTGTTTGCCTGTCTGATTAGTTGGGTTTTTTTAACTCGTGTATGCAAAAAAAGTTTAGGTTCTTTTACATGAACAAAGGAAGGAATAACGTCTTTTAAACTTAATTGAGTTTTATGGATATGTTTATCCAACAGTGAGAACTACTATTTTTTGTACTTTAAATAGGTACTGCTACTCATAGCACAGCACCATTAAAATGCTAATTTTGTTTTAAATTGGAAGACTTTAATTTGGAGCATAAATGACTGAATGTCTCGCATGTCTGATCAGTAGTGCTGTGGTAAGTAGCAAAGCAGGTAATCCTGCACGTTTGTGTTGCGAACAGGGCAACAGTGGGAAGTGGACAGTTTCTTTTGATGACCTAAGAAACAAGGAATTTTGATTTTCCAGGGTTCATCCTCAATTATACGGCTTATCTTTAATCACGGTTTGAATGAGAAAGTGATTTCTCTGAAGTAATCTGCTACTTCTGCTTACATACAGATCAAGGCACCAAATTTTTTAGCTTAGGAAGGCTACCAGACAATTGGATACGACAGCTTCTTGAAGCTCTTCAGGCTTGTAGGTCTATTCAATGACTAAGAACGTTTTAGTTAGTGTTAACATATGGAATAGTGCATTCCTGACCACTGTTATACGCAGACTGCTGCATAGACCAGTTCTTCTCTTGGGAGTAAAAGGGGAAGAGGAATAAAAGATTAAATAGATGAACCTTTAAGACCAAACAGCATGCCTGCTAGAGCATCAGATTTTCACATGTTATTGACTGATGCTTAGTGACCTGCTATATTGAGAAACACATTGTTTACATATTGGAACAGGGGTGTGTTTGTTCAGATAGTTACGTGTAATATGGGAAGCGTATGTCTGCCTGATAATACTGACAAATCTGTTGAGACAACTGTAATGCTCCATTTTGCATAGCAGTTTTTGAAATATGTAGATAAAGCTCTATGTTACTCTTACTATGGTTGTAGTTAGGTTTTTTTAATTCAGAAAAAGTCCATATTATTTTTCAATAAATCTGTCATTCGTAAAGCAACTTGATTTAAAACTCTAACAGTTTCCCATTTAGTATTTCATAGTATGGAAATGCCACAATTTGATAGAGAAATAAAAAAAGACAAATGTTATTTACTTGTTTGGCGCACAACTCAGTCAGTATATTTCAGTTTTTTATTTAGTGATCAACATTGTTACATTGCCTATGGATCAATCTACACAATCCAGTTGAAAACATGCTACAGAACTAGTTAATATTGCAGTTTGGTATAGCAAACAGCTGCTGGCACTCAGAAGACAGATTTTTATGGGGTGGCTTACTATTTGCTTCAGAATGAAATGGTCTTCTGTAGCACTTAAGCAAGTGCATATGAATTTACAAAAGGTTGTGTTCGAAAAATATGATGCCAGGTTGACTTGGCACGTGGTTTGACTGAGTGACAGAAGTGCTGAGCAGGATTACAAACAATCGTTTGTTTTGTACCTTGTGTTCCTAGCTTACTAAAAGCTGCTAATTATTTTTGGGCCTCAAGTAGCGTAAAATATTTGGATGATGAAGCTGTTTAAACTGAATTCCAATTTATAACAAAGCATAATAACTTGATCGTAAAGATCCTCCACATTTTTGCTAATTTAATCAATTTGCTTTTTAATACATTCAGCTAGCATTATGTAGATATTTATAGACATATTATAATTGTGCTCAGGCTTAAGCATAGATTCCAGCCTGAGTCTGGGAAATATTTCTTCTTCAGTTAGCCTGGACTGGTTGCTTCTCACTCAGTACTCTGGCATGCCCCTAGACCACTGCTCTCCTCAGCTGCCCATTTTACTAGAGAGGTTGACAGACACTTTAGAGAACCCAGATAAGATAGCTGCATTCAAATTCCAGCTCTGTTTTTACCAAGAGAAGAACACTGGGTTTTTACAGTGGTAGAAATGCTGAAGGGCATGCCTACCCACGCAAGAAAGCCTTGCACTGCTTATTGGATATTAGAGCTACACTCAGCAGGCACTCTGCAGCCAGAAGACTTATCTGAATTTGAGGACTTAATCAATCAGAGCCCTTCAAGGAGTCTGCTACTGATGATTAAAGTCTTTCCCTTCATCCTCTCCAAGAAGTTCCCCGTAGTCTCATTAATCTCCGTGAAAGAATCGGCTGAACAAACACACACAGGGCCTTGAAGATACCCTAAACTACTCAGAGCTCTCAGTACATGCCTGCCTGGCCAGAAGCTCTTCCATTCACCTCTTCTGACAGTAGCCAGCTGTTGATACCAATTTTCTTTCAGCCTCACTAGCTGGCACCTTTTTCAGTAGTAGTTGATCTTGCAGGAATAAAGTTGTGGCAATAGAATTGGGGTTGCTTGGGGAAAAAAATAAGTATTTTAGCAGCTTCCTTGGTGCTGATACTTGTGAACTGTAAATGTTGATATATGCAGTATATTAACCGTTCTGGGGAGACCTCAAGTAATGTGTATGCAGGGAATCTCAAGGATGTCAGAGTTGGCACTTTTGAAAGATGAGTTGGGATTTGCAAGCTGTTTCTTTCATGCCCTTTCTTCATAATCATTGCTGCTTCAGAGGGCTTCTAACCAAGCACCTCTTGGACAGGCGCTGCCTCAGAAGTGTTGAAAATTCTCACCAGCAAGTAGGCAGTTAAGAAAAAAATAATCTGCAGCATAAGGAAGTAAGCTTGCTTTTGTCTGTTTAGAACCATCCATATGACAAGTCTGGGAATTGGTTAATTTCCAATATCAAAGTTAGGTGGTAACTATCTTGGACTACAAGTATCTGAGTTTCTGTACCTGTCGGATCAGCTCATAATGGTGGCTTTGACCAATACACTGTTCTGCAGATGGCTGTAATTTCAGATTATCCCTTTTCATATACACTGTCAGATAAGGTCCTTTTTTTCTCCATACCTTGAAGTTTGTTCAGAAAAAAATTGACCTTGCATAGCAGTTCTCTTAAGGGAAGAAAGGAATCTCCTGATTTTATCTGAAAAACTGGGTAACTCAGCATTCTTGTTGGATTTATATGGCCTTAGATTGCAAGGCCTCTTGGTGAGCCATCAGCAATCTCGTTTGACTCCAGTCCCTTGAATTAAGAGGAGATTAAAATTGAACTGGCTTTTGGTCATGATTTGTTTTCCTTTGGGTTTGATTCGCCATTGCACAAACCACCTAGCCTATCTGTAAGTTTTTCCATCTGTCCAAGAGACAGAATTATGTTCCAGAGAACATAATGTGGTGTGTGATTAAGTGACATGCTCACCCTGACTTTGTCTCTAAGTCTGGAAGGTCAGCGTGGGTTCTTTCTTAAAATCTGTATTCGCCTTCTATCCATACACAACAATCAGTTCTCTCAGAGCATATGGACTATTTTTTAAAATACAGACTATTTAGCACTGTAAAATAGCATTTTACACTGTTTTTTCTTAGTTTTCTGTGTGTGTGAATACCTAGGGAATAACCAGTTTGTGGGGTTTTTTATGTGTGTTACAAACAAGATCACTTTGCTAAATTTGCTGTGAGTAGATGTGCTCCGATATCTCTGTATATGTAGCCTCAATGCAGAACGTGCGTATTCTATCAGAAGTTTATTGATTTACCTTCTGGTTTTACTTTATATTCCAAATGTTTAAGTCTATTTTCTGAATGTCACTTAGCAGCAAATGCTTAGCAGCAAATGCTTCTCCTGAAGTGGCAGAAGAGCATAATATTGTTATCCTAGTTACCAATCGTGGTTTTGAGTCTTTTTTTTAAAAAAAACAAAAGTGCTCCATGTTCCTCTGTAGAGGTAACTGTGGTGTTATCTTGATCAGCACAGCCCAGAGATATTTTCACTATTGAGTAGCTCTTTATCTGCATACATTAGAGAAAGTGCTCACATTGATTTATTGTGGTGGTTCTCTAAAGATGCTTCTTTTTATTTACTGCTACGAACAGCTTTCACTTGGCTGTCTGGAAAGTAACAATTTCACAGTTAGACACCGTCTACTGAGCGTTTGAATATTCAGTTCCTGTAGTTACTATGCCTGGGTGCCTACTTCCCTTTTGCAGATCCTGCCATTGCTGAAATGTGGGTGTGCTCTCTGCTGAGGGCTCTGCTCTCTGCAGCTGACTCAGAATTTAAGTTGTTGACATACATAATGAATGAATTTACGAAAAAAACAGACCCACACAAAACCCCACCAAAACTTTAAAAACATTTTAAAAATAAAAAATAGATAGTATGCATTTTTCAAATACCATAGCCTGTAAGACAAGATCCCATCAGAACAACTGATACTTAACCTCACATTGTAATCAGTATAGGTTCTGGGGGATGTTTCCAGTTTACATTGTTCTTGCTCAGGTCATGACCGAACGCTTTGTTTATGAGACGGAAGGTGATTTGTTATAGATAGCCTTCACTAGGTGTTCTTCTAAAAATAATCCTTATAAATAATCATTTCCTGTAGGAGATAATGGTTTTTCACAGCCAGCAACCTATTATAACCCAGACCAACTTCCTCCAGAGAATTCTTCCTTTATGGAAAGGAATTTCATCTGCAGGTTACGATGCCTCCTGGATAATTCATCTGGGTTCCTGGTGAGTATGGAGTAATGTAAAAACTTCCACACGTGATTGCAAGTTGGAAATCTGCATTATCCTTGCAAGATGTACAGCAACTTACTTTATTTGTTAAGTCTCTGTAGATGTCTGAGCTGCTTGAACCAGTATGTTTCAGTTAGTGAGACTAAATGACAAGTAAAAATTGTATTGCTGGGGTCCACTTCAATATGTTGTTACAACCAGATGCAAGTTCCCTCATTTCTCTTGCTCAGTTTCCTCTGTGAAATACAACTAAGCATCTGCTTTTGTAAAGTACTGTGTGATTTGTGGATAAAAAGGCATTACAAAGATCATTTTCTGTTGGGTACCTTGAAATGCAATGCTATAACTTGCAGAACTATGGTTTGCCCTTACTTGGGAAAGTCTGTGCTTTGCTCTTTTTAATACACTTTTTGTTTGTCAATACTGTAGATTTTAAACTAAATAATATGGGTTTATCACCCTCTGAGGGACTTCTTACAAATGGAATTGTTTATGAAAGATTTCGCAATTCTACACATTTACATACTTTATACTAATGGCTGACAGAAATGCAAGAGAAATAATGTTATGTTACTTGTATGTGTGTATAATGCCATTTTCATTGGAATACTAGACAATCCAGCTGGCATTTGCTCTTATATATTTGTTTTTTTTTGACACAACCACCTTCCCATTAGTGAGTTTATTAGTAGATCTTGAAGTGACATGCTCAGGGATACAACAACAGTATTCTGTACTTACTAGCTAACTTTCGTGTATGTCTGCTACAAAGCTTGAATCTCCAACATAAACCAGTTATGTTTTTCCTAATCCTAAGGCTATGAATTTTCAAGGACGATTAAAGTTTCTTCATGGACAGAACAAGAAAGGGAAGGATGGTGCTACTTTGTCTCCACAGCTCGCTCTGTTTGCGGTAGCAACTCCCCTGCAGCCACCATCTATCCTTGAGATACGAACCAAAAACTTCATCTTCAGAACTAAACACAAACTGGATTTCACGCCTACTGGCTGTGATGCAAAGTAGGTGTAAATTCTTCTGCATAATACTCTACTTGTTTGCTGATAATATAGGTTTCAAGTATGTATTTGAAATATAAAGCTGGTTACTGTTTCAGTCATACCATTTCAAAGCATATTGCTTTCTGACTCTCCATCATTAAAATAAAAAAAAAACAAACAAGAAACCCCCCAAACCAAACCAAACAAAAAATCCAAAAGACAGAATACTAATAAATTAGGGAAGAAGAAAATTTTAATGTTTAAATCTGTTCAAAATTCGGTTTTAGAACTGATAAACAAATGGTTCATTTTCTTCTACGTGCTTATTTTCTCCTCCAGTTCAAATAGATGTAAAACATAATGGAAATGTTATTTACTTCAAAATGAAAAAATGAAGTCCTTTTTTATAGCATGACTTTTACCCATTTCCAAACCATTCTCTTTCCTATATAAAAGCTGGAAACACCACTGTGTTACTAGATCAACGTAACGTAACTATGCATCAACATGGCAAGAAGCCTATTAAGATGCTTCTTTATTAAAAGAAAAACGTCTGGCAGCCTGCCTTCCTTCTCCCCTCCCTCCTATTTTTTGACTGATAGTGCTTTCAGTCTCATTTTCAGTGGAATCTCTCATATGGATTTCCATGCCTACTTATAGAATAATGTTGAGCCCAACTACTTAGTATTCTGTCTACTGATAAACCAAAATTTTTTGAGGGCGTTCTATAAACTGATAGAAGTGAATGTTAACATTCTCTGATTTTTTTTCCACTGATTTTTTTTTCACTTGGAACCTTCAATTTTTGTGATGTTTTACACTTCTGCGTATATTGTTCCCCACCCCTACTTTTTCCCTTTTTTTGTTGTTATTTTTCTATCTTTGGATCTTCATTTCTTTGTTCCAAATCCTGTTTCAGCCTGTTTTTGACTGTTTCATTCTATCATGTATCTCATAGCGCTCACACAAATGGTGTTAAGTTCTTCATCTACCTGACCTCTAGTAAAGTACTCTAAATTTAGCTACCAGGGTCAAACATGACTCCGTTGCCAGTACTCCTCTGAGGGCTTTCTTAGAAAGCTTAAATGCAAATGCAGGGGTCCCAAACCACTCAATATTAAGAGACATGTAGTTTTGAGATATGTGCTGTTTTGAATTTTAAGCTACTAAAAATACTAATTTAGGCAAGAAGTTTTAGATAAGTCTTTACTTAATTCTACATGCAAGCACCTGTAGGCAAGTGCTGTCAAACAGGGCTAAGCAAGCAGTGTCTTTCATTGCAATAAATGGGAGCTGCCTGCTACAAGTGAAAATGTTTAAAAGTATGGAATAAAGAGTCCAGCTGAACTGTTAGATTACTCTTTTTCTTTTTAACGATCTAATAGTTTTGTGAACCTGTTCCTAGTCACTGAAGGCAACTTGGGGAACTCGTAAAAATTTTATGATTTGTTAACTGTATTTTTTATTAGAACCATCATGCTTCTGCATACAATTGATATTGCAACAAAATGTAGTTAGCATTTATGTCTGAAATGTTCTAGGCATAAATAACTTGCTTGGCATTCTTTCTTTGAGTTGGTTCGTCAGCAGTGTTGCAATTTTTTATTTTTACCTTCCAGAGGAAAGATCATCCTGGGATACACTGAAGCAGAGCTGTGTATGAGAGGAACAGGATACCAGTTTATTCATGCAGCTGATATGCTTTATTGTGCTGAAAATCATGTCCGAAGTAAGCTTCATTCCCTAAGAAGGGCTGAAAGATCAAAGCATGGATTATATTCGTACTAAAAAATACTGTGAAGTACTCTTAAAAAAAAAAAAAAAGTGGTCTTCAACTAAAAGAACACTATTCATTTTATGCGATCTTTCCCTCCCTAGAAAAACTTACACTGGTTGAAGAAATATGTACTATTCCTATCTAGACCCTTTTAGGGTATATATTCCAGTTTCTGTCACATCTTGGTCTTCTCACTTCCTTCTCTGCTCAACCCAGCTTCTGCTGTTTCAACAACTTCCTTTGGGCAAAGGGGCTATTTCAAAGATTGCTTTTCTATTAGAAAGTTAAAGCATTTTTTTTTTAAATTGGTGTAAGATTTTAAACAAAAATCAATCTCTGATTTAGCATGCTAGTGTCCTATCCATTTCTGGGTTTGATTCTTAGCAGCTTGATTTGGTTTCAGTAACAACTTCAGGAGAGAAGTGTGTTTTAAGCTAAGGAAATAAGTATCAGCTATCTGATATATAACTGTTTAGTGGACTTCTTTCTTTACTTTTTCATTAGCTGTAACTTATTTGTCTTTGGAAGTTACAGAAACGTCTTCAGGATACTTTAGTGTTTCTTCTTTTCTACCGACTTCTCTTGAAAATCTGTTTTTTTCTTTTGTCCCCTTACATACAATTAAATAATGCCCCCTCAGTGGGTTTGTTCTCAACCTATATTAATCAGATTTTCTATTTCAGGTATAGATCGGCCACTGTTGCCTCTCAGTGGTTTTTGTTTGTTTGGTAAGGAAGAAGAGAGAGAATATTTCCAAAATAGTATGGAATGAAACTTTGGTGTGAAATGTTGGCTTGAAACTTTGTCTTCAAGTGGTCTTGCTCCATTTCTGATGCTAAGATAAAGAGAAGTCTTTTAGCAAAAGGTTATTTTTGGTTAGGATTTTTACACTTTCCTAATATCTTTTATTTAACTTCTCTGTCTAGAAATGCAGTGTTTTCAGCAACATACAATGAAAATGTAGTATGTTTATGAAGCATTCCTAGTGAAGAGATAGTAGGAGTGAAAAATAATGGATTTTGAAGTACCTCTGCATTAACCAGTCAAAATGTGAAAGAACTGGATTCAGAGCTAATGTGTTTTCAAATTTCTTAAATAATAGCCACTTTTTGGATGTAAAAGAGACTTGGGCTTTTGTCATTTACATGTTCTAGTATTTATTAATTTCTGTTATTGCAGAAATAATGGATGAAACTCCATATAGAATGTTGCCAATCTGTAGTGGATGTCTTACAATTGCTTGCAGTTTTGGCTTTTATTTTACCAGTAAATTAAAGTAGACATCTTAAAGTGATCGATCATCCTATTTCACTAGGGATACATTAGTGCCACACAGAAGTGGGTGATTGAGGACGTGAGATTTGTAAAATTGCTCTACAAATGGGATTACTTTCATGACATGCCAGATTTTCCTGGCTTTGTTCATGGGACAGTAAACGGTATGCTTACTCTTTAACTCTAGTGATGAAGACAGGTGAGAGTGGAATGACTGTGTTTAGGCTTCTAACCAAAGAAAATCGATGGGCCTGGATACAGGCCAACGCACGTCTTGTCTACAAAAATGGAAGACCAGATTACATCATTTCCACACAAAGACCTCTTACGTAAGTCATTGCTGTGTAAAGCAGTATACTTCAAAAACTGAAAACTTTTGAATTTGTTTATATTCAGAAAGGAATTCTTTATTTTTAAATAAATCTCCTTTAAATCTTGAACTCCAGAAAGAAAACCTCTTTTGATTTGCTAACAAACATTGAAAAGAATTCTGATATTTCTCTACTTATGTGGCATAGTCCTTTGTGTAAAACTTTAGACATTTTGATTTCATATAAATAAGAATAGCAGTACAAGCCACACATTATTCCATCCAACCTGTTTTTAGTTCAATATCCCCATTAGCAAAAATTAAGAAATCCAACTGCAATTGTATAGAAGAGACAACAGATAACATAAAGAAATTAAGTCCTTTATGGTGCTGAACTGAATACTACATAATATGGAATTTAGCATTATTATCCAGGTTGTAAAATGGAGAAACACAGATAGTTCGGTATTGAAGTATTCATTTACTACGCGAATAAAAACATAATGCATGGGAAAAAGCCCACTTGTTTTTATTTCAGCTCGTAATGCATAGAAAATGGTGTACACTGTCTAGATTTAATTACAAATGTAATATGTAAAGGTGGTATTACAGTCATAAGCTCCTTATTTCATAATCTGCCTCTCAGTTTAACTCAGCCAAGCTGAGCTGGAAGAGCTAGGAATTTGAAAAATGCCTACAAATAGAATAGATCATTTTTTTTAATATTAATTCCAGGGGACAAAAAGATTACGGTAACTGTTCAGTACTGTAGTATTATGTTATATATCTGGCTTATTTTCAGGGATGAAGAAGGGGCAGAACATCTGCGGAAACGTAACATGAAGTTGCCCTTCATGTTTGCAACTGGTGAGGCTGTGTTGTATGAGGTATCTTTCCCTGTGTCGAGCATTATGGATTCCTCTCAGCCGAAGAACAAAAGCACGATGGGAAAAGGAGCCAAAGCTACGCTACACAATGATTCCGTGGATCCAAACTCCCTCCTAGGTGCCATGTTAAGGCAAGATGAGTCTGTGTATCTCTGCCCTCCAGCATCACATAAACTTTCCTTTGAGCGGAACTTTTTTGCTGACAGCAGGGATGAACTAGGCAGTGGTGTTAGCAGAGGCTGGACAGATAATCTCCTACCTACTGGAAATCACAACATTCTCAAACAGGAGCTAATGGAGTGTTCCCAGGACAGTGATGTTCCACTTCCTGAAGACAGTGCAGCACTCTTTCAAGATAACAAAACCAGTGACTTGTACAGCATCATGAAAAACCTTGGTATTGACTTTGAAGATCTAAAGTGTATTCAGCAGGATGAGGATTTTTTTAAAACTGAATTATCTGGTATGGATGATACTGGGGACATTGACATAACTGATGAAATTCTGACTTATGTTCAGGATTCCTTAAATAAGTCGGACTTCCTATATTCAGGCTGTAACCAGCAGCAGCCCCTGGTCCAGAATGAAGGTTGCTTGATACAGCAAGAGTTAGATTCACATCAACTTCATCAGCACCAGAAACAGCTTGTGGAGCAACAACACCAGCAGCAGCAACAACTCTGTCAAAAGATGAAACATATGCAAGTTAATGGGATGTTCAGAAACTGGAGCTCTGGTGCCAGCATGCCTCTTAGTGGCTCGCAGCAGCAGCCCCAGCAATACCTATTCCCCAGCACACATGCCACTACATCCGAGTTCTCTTACAAACCCGAAGTCAACGCTTCGCCTTACGCATGTAGGCAAGAGTTTATTCCTTACAAGCAACCCACAGAGGTGGTGCCACAGCTTTCTAATTTTGCTCAAATGGATTTCCCTGTAGCAGGTTTTGACAGATCAACCTATTCTGCGTCTTCCAACTTGGAGGATTTTCTCAGTTGTTTGCAGAAAGTCCCTGAAAATCATGAGTGTGGGATAAACTCTGAGCCAGTTATGCTAACTCCTCAAACATGCTATGCAGGCGCTGTTTCTATGTACCAGTGCACGCAAGAAACACAGCCCAGCTGTGTGGATCAAATGCAATATGAGCCTACAATGGCAAGTCAACAAACATTGTTGAACAAGGTAAGGGAAACAGCATTGCTACGTTCCTTGCACTTTGAATGGTGTTTTTATTGTTTTGGGTGGCTATCGGGATGCAGAGTTTGTCATCATCGAATCACTGAGTTTGAAACTGGTGGGTTAGCAACATGTGAATGTCCTTGCTTTATTTGTTGGTTAGGTTGAAAATAGCATAAATTATTATGAATGATTGCAATTCTACACATGATGATACTGCAAAAATCTTTTTATATATTGCCATAAATGAGAGTCAGCTTGTTCCTCAAGCTGCTGTCTAAATTGTCTGCTGGAGACAAAAGAACAGGAAAAATTTATATTCACAGTAGGTAAGTTGGACTTTTTTCATATTGTGCTGAGGAGAATGCACAATAAAAGCCTTAGAAGAGAGGAGCCTGGCTGCAGTACAGACTACAGTTTTAAGCACAGTTCTTCATAGGTAAAATTATTTTAGAAATAAAAAAATTCACTTACTAAGGCAATTCCAGATGCTGAATAACCTTTGTTAGAGGTACTTCAAATTTTACCATTTATTTCTGTTAAGGCTGCTTAAGTATAGAGCCACAATTCTTTTTTTTTTTTTTTACGTCAATGAGTTAATGTTCTGAAGTACTTATCCTACAAATGCTTATGCACATGCATAAGCATTTGCAGAATTAAAGTATTAATTAGCATTTAACCTACATAAGACAGAGGTGGGGAATGCAAGTAGAACATACCCAGTTTTTCAGTGTGCTTAATATGAGTACAAAATATATCCTTTTAAAACTGGTTCACTAGTGAAAAATATATAATTGCAGAATTACAGAAATACAGCTAAACTGTGGGACAGTTCAGCAGGATGAATAGCTTCTGCCCAAGTGCCCAAAGGCTGAAATAGCATGAAGTGACTTTGGCAACCTGCAGTGCGCAGGCTTGCGCAGTGCTTGGCTGTATGTCACCTGGCTGTGGTCAGTGTTATTAGTCCTTCATAGTACTTAGTAGTAGGGTTGCAAAGCAGTTCCAGGGTCATCCAAGTTTAGCCCTATAATAGTATGGAATTTTCTTTTCACTAAAGCTATGCTGGTGTGGTGCATCAGTTTTGAACAGCCAGTGAACAAGCAATTCTGTTTCTTTTTAGTGGTTGGTTTCAAATACATTTATTTTGTAGATTACTTTGTTGTTGTGCTGCCTTAGTAATTTTTGTTGTGCCCCCTTTTTGTGATTTTCTTGCTTGCTTTTTCTTCTCATCTATCTGTAAAAAGTTTAATGGCTAATGACTAAGCATCTCTGAATGCAATAAACACTTCTATTACTTTATATTGACTAGAATGCTGTGCTGCAATAATATAGTGTTTAGCTTGTTTTTTGTGAAAAATGAACAAAGACCACTTTGTGAAAAGTTGTCCTTAAGTTCCGAGGCAAATTCAGCCCCTCTTTCTGTGATGCAACCTGTGCTGTGTGGCTCTGGATAGCACTGCTTAAGCAGAAGCCTAGTGCAGAGCTGCTGTTACCCTTGTGCACCTTAGCTCCTGTTCACCACTGACGAGAACTGCTGAACCTTTGCCCAAATGAGCCTAATAGAGGGGCATGCTTCTTGAAGAGATAAGGAAGGATTATTCCTCGTATCCCTTTTGTAAAAGAGTGATCGTAGATAGCTGATAGCTATCTCCTAGTCCTTGCGGGTCCAAAACTTCTGTATGCCAACTGGGTGTGGTGGGGGTGGGAAGAGACTGCTTGTTTCTAAACCGGATAGCACTGACTTTTGCAGCCCATGCTGCTATGTACTGTTCACATGAAAAAATCATCTCTTGTATCAGGCTGTACTCAGTTTTGACCTCGTCACATCTGCCAGTTAACATTTTCATATATTGAGGGCAAAGTAAGGCTCTGTGTAAACCAAAGTTATCATGCTGAGAAATGTTTTCATGTAGTAACAATTTTTACCTAGAAATGTCATTGCCTCAGAGAAAGACAACCCTATATCTATATATGCTTATATTATAGAGATTGTATTTATTCTTGTATTGGAGGAACTAAGAACTTTGAAATGTATGAACCCATGGGAACTATGAAGTCAGAAGTATAGCTACTGCACTTGAAGTGATCTTGTAAAATATCACCTGTGCCAAAGCCATGATGGCAAATAATATACATTTCTTTATTGTAGATGGGGAGACTGTATCACTGCTTATGATAATAAACTTAAGATGTAATTTTATTGCTAATTGGCAGCTTCAGTAAGGATGTGACTAAGCAGATAGGCTACTTCTGTCTGAGCCTGTGTTCACATAGACAAACCAAAGTAGGGCAGTCTTTGTGGCTGGATTTAGCACACCGACATCCCTGTCAGCGGTTGGAGTCTGGAGGGGGGACAGACATGGCTGCGCAAGCCAGGATTGCTATCCTTTCCTCCGCTTTCTAACTCCCATCGATTTCTGTGGGAAAAGACTAGGGGATTAGAAAGCCAGAAGGATCTGCCTTGACCTTCTGCCTAACTTGTAATTGCGGTAGGTTCATAAGCAATTTAGTCTAAAAACACTTCCCATGATGGAGGAGGGGAAAAAGGCCCTACGTAATTTGATTGCTTGTTTAGTTTTGGTATTCCTTTATTAAACAATAGAAAACCTTGCTAATTACTAGATTCTGGTTGAGAACTTTCTTAGAAATTTTAATGAGCGAGCTCATCTTGTTAATGAAGAATGTTGAAATAGTCTGCTTCTATCAGAAGTAATCCTAGCTTATGTCATTGTAGCTGTCTTTAAAAGCACAGCAACTTTGATTAAAAACATAATTCACATGGCTATAGTCCTGTTAAAAACTTAGAAGATCCATGCACAGTTGGTCAGATTTCAATGTTTGCACAGAAGGAAAAGTTTCCAAAAATCAGCATATTTTAATAGATGAATGAATGTATAATATATGTTTTAAGGACAAGCTTCGAATGAATGAGTACTTATGATATAAGCTACTCCTGAAGAGATGGTGGAAATGTTTAAAATACTTTGCTATATTTTCTTTGCATGACTGAATGGAGTATTTTGAAGATAAAGTGACTTCCATAGCATGAGAGGAAGCATTACATCAGATGATTAAAATAATCCTGTGAACAATTATGTCAAGACTGATGAAAGCCATTCATTGCTCTTTCTTGGCATTGTCAATATGAGGACCGTTTGTCAAAAAAGCCCACCCTGCGACAGCTCAGCCTGTGGGTTGAATGCAGTGCACTTCAGCTTACTGATAGGACTGCATGTGCATTCCTGGAAGATCTGTAAAGTCTGGATCCCATTGCAGACATGAAAATATGTAAATAGGTTGCTTTTAAAATGTAACAGCTGGATGTGGAAATTAGGACTGCTCAGTCAGACTGTAATTCCTACAAATGGAGACTATATTATGCTTTAGATAATAGCAATGTTTCTTAGCCAGAAGTAGGACTCCCACCGACTCCAATATCAGTACGTTTCACTGATGATTCAGACCCTAGTTTAATGCAAATTAACTCTCATCATTCATCATTAAAAAAAAAAAAGTTAGATCTGTTTGTTGTATTTTAAGATGATTTCATCCCATCTGTGCCTTTAGGAGGATTTTCAAAAATTTATAAATAATTGGTTTCCCATACTAACCATTTATATTGTCTTTTTTCTGCCAGTTCCAAAACGGTTTCAGTGGAGGAAATGTACATGAAGCATATCCCTCTCAGTTAGATGTGATCAGTAGCGCACAGACTGCCACACATCTTCAGCCTCTTCATCATCCGGCAGATCCCAGATCCTTCTCAGATTTGGCATCTAGTGGATTTATGTGATCCAGACATAGAGGTCCATCTGTGATTTTGTCTGGGCGTCAGGCTGCTCTGAGGAAAAGCTTGATAGGTCTGTCTTTAGCATGGGACTTTAACAAATTACGTTTTGAGACTAGGAGGTTGGTTGCACTATATACTGGTGGATGTGTCATCCAAGATCTGGCTTTTTAGAGTGACAGGTGGAAGTAAGACTTCTGACTGAAAGTATGCATGTGCTGTTTTCCATCAGATTGACTGTGTCATTGCAGTATGGATTACATGTGTACTACAGACTATGTCATACTATACAACATAAGATAAGGCAAATGGTTTTGTTGTTTAGAAAGTAATTGGGCACTTTACAAATAGCATCAATGGCACAAGGGAAATGATTTCACACGTGGATTATTTCCAGACTTTATTTTTTAAAAACTATTAAAAAGCTCTGAATTCATGAGAATGAAAAGCACTTAATTTTAATGCATACTAAGCTCTTTAATCACTTGTTTTATATTTAAATTCTTTTGTTTTAATTCTCCATTTCTTGCACTTTAGTAGAAGGCTTAATACAAGGATATGATATGCAACTTCAGGTTTTCTATGAAACAGACCCCTTGCATTCCTCCTTTTCCTTGTCAACCTTAAGTGCCTCACAATTTAGCTACCTTGTTTCTGATGGGAGCTTATTATAGCAAAACTCACTATAAACGTCATCCATATTACATGAACTTTTATCTAACATCTACAGTGCTCCTGGCTTTATCTACCCCCCCCCCCCAAGATAATTTGTTCAGGGTTTTTTAATTCTTTATTTGTGGATTTGTTACCCTTTTATCAGGAGTTTATTAATGTTCTGAATTTAGTTCAGCTAAAGAGTTTTGGTTTATTCTATACTGCTTTTCTGCTTTCTTCAGGTAATACAGGGTATATTAAAAAAGCAGATTTTGCTGAGGGGGAGGAGCAGATTCTCAGGATTAGTTTTAGATCATTAATGCTGAAAAACATGTGCCTTATCTTGTGTTAAAATGCTCATAATGTTCTTTAGGAATAATACAAGGCTGCTCTATGCAAATACTTTCATTAAAATGGATATTCAAAAGGATTGCATTTTAAATAAAGGGGAAAGGAGTCTCAGTAGTGATTGGTATTGACATTTACTTTGACTGCAGTTTTAAATATTTGTAGTGGGGAAAGGGTCAGCTTTGGTTTAAACTTCATCCCTAGCAAATTGCACTGCAAACTGCAGAAAGGTTATTCTTTTAATGTATGTTGATGCATTTGAGAAGCTATGTGCAAAATATGAAATTGGGAAAAGAAATACGTCATGAGAGAAATTCTCCTTGAAATAGGTTTTATTTTCAGGAAAAAAACCCCACATCCACGAAAACATTCTGGGTTTTTGTTTTGTTTTTGTTTGAGAGGATTGTTCAAGTTGCAGACACCAATGTTTGGTGCAAAATAATAATCTAAATGAAAAATACAGAAATGTGTATATGTTTAAAATGTTTCATACTCTTGTGTGTTGTATAGTTCATATATAATAAAATGTCTTTGTAAAATATTTTAAACCAGTTAATTTTAAAGTGTTACATTAGTATATGTTAAGAACAATTTTATTACATTTGTTATATGTAATATAAAATGGCAATTTAGCCAATTTGTTTAAAACAGGTAAAAGTAAATTGGCTCCCTGCAGATGATTGTTAATATTGTTGAACACAAGGACAATCGCTTAAAATTGGAATCCTTTCTTAGCTGAAACTTGCTTTCTTTGAAGAAAAGTGTATTTTCTTCCATTCTGTGTGATATGATATGCTAGGCCAAACTTCTAATTTAGTTATAGCTTTTCAGATTAATAACTTCAGCAGTTTTTAAGTGAAATTACCATATGTGAAAGGGACATTAAGGAAGCAATTACTATTTGGGAAAAGCCCATAAAGACATTGTGGGTTGCATTTGTGTGGGTTTTTTTAACGTTTCAGATTTTGTTTTCATCACAAGACATCAGTAACAGATTTAATTAATATCGTTTGAATTAATTTATGATTGTAATTTTTTTTGTTGAAGGTCTTGTTTTAAGCCAATATCTGAAACGTCTTCCATATCTATCTAGTGTATCATGTTTGCATTTAAACTTGAAAATTAGCAAAAAGCTGTAAAACCAGAAGGTTTAAAGGGATAATGTATGTTTTACATCTTACAAACCAGTATATATCCTGTTTATTAATTTAGTTAAACCAAATACATGTTGTCCTATCACTAAGTGCCAAGGATGCAGTACAACTGTGCTGCCCTACTTACTGTAAACAAATTGTTGTTTATATGCATATCAGTGTATTTTATGCATTATCTTATGCATACAACATTGACTGTATTAGTGCACTCTTGATCTGCACCAAACTGTACCTGCAGTGCACAGGTGTTTCTGAATTGGATCTCTATTAGCCCTTCAGGTCTATTATAAGTAAGATTATAACCCAGTGTTAGTCAGTATTACTGTCCATTTTTGTACAAGTTTTCTTAGCTTGTTTTCCTTCCCAGTTCTTAGCTCTCCTTTGTTATTCCTGCACATACCATGCAATACACCTGTTACGTTAAGGTATGGTTTTGTAGTGCTCTTGCTCATCTGCAGTAAAGTTTGTAAGACATAATATATGGTAATAAAATAATCACTTGAATGTAGCTGAAATGTATGTTCTTTTACTGAAAAAATGTTTGATTTCAGCAGTATACAAAAAACCCATTATCATACGGTTACTCATGACTGTTGAGAGCTCGTCATCTAATAGTTTACAAAACTATTGTTATTTACGTCACTGGACTTTGCACTTCTCTGAATATTAGATGCAAATACAATGTATATAATTTAGAGTGGTGAACAAATGTGTATTTGTCCATGGAATTAGTATTTTATACTTGCATGAAAGTGAGTTTATAAATAAACTTTGTAAATAGTAAGGCAAAGTTAGCAGTTGGAAGGCTTCTGTATTCATTTCTTAGTGACAGTAAATTCACAATTGAATGGTACTGAGGCAGGAAGAGACTTCTGCATAGACGCTGCTAAAAACAAGCATTGTCTATTTTGACATTTGTAGCTGGCTATTGTTAACCCTTGTACTGTTTTATTGCTATTTCATACATAGTGATTTTAAGTTAAGAAAACAATTATTTTAGTTTATTTCTGATTACTAATATTACTGTTTCCTGTGCGCTGTGTTGGCTTTGCATGACAATCTTTTAAAATCAGTTGTAATGCTGAGTCAAATGTTTCACTGTAATCCCCTATGCAGTTTACCAAATTTATAATAGTTCGTTGGTGTAATGACATGATGGACATGAATTTAATTGGCTTCAGCTACACTGTTACCTTCCAATGTCTTAAGACACGTCTTATCCAAAATCAGTACTAGGCTGTGAACTTTGTATGTCCTCTTGTTTGCTGCTTTTGCGCAGCACAAAAAGGCAAGCTAAGATACGAGAGTAGTTCAACAAGGCTGCAAATCTGTTAAGTAACATCTGGAAATAATCAGGCAATAATGTAAGTAACACAGGCCATCCTTTTTTTTTTTTTTTTTTTTTTTGGGGTTTTTTGGTTTTTTAAAAGGAAACCTTTAAACCCCAAAACAACCTTTTCCCAAAAAAGTAAAACCCCCCCTTCCCGTTTTTGTTGAAAAAGGGGGGAAATTTTTTTTTGGATAAAGCTCTT
>Ga0181612_106629_pt1 | contig 34323 bp, 20 predicted proteins | sample HoacroProtozoa21_FD_119630 | JGI IMG/M metagenome (GOLD analysis project Ga0181612, IMG submission 119630) | Hoatzin crop microbial communities from Cojedes, Venezuel. Combined Assembly of Gp0051906, Gp0051904, Gp0051908 | reverse complement strand
TTATCACAGTAACCTTCCTCAGAACTGTGCAGCATTTTTCCTGCACATCAAAGCTGATGAATTAGTTAATAAGGTTCCACAAACCATTCTGCTCTTTAGAAACGGACAAAAGGTCAGAAAAGAAGAATTCAACTGTCTGAACACCTGGACACCACCATTTCCAGTCTCTTTCTATTAATGTTTTCCTGATCTTAAGAGACTTTAACTCAACCAAGAAAATGAGTTGCAGGTTTTAACAGGGTGTGCAAGATAGCACCAGAAGAAGAAATCTGTTATGTGATGTGAAGTGCATTCAGTAACTAAACTGAGAAAATGTGGGGTTTTTTTGAATCATGATAATTTATAAGTAAAATATATTTCTGCATGCTTTTATAAGTGAGGGCTTTCCTACCTCAAGTCCTAATCAAGTTTAAAATTCTTAACAATGAGTAGGTCTTTCACTGAAACTGCCCTAGTCTGAAGCTGTGTTAAGCAATACAAATGCATACACACCAGTCCATCGATTGGCGGCCTCCTTGGCTACTTTATTTGTTTGGCCTGAAATAGAGAAGAAAACAACAATAACAGAAAGCATACATCAGAGTAAAAATCATACCATAGTTTCAAGGCACAGAGATTAAATTTTTATTGACGTCATTTTTAGGGAACCATGCAATATAAGGAAGTTCTTCTATTTCTTCCAACCCCTTCTTCTGTTTTACACTTCTAAGGTTCCAACAAGCACAAAGCCCAGTTAAAGGGAAACAGGAGCAAAGGAACATAAAAGGTACCGCATGAACAACTGTGAGATTTTGAAGGGTATTTTGAAATAAAATAATCCTAGTTTGGTTTGCCTAGGAGCTTAATTGTCTGCGCCAAGATTGGAACTAGATACACGGCCTGAAGACACTAGAGACAACGGAGATGGAAAAATATTTTATAATCTTCTCTATACATAAGTAATCCATCATACAGGTATGCAAGACTCTAAATAGATAAGAAAATGACAAGTGTAGCAGTCCGTCACATTAATCCAAAAATTTATCATAGAGCTCTGGGCTTTATCATAGAAGCCCGGGCTTTAAGAACCCCACTCGGTGAAATGAAGAAAAAATAATGTTCCTGGCTATTAAACTCGGCTTCCCTTCCTTACCATCACTCCAGATCTAACTGTATAACAGCAAATTACCATTCCTACAAACAGCTTTTATATAGTTTGCATGAGGCAAAAGAGTATCAAGAAAAATTCCTCTTAGATCACCTTGCTCCCGTTAAAATAAGTATCGAATCAAGCAGGCTGGTTTGTAACGTGGGAATTTATCAGAATCATCATGGTTCTCACGCCTACACGTAACTTACTTATTCCCAGTTAGTCTTGTTAGTACTTGCATGATAATACTCATTTGAATGGTCAGGATGAAATTTGTCTCCAGGGGTACTGAGAAGTGAATATATGATCAGGTATCCATTGTTATAAAGACTGTACTTCAGGCAGAATTAAATTATGTTGAAAAACCATCTGCTAGCACACAGGAAGGTAAGCATTCATTATTCTACCCTTAATGCTTCGATAACCGAGGTGAAAAATGTTTAAATCAGAGTAAAATATCATTTCAAAACCAATGGAGTTTCTAAAAATGGCCCGCAATTAGAAAGCTTGGGCACGGCATGAAGAAAAGCAAAAGAGAAAGATGGGCAAAAAAAAAGAGAGTGGGTGAGAAAATGGCATTTTTTCTCGCTTGCATGCATTAGAAATTCAAGTTATTCCTAGCTTGAGAGAGATATTCCTCATTTCCTTTGCTGACTGCTTGCTGCCACCCCCACGTGTTCAGTTCCATGACTGGCAGCCAACGGCATTTTGAACAGTACTTTACCTAACGCTACTTACAGCAAGTCTGCAGAGTAACGGCTTTCACTGCTCAAGATTTCAAATGTGTTAGCTACGACACTTGCCTCAGCACTTCTGAAACTCTGGAGTACAACTGGAAAGCTGTGTTTGACTCCAAGCAATGAAGTTTGAAATGAAGGGAGGAAAGTAGGATAGCATTAAACTCCACGGATCCAGAGCTGCAAGGGGACAGCACCCTGATGGCAGGCGAGCCAACCTAGCCCACAGCACCTGCCAGGTCCCAGCAGGAGCTTGGCTTTGCTGGCGCAGCTAAGCAGCTGAGCCCTGCGCTTCTGCATCACCCAGCAGCTCTCAGTTCCCGCAGCCCTCAGCACACAGCCCTGTGCCCAAAGCCCTGTGACCACATGGTACAGTGCATTAAAGGAAGCACAACAGTGGCAATAAGGTGCAGTGTCACCCTTCAAACATTGCTTCTGCATGTCAAAATATACATATGTGATCACGTGTTTTTAAAATGTGACTTCTTACCTCTGTCAAAGAAAAGGCTGAGCTGACCAACAGATGCAGGCTGGGCAACAGGGTGGTTAGAATGGCGGTGGCTGCCTATAAGCGAGTTGTGGCTAGAAATGAAATCATGGTAGCAAGAGCAGGAAGCTATAATGGGGAAATCCCACAGTGGGCAGTGTCTTCAATGACTTAAATAGCAGAGAAGTAACAAAAAAAATAAACAAACAAAAAAAGAAACTCCTAAAAGTTCTACAAATAAAATTAAGAAATATTTTAACCATGTCATTCTTTCCATGCACCACCTGGTACTGACCACAGACTCCCACGGTAGAAGCGTGGAGGGCTCACAAGTGGAGGCAGAACTTCAAGATGGGGAAGGTGACATTCAAACAACCTGGCTGAACATCAAGAGGCTGCCTCAGTCCTTCAGGCATCCCCTACATTACTCTGCTGCCAGGGGACTCAAAGCTGGGGACGCAAGAGCCACTTGTAAAGCCCCAGGCACATGCCATCTCCAGAAAAGGCATTCCCAAGAGGCTGGGGCAAGTGTTCACTGCTTGCAACTTCACACTTAGGCTAGCAGGCCCACATGCCCACGTACATGGCAGCACCACAGGGATGCAGGTATGGATACATTCTGCTGTGTTGAAAGTTGCTTAGACCACCAGGCATATTGTATCAACAGCAACGCCAGCTAGCTTGGCAAGGTGCAAGAGACCCACATGTTCCTCACGTCCAGCCTGAGCAAGCGCATGCAAACAAGACAGCTTGCACTGTCTCTTGTCATGAAGTGAGACTGTCACTGCCACTGCTGCAGGACAGCATTGCAGTCTGCTTGACCACTAATTCCTTTGCTTAAATTTTTCCCCTACATTTCTTCTTTTGATTTGGGGTGGGTGGTGGAAACACACCTCATTCATCTCCAGAAAATACTACATCATCACCTCAGCTGTTGCCTCATGGCTATGTGCTGAGCATTTAGCTATCTGAAGGCAAGAATTAAGTCCCTTGGGATCAGGCTCAACTCTTGCCTGTGATTCCACTGCAGGATCTTATCTGCCTGCTGTACCCAACACCATTCCCGAAAGAGGAAGGAGACTCATCTGCATCACCTGAAGACACCAGCTACATCTACATCACCAGCATCTTCCAGAGGCCCCTGACTCCATCACAAGAACTGACAGAAATGAAGGAATCTGCACCTTGACTACTTTCTGGAAACCTTTTCTAGTTGATTGTTGGGACTTTCATTAGTTGCATCATCTGTATGTGTATGTGCATGGAGGGGGAGGGAAAGGAGCAGCAGTAAAACAGACATCCCCCAGACACACCTACTTTATGTACTGATGTAGCTCAAAGTCATGCTATTTCTGATTGCTTATTCTGTAGCTCCACGGGATCACACAGCCATTGGCCTCCTGCTTTTTAGACTGCACTGAAAAAGAAAGTTTAAGATCTGAAGAAGACAATAGCATGGAAACTTAAAAATGTCTACACCAAAGAAGAGTCAGGACACAAACTGTGTGAACTGTAAAAAGGAGAAGCTTGGAGACAGTGCTGAGGGCAACTGGCTAATTGCCCAAACCACCACAACCACTGGGTCCCAAGCTGGAGTCCTGCTGATCCTCTTGCTGACCAGAGCTGCTCTATCACAATTTGGTTTTTGGCAGCTACTAAATAGTGCTCCAGTACGCAAGCTGTGTAAAACAATGAAAGGACCAAATGTGCAGAAGAGGTGAAGCAATACAGGAGGCAACACATGTTCCAGATGCTTTGAGATGTTCTCATTAGTACTAGTAGGCCCAAGTTACGCTCTGCTTTATATCTATACATCTGCACATAGGCTGACAATATATACAGTTGCTGTCTGGAAGCAACAGAATAATCCATTTGTTCTGGACATTACGTATTTATTTCACCAATCTGCATGGCAACACACCAACAGACTTCCCTGCTCCCATGCCCGCAGGACATTCAGTCATTCACTTGGCTGAGGCACACACCTCTATCCTCCGCTGACCCATTTCAGACACACTTGACATTTTCTAAGCAGGAAAATGGCAGCTTGTGTTTCCTCTCCTGAACGGAACAAAAGCAACCACTGTGTGTACAGCAGTGCCAGGCCTGGGAGCAGCATGGGTTGCAACACTAGTCTTATGTTAGCAAAACACACCTGAAAATATGCCCTCAACAGTGAAAGGCTACAGGTTGAAGAGTTAGTTTTGACCATTTCTGATAGAAGTTTCTTCATCCCTCAACCTCAGATATCTCCGAGAACCTCAAAAAGCCCAGGTTCTGGGAACTGAACCATTGCCCTAAGCATCTGTGGTTGTCCTTATCACAGGGACAATCCCCTGCATCCCCTTGGAGGAAAGCAAAGGTAGGGAAAGGAAGGTCCAGCAGCAGTGAATGTCTACAAAGAAAGTGAGGGCAGGTTGGAAAATGATTTTTAATGCAGGCGAGTGACATTCTGCCAGTGACCCACAGGGATCCAGGGGCAGAGCAGGAGACAGAGCTGACAAAAGGGTGTGTGGACAGCTGTAGGAGGTGTAGTATGAAGCCTTCTAAAGCAAGTGGACAGCATCTGGTCAGGAGCAAAAGCCAGCAGCACAAAACTAACACAGCAATGTTTCCGAACAAATCTGAATGGGCAGCATATATTGGCTCAAATCTTAGCACAGTAAGGCCACATTGTTTCTGATCTGACTCAGGAAGCCCTACTTTTATTCTCAGCATACTGCAAAACTACAGCCTCCACTTTCCTCTCTTCTTCCTCCTTCCCCAAGGTTTGCTCAGTTTTTTCCTGGAAGAGATGGTGGTGGGAATTAAAGGTCCTATTTGCATTCCAAAACGGAATGGCCAAAAACTGTTGAAGCCTCAAATATTTCCACATAAGAGGTAGACCACTACATGCCTCATCAATACTATATATATGCTCCAGGAGACTCAGTCTTTTTGTAAGACTTTTGACACTTCAATGGGTGAAAAAACTATTGTGATAGCAACAACCACCACCAGCTCCTCACAGACATTTTCCAAACCTACTTCCAGGTTCTTCCTAAAAGCTTTCCTAAGTCCTGCACATATCACTAAAGGAATACTAAGGAAGTAGTCACTGAATAGTAGTCAAAATCAGACTGCAAAGGTAACATATTCCAGCTCCAATAGCTATACTAAAAAAATCACAACAGCCACAACCAGTTCACAACCACCTGTAGACTTGGAAATGAAGAAAGAGCTGCACCTTGCTTTCCTCTCCTAGTTTCTACTCTGGCATTTTCAGGATAACTTTAAAGATTATTTTAAGTGATGTTTTTATGCATAAACAAAATTTTCAGGTCCAGGAACCTCTATTTCTACAGAATGACATGAAGCTAGTTATATTTATAAAACTGTCACAGTTTGGTGCCAGTTTTGACCTACCACAACTGATGACACAAGAAAATTGTATGGATTTCCTCACTTGCAACGCACATGACTGCAGAGGGAACCAGCACCTTTTCAAGGAGACAGTAATCCATCAACTTGTGGGATCGTTAGCAGATACATGCTAAATACGACTGTCTTCTTCAGCATGTGTGCAAGGGAGATTTTCCAGAGCAAATCGCAATTCTTCTGCATGAAACGCAGAGAACAGCTGCAACTGTTCTCAGGGGCCAGTAAGGATTATCAGCACTAAGATTCCCAATCTCTCTCATGAAACTGGTCAGGGCAAATTAATTGCATTAGATGGATTTGAATTCCAGTAATAATTCTGCATCCACTTAGACTGAATTTAAATATGAAAAATGGCAACTACTGTAAGAACAGTATGTGAACTTGAATCTCCAATGACTCTGATTATCCATGCCTGCTGCAGAATTATCCGTTCTCCTGCTCAGAGGCTGCTCGCACTTCCCAGAAACATTGTTTACCTTGGTGTCATCACACTGTGACAGAGTGGTGTTCCCCACCTCTCTTGGAGAAGCATCATTATAACATCCTGTGATCTACAGTTTCCAAAATCTTCCCTATGAAAATACCTCATGCAAATACAAAGCCCGTGTCCAAAGGCCGGGTAGAAGGTGGACACAGAAATTATAGACCTGTCATCCACAGAGAGCACAACAGGCAATTGCCTAGTAACTCCTACTGACATGTCCATCCACAAACTGAAACCAGAGACTCCGATCAAGAGACTGTAGCTTGCCGTTGGAGACTATTCATGGCAACAATGCAATCAAGTGGCTTCTTTAAAGTCCATATTTGAGTATCCTTGAGACTAACTAGTCTACAAAACTGTCAGCAGGGTAACTCACAACACAGCAAGAACAGCTTTAGAAGAATGTTTTGTAACCAAGCATTAGGCAGAGATACCTCCACACTGTATGCAATCTTTACCTTCCCCCATGCTTCCCAAAGAGGTGTTTCCTCACAAGCAGAATAAAGAGCTCTTGTGTAGAAGAGTGATAGCACATCAGAATTCTGTCAACTCCTTCAAAGTAACACATCATTCTTCCCCCATACTCCAGTATCCCACATAACACTTCTACCCATGATCTTAATAAACACATCGCAACGCTTCAGAATTCATGACTAAATTCAAGTCAATGCATAAATATGATCCCTCATTTAGATGACATCATAAATTCAATAGCACTATTTATACTGACATATTACTAAATAATAAAAAGGGGTATCTTTTCCCATTTAGACTCTGAATAAAGTTTCAGAACTATAAGAAAGTGTTGACAATTATGAATCCTACCTCCTGATCTATAACTATTTTGAAAAGCACAGAACATAAGCAATTTGTGACAGAAAAATACTCAAAACATTTTGATATGCAAATGAATTAAAGTAGTATTTCTGCTGCAACAGCTCTGTATGTGCATGTGTGTGTGTGTGTATATATATATACACATATATATATATATATGCTTGAAAATAAACCTAAGCAAATACATAACATAGAGCCAGGCTTGTCTATATTGTGAGACATGGCAGTGCATAGTAAAGCTACTAATAAGCTGACCCACATCTCTGGGAAAATGCTCTTAAAGGGTCCGCAATCTTTGTTAGTGGGTTTGAAAAAAGTGTCAAGTCTCATCAGCAAAAGCTCCCTCTGTCCCATACGAAAAGGTCACACTGTCAAATTTCATCAGTACGCAGTGTCTCTTTGAAAAACGTCCAACGGAATTTGTCAGAATGGCTACCAAAAGATTCCTGTATGCAAAATACATGCTCTTGCATTTAAGTTTACTATATTAATGCATCCACAGAAAAAAAAAAATTACCTTTCAAGTATCCTACCTGAAAGCCCATGCTGAAATCTTAGTTGCGTAACTAAACACCTCTGTTCTTATCCAAAGAACAGAGGGAAGCAATGTGCTTACAAAAGGGAAACAAGCACACCAACTTTCTGATTCAGGGCTCCCCAACAACACTCTGGGTTTCTTTCAGTGGACAACAACTCCCCCCCAACTTCATTTACTCATAAACTCCATACCCACAGCACAGCTAAAGGAACTTGCAAACTTCTGTGCTGCTGAACTGCATTTCACAAGGAGGCCATCCCAGAAGACTATGGGTATTGTCCAGCTCAGGATGTCACTCTGCTGCAGGCCACACATGTCATAGAAGTTGCAGAGAAGAGTCTGGAAGGCATCGCAGGAGGTCCTCTGGTCTCTGTACCCACCACTCAATGCATGTCCAACCTTACCTACGCCGTTTGTGAGGTATTTGTAGCCTGTTTTTAAGGTTTCCATTGTCAGAGCTTTTACAGCCTTCCCAGGCAATCTAGTTCTGTGTTTGATTATTGCCACCATTAGAATAGTTTTTCATCTAACCTTTTCTTTCCCCCTGCAATTTAAGGCTATTACTCATTGCCGAGTTCCCCACGAACCTGAGTAACAAGCTATTCCTTTGCTTTTTTTGAAGGAGATGCAGGTATGTGAAACCCACCAGGACCAATATTCTTTTGAGTCCTATTTTTGTAAAATTTTTTCTCCTAGTATGCGGTTTCTCAATGTCTGGTCTTTTTCCTCTACTCTGAATTCTCCCTAGTTAGTTATATACCTCTCAAGTAGGAGATCCAACACTCACCCACTGTTACAGCTGAAGTCTCACTAATGTCAGCTTGAGTAGAAAGATTATTTCACACATCTCATTGCTGGTTACACTTCTGTTTCTGTACCTTAGTATGGTGATTTTTCTTTTCACGACAAGAATATCTTATATTCAACCTGTAAACTACTATAACCCTGACATCTTTAGCAAACCCTTCCTCCTTAACCAACTGCTCCAGATCATTTGCATAACACATCCTTGAATGTGTATACATCCTTGCACTTGCCCCTACTGAATTTTATTCAGTGTTTTTTAGACTATCTTTGCAATTTGTCATGCTCATTTTGAAATTTCACCTTGTCCTTTGTCCATGCAGTCTCTCCTAGTTTCATCATCTGCAAACATAACAACAGCGTATCTTCTATTCTATTATCCAGCTCATTAATAGAAATACTGAGCAGATGCACAGACATGACAGACCCTATTACAGAGCTTCATTGATTCTAGCTCCCCTTCCAATACTGAATTACTAATTAATACACCTTGAGCACACTTATAAAGTAGTTTGAGCTTCACACTACTGCAGTTTCATCAGGATTGTACTTCCCTACTTTCCTTACCACAGTATCATGCAAAACCAAGTCAAAATACCAAACACAAACTTCTCCCGATCTACAAAGATCTCTTACGGTGGCGCAGACAAAATCTCTGTTCTTTCAGGTGTTTCCAAATTGGTTCTCTGTTCCAGATTCTTTTCCGACACGCCGCTCTTTTCAGTGAAACTAGCTCATAAGGTATTAAGTGACAAGGGGAAAAAAACCCCTGGAAATCTCAGATACACCACCAGTGCCAAGATTAGTCTTGCATTCATATAACCAGCCCTGCAAAAGGTTTGCAGTTAAATAGCACAGAATGAGGTATCTATATTAGGAATATACAGTGATACTATATAGTCCTAATCTAGATAAACCCATAATGAAAACATAACCTACCATCTCATAACACAGAAGATTGGCAACACATTTTTTTTTTAAACAAGGCCAGAGAGGACTGCATTTGACAGTCCTGCAACTTCACACTGAAGACAACAAATTAAAAATCCTCAATACCTTTCCAGACCTCATTTTGCATATGGAAGTCATGAAAAGATACAAACCCATATTTAAAAAAAAAAAAATCCTTTGAATATCACCATAACTTTACCAAAACAGTCGGAATGAATGGTACCACATACAAGTAACCTAGCAGGTCTAACACTGGGAGAGAGAAGCAAAATAATCACTCCACAAAAGCCCTTTTGTTTCATATACAAATGTTCTATAGACTACTTCCATTTGATGCTCTCTTCAGGGCTTTAAAACATGGCCAAATGGATTGCTGCCGATTAATTTCTAAATTAAAGAGTATCATAAATGTAGTCACAAGTAGCCATTTTCCACATCACAAATTTTATCAGGTGTCTACCATTCCTAAGTGGGTCAACAGCTTTTGCCATAAAGATTTACTGGCTCATGCAACAAAATTGTTCCCACATATTTCATCTGTCTACCTCTCACCCTACGTATCTTTTCTGCAATTCCAATATAAACATATAAGAAACAAAATAAACAGAAAGAATAAAAATAAGCCTTGTGAGCATTCTAATTTCAAGAAAAGGTAACTTGCCAGAGTGGCCAGTTTATTTAAGCAGGGTGTTAAACATGTTATAGCTAAAGATTTGATCTTCCAATTGCCTCTTTTCTAAGTGTCCAAGTAAAACCCCACTGACAAAAGACAAGCTATTTTACAATCATTTGTTCCTTTTTTTTTTTTGCTTAACCAGCTAAAATGCAGCTTCATTTTAAAGCAAGCTGACGTAAGTTGACGCTCTCCAAGAACAATAGTCTTGCTAGAATGTGCTTGAGGTATAAAACCACAAGTATGCATGTGTCTAAACGTTTAGGACAGTTTTTCATTGCGGAGTAGCCTCTTAGCTGGAGTCCAAACTTTAAGCCAAACACAGAGACAGAGAAATTCTCTGAAGCGCAGAGAATTAGGCCCTTTTTGCTGAAAGCCAAGTGACTCCTCTGTACTTCAGCTTCCCAGCTTCAGTGTCACATTTCCCTTTAAGCTTCCACACCTTAGGAACATACGTGCAGATGCATCTTAAGCTATACCAGTCCTGGTGGTCCTTTGCTCATTATTCTTCGTGGCCGTTACATTCTTTCTTTCCAAGTGCCAGAAGCTGCTCACTCATGTACCTACCCTCATTCCTCTCTCGTTCGATTCTTTCCAAATCCATTTTCTACACAGTTCAACTCACTGCAGAGTTCAGGAAGATGCCGTTTGAAAATTTGTCACCAGATGTGCTCCTAGTTGGTCAGAGGATCCCTGGTTGCTCTTCAGGGCAACTACCACAAGATAGACAATTCTGGGAGAAGCATGACAAATTACCATGTGTGAAAGCCTTCTGAAGAAGGCAGAGAAAGACCTCATCAGACAGACCACTCAGTGGAAAGCGAGATTTCAAAAACCTTGGGAGAGTCTACCACAAGACAAAGATAAATACACCATCAGTTCCTAACTTGAGCCGACAACTTGCTATTATTACTGGTGAACTGCAGCATGGGAATGAACGGCCAAGGTGAGAACTCTTTAACCTATTTTTGTCAGGAAAAGTCCTTAAACCACCATGTTATGGCCTCCAGTAATCACAGCCGGATTCTTCTCTGCAAGTGTGTGCTCCGTCGGTCGACCAGCGTTTTCAATAACTGAACTGCAAACAAGCCTCCCTTGATTTTCAAGATAAAAAGAAAATTGGAAAGGATGAAGATAAAGCAGCAGAGATACTGCTTAACCTTGCAATTCCTGCTCACTTGCTATGATTACCGAAGGAGCCTGGAGTGTTAGTAATCAAGTTTACATTTGTAATTCCACTCATTAGTATCCTGTTCCTTTTTCAACTTTACTTAACAGTTAAAATTTATGTTTACTGTTACTATGTGTAACTATGATTACATACATTTATAATTTTTAGGAAGAATGAGGAATTAAGTTCTTTTTAGTTTTGGTAAAGCATTTTTCTTTGTCTTTTAATGTAGCTTTTGAACAGGTAATTTAACCTGCCAACCTTCCAACTGTATGACAAGCCATTCAAAGAACAGTATAGGGAGCGGAGGAAGCATAAAAAAAAAAATCTCAGCTGATGCAATTAGTCAAGTAAATGTGTTCTTTCATTACTGGTGCACATCTATATACATCCTGGTACTCCATGACGAAGGAGGGAAAAAAAAAAAAGGGGGCAGGGCAGTGGGCTTTGTGGTTTTGGTATTATTAGTAGCAGATAGCCTGCAAATTATGTACGTGAACATATCCTGTCTGTTTCCTGTCACATCCTCATCCAGATCTTCAGGAGATAAATACATTAAATATACAATTCTCTGAAATATGAGACTAAGTAAAAAAAAGGAGTGCTTGCTTATAAATCTATTATTTTTCTATGTACTTTTAAGCAAGTGTCTGGTTCACTCCAAAGAAAGCTTAGTCTAACCCTCTAAGGCTAATGTAAGCGTGGGTGAGGATGCTAGTCTAGCTTCAATAGAATGACTAATTTTTAATTGCAGATCTATCTTAATGGTATTGATGCATAAACCATAAAAAGCACAGCTTGTCTCTCGGATGCCAGGTGCATATTTCATGGTCAGTAGCTAGAAAACATCCTCCTAATTGCAAACTGAACATACTGGATCTACCCGCGATTAAAAAAACCACTCTATATAGGCTTGATCTATACCCTATTGATCTTGGTGGCACCTAGATAGGGCTTAAAATTATTTGTAAACATTCACTTTTCCAAGTGAATCATTACATTTATAAAAATAGCTACTTAATAGTTCATTGACTGAAAGCACTGACAAAGCTCTTTGGTTTGAATAACCTTTCTGATATGTTTTCTGAACAATGGTCTTTGCCACAAAATATAAAAGAAAACCTATTAAAACATTTTCTAAATTATCAGCTTTTTGACAAATTTCGAGTAAGACTCGTGCAACTCATTTCAAAGCCTCTCCATTAGCCGGTATAGTCCAATCTTCATTTCATTTCTTCACTACGGTTTCCCACTAATAGTGGGAACAGAGACTATTCCCACTATTAGTAAGAAACCCCCAAAAGAATCTAGCACTTTGTACTAAGTTTTTGTAAAATTAAATACATCTGTATCCATAATACATTTTCAAATTGATTTGAACTTAACGGTTAGAACATAATAGCAGGATGTATCAACAAAAAAATCCCAAACAGAAGAAAACCCCAAACCCACAAAATCCAGCAGCTAAATCAGTATTACCTTTTCAGCATTCAGCCTCAAGATATTAAGATGAGTGAAGAAACTGGTACACCCAGAACTATTTTCTCATACTGTCTGTACACCCCAATATAATCCTTCACAACAGTTTGTCAAGGTGAAATTTTCAGTGTTTAGACACATCAGAATTAGAAATTTTTGAAGCATCTACAATCAAAAAGGACACAGTCAAGTACATACTACATACAGCATGATATTTTCATGGTATTCAGTAAAGTCTGGATGTTTTCTCAAAACTTATTTTCACACAGCCATGTAAGTACTAGTTTCAGAAAATAATCTAACCCAGAACTGGACTAGTAGTGATGCCTCTGAGATCATGCTTTCGGAGGTTCAAAAGGATAACTATCTGGATATTTGTGTTTTTAAATCCTGTCCATTTGAACCACTTATGCCTCTTGCTACAGGATAAAAATAAACAAAGAGAGCAAAAGTAAAAAAGGTTGACACCAAAATTGCTACATTACATGTGTTGTATCTGGCAGTTTGCTAATTTTTGAGAATAGTTTGTCTACACAACTTCAGAACACTGTTTTAAAGGTAAAAGCCTAAGACATGAAAATTATCAGTAACTGGACATTCTAAAAACATGTTAAATAAAACACTAATGCTGATAGGCAACATCTGAGACCAGCTCCATAAATATTTGCAGTCATACCACACGGAAGTCACTTGCTTCAGTCAGCATGTAACTATCTCTGAGATTACTGTCCTATGCAAAGGCACAAAGTTACCAAAGCATGGGTACTGTGACACAAATTGCTAAGACTCAATAATGTTTTAATACAGTGTAAATAATCATTCCTCTAATTACAATGGAAGAACAAGAAGTTTGGAATTCTAGAAATGTTTATTTTACAGTGAGCACTGAAAATTGCTGTTTCCAGCTGCAAGCTGTCCAACAACTCAAAACCCGTATCATTTATGCACTTGGGCTGCCAGACAAACCTTTCTATAAAATTAATTGTCAGAAAAATTTTATTAGCTCCATGCTAAACTTATGCAGCAGGTTAGTCTTGATGTTACGTGGAGCTTTTTTTGTTGGCCTGATGAGAATCTGGACAAATTATGAACTACTGAAAGCTTGCATTCTCCATGCCTTTGTCCTCTACCATAATCTTAGGGAATCCAGCAACATCACACATATCCAACTTTGCACACAGACATGTTGTGTCATATCAGCCTTTCTCCTGGAGGAATAATCTCTTCTCTACAACGGCTGCTTCTCCACAAGAATATCCTCCAGCCTACAAAAATCTGCCTCAAAGACGAGAAACAAGGGCTCTGTCCTGCACGAGCTGAAGCAGGCAGGACTACAGGCCTAACAAAGAAGTATAACCTCTCCCAGGTTTGTTTTTTGGGGGTTTGGGGTTTTTTTGTTGTTGCTTTTTGGTTTTTTTTTTTTTTTTTTTTTTTTACTTCCGATGAGTGTTGTTAGTTTCCTTTAATGCTGAGGAAAAATTCATTACTCAATCCTAACTCACACAAGATGTCTTATACAACATTTTCAAGGGGCAAAGAGAAGCTTCAACCACTGAACTGCAGCAGTCATTGGAAGAAATCCATATATTTTGCAATTTTTACAATACCCTACCTTGTAAAATGGAATTATCCGAATACATCCACAAGACCAGACTATTATGTAGCTTCCTCTAGTGGTCAGTCCCTAAATATTGTTTCTTCTGCTATTTACTGTAATTAATTGTTACATATAAATAGTTAAATTCCATGTCCAAATGCTGTAAACGTGGGAAGGCGTTAGAGTTTATACTTCAGCTCTCTAATACAAAAGCCAAGGAAATTAAGCCAAAACAAAGCAAAACATTTGTTATTGATATTAAAAGGACAAGCAGTGAAGTCAGCAAAAAAAAAAAGAGTATTTTAGCATTTTGATTTGCCCCCTTGTGAATATGCATTATGGTATATTTAGTTACATGGTCAAACATGACTTTCCCACCACAAGACTCGGGAAGTACGACAGATGTTCAGCTTTTAGCTGAGTCTTCAGATATTTACTATTAATCATCCAAACTTTGCTTTGACCCTGGAATTAGTGTGTGTGTGTGTTTCAATGAGGCTCATCGCTGTACAATAGGTTTGTTTCTGCGATATTGCTTTGAGGGAAAGAGCATTAAAAAGGCACAGCAAAGCATTCACCAAATGTGAAGGCCACTGAAATGAGATGACAATTTGATACACCCCCAAAATGAGAAAAAAAAATTTAAAAAATCAAGGCAGCTCTATGATATGAGATGGGAAAATAACAGAGTGAAATTTTATACTGAGCATCAGAAAGATTTCCTTACAGGTTGAAGTTGTTAAGGAAAAGGAGGGAAATCCCAAATGTAAAAAGTGACAACTGCCCACTACAAAAAATATTATACTGAACAATCCAACTGTTAACAAGAGTTCAGTTATAGGACATAACAGCCATCTCTAATTTCTGACTCAAAATTAAAATAAGGTAATTTAGAGTTAGTAATCTGCTCGGGTGATCTAACTGAGAAGAATCAAGGATTACATTATTTAAATTGCACAGCTAGTAGAAAATCATATCACTCATGCAGTTTGAAAATGCTTTAAAATCTATGAATCAGTGACTTTGATTACAAGGTTATTCTGTGAAACAGCAACGATAACTTTCATGTCTAGCTGAACACCTTCCATTGCCTGAGATACTTTATTGCCTCCTTACACTAAAAACCGTAACTTCCTGTATCATCTTTTGCCTTTGCACTTCCCTGCACTCTGGAAGGAGAGAAATGCCCCCAACCTCCCCCCTCCACCCCTTAAGAGCCTGTAAAATTCCATTCAGCTTTGACAAAGACATTAAGCCCCCGAAAATGAATAAACGGCAATATCAATTACACATTGCCAGCAACAATGTGCACTGCCAGTGCAATGACTAATGAAACATATAACAAAGCAGCAACTTTTTAATCAAAGGTCAGGGACAAATTATTTTCAAAACACTACTGTATATACCCCTGGGAATCCTACAGGTAACCTAACAAGGCTAACCTCACCCGCTCCCTTAAATGCTCATCCCTCTGTTGTTCCAAAATTGTTGTTTTACATCAACTCCAATGCAGAAGCTCACATGGAGCTTCCACACACTTTAACAAAAAAACACAAAACAAAAAAAAAAAAACAAAAAAGAGACAGGCATGACTGAGGTAACTAATGACTCCATTTCTTTCCCCTTCCCTCTTTTCAGGATATCAGTCTCTGTGTTGCCAGCTAACGCGGTTTGCCCTCGCATTCACACTGTGATTTGCCCCCTTGTGCCTAGTATTTAGGAACGTGCTCACTGCAACTGCAGAGGCTCCTCAGATCACTCGGCGCAACGCTTACTATAACAGTATCTTAGCAGTTAAAATACCTGGCACTACGAACCCCTCTGCTGTCGGTATCTGCCTAACCTCATTCATTTTTACAGCTGGAATCAGTCTGTTACTTGTCCTCGGGAGAGCACACAGCAAGGGATTTACAGCACAGTAACTAACCTCAGGTCTCGAGTTTGCTTATTCCCTGGCATACCACTGCATCCTTGGGGAAAGATAACGCAGCTGACAAAAAATGTCACGGCCCCTCAAAATAAATACTATCTGTCCATTTCTGAGGTGTGCTGCCAACTCTGTTTACTTTCCTGGCTTTCTCTCAGCACATTTCTAAAGCTGCGGACTTTGTTGTAAGAATAAGGAAAGAGGAAGATTCAGTCAGATATCTTCTCAGAAGAAGGTCTGTGCCTGTTCCTCATCACTCTGTAATGGCATTTTGGCATTACAGCAACTGAATATGCGGTGGTGTTTGGGAAGCAATGTAAAAGTCTAATAAATAAAACATGAAAGTTGAAGTAGAGAAAATTCAATAAAATTTTATGCATGCTTTTCATTTTTCATGCTAAGGATCAGAATATTAAGTACGTTTCAGTGCCCAATTCTGTATTAAGTATTAAAGTCACTCATTCTCGTATTCCATTAGAATTAGAAACTCCAACCAAAACCCAGCACGTCAGAGACAGTACAAACAGTAAGTCAGTGTAATACCATACTTACGTGTAAGTCACAATTAAGTGTCTCTAATGGAATGCTTAGGTTCTATACAGACAAGACAAAGTACACAGAAAGATACCTCTTTTGCCAGCATGGAACTGAAAGTAAGTGGGAGCCAGAGACTACTCTTCCTACACACATTCTAGGGTTCAGCACACTTGGAAGTTACAGAATATGGTTCTAGAAAGAATGGTCCTGACATTAATTCGAATGTGTCAGAGTATTTCAATGTTAGGATTGTTTCTTAACTGCTTGGTTGCTGGCAGAGCAAATATCTATAAAATGCCCCTTATATAATACAACAGAACATGAAAAGAAATGGTCAGTGTACCTGTATTGTATTGCTTACAGCTTTAATAAGAAAAGCAGCTATTCTTTGGCTTATGTCTGCATACCAGATTTTAAGCTGAAGAAGTGCAGACCTTTTTGTGCAAAAGTTCACTTTAAACTATATACAACTTACGCATTTCTTCCACGACGTCTGGGTCACATTCTCTGTATTTGTCTATTTCTGCCTTTAGCTGCTCTTTTTTCTGCCGAAGGGCAGCAAGTTCCTCTATGAGAGCTGCACGTTCCGCCTAAGGATTCAAAGTATGTTAGAAGATATAGAAAAACTGTAAAAATAAAAATCAGTAATTATTGCACAGAACATTTTTCAAAAAATAAAAAGATGTAAACTTAAAAGCTCTTTTCACTGCTGCTTTCTGTCAATGAACCAGGTGAGCATTTTATGCACACACAAAACTCCAACCGACGCTAAATGATATCGCATACAAACCAGATGAAAAAAACTTAAGGCCAAAATGGATGAACAAAAGAACAATTGTCTACAACCTTTGAATTCGACGTGATCTGACAAATTCCAAACAGATCTCTTAATTGTAGGGCGTTAAGGTTACACGGTATTTAGGAGTCCTTGCCATTAAAGACAGCATTACAGAATAACCTACCATTCACACTTCCACAAATCGGGATGCTGTGTATGAACACCCTCTGAATGTATTTTATTTATTTTTCTCCTTCTTTCTTCCATACCGTTTAAGGGCAGCAGTCTCAAAAATAAATTCAGATATTTATGACAAAGCACTCTTTGCTGGGAGAGTATACAATATTGACCTCAAACATTCCATTGATTGGTAAGAATCTGCAGACACCGAGATGAGCTCTCCCATAGCCAACTCAACACATACGTCTAATTCAGCCTGTAGTTACAGCCAAACCCTGTAACTGGCTGATATTCAAAGAACTCTTGCAAGGGCACTGGGTAGCCTGAAAACGCCAGATAGCATGAGTTTGCAAACCATCAGGTTTTTAGCCAATGGGAACCTCCACGGCAGCCCAGCAGTCTGAGGTGGGTTGGTTTTTTTTATTCAAACTTCAATATTCCCAGGTGCTTTTGTCAGCAGTTTGGATTCAGCACGTTCTGAAAATACAGATTGAAAATCAAAAGCTTCCAGATGCTGGGGTACGGAAGCCAGCTGCTCAGAGACCTCCATCGTGATCTGGATTTCTCTGGACTTCTTCCTGATGTATAATCCGGAACCAAAATGTTAGAAGCATCAGCCAGAACAAGATTTCCAGGACCAATAGCTTCTTGTGACTAGGGCAGGCCACATGGTGGAGAAGCCCAAGTCTCGAACAGTCCATTTGGAAACCTGACAAGTACAACGGCATGAGAAACCTGCCTGGGATTCTCTGATTACAGCAAAACCCAGAGCGTTTCTATAAAACATTCTGCATTCTAAGATGTAGCACTTTCCTACAAAATTTAGTTCCACCTGAAAGATTCTGACCATCCCTGTTTACGCATTTATTTATTGGAGGTTTAAACCACTTTAGACTGAGTATCTCAAAACAAATCAGCAACTCAGAATACCATATGAAGTATTTCTAACTAATATGCTACTTCATATGTATGGTAAATATAAAGCCTAAATATTATTTCGCAGTGTTAACAGCTTCAGCATGCAATGAGCACCAAGCTTACACGGCTGCTCAGAACAGTAGTTTAGAAATTGAGATTATAAATAAGATAAAAAAAAACAAAGACCGCCAACAGCCAAGTTTGTAGTTACTAGATTTGGCAGTTCCGCAACCATTGGCAACTTTGGTACATACCTCTGGGTAGTTCAAGTTTTAAGATATCTTTAAATCTGAAAAAGCCTGGAAGATTACCAGACTTCAGGCAGTCACACATTTTCTCAGCCTTAGAGCAGCCAGCTGTCAATATTTTACTCACTAGTGCATGACGAACTAAAGAATAATCTAATAGCTGATTTTTTTCTGCCCCTTTCTCACCTCTGGTATTTAGAATTCTTAATGAATTTCCAATGACTACATTAGTATTTACAAACCATGCATACTTGTAGCCCTATTTCCCGGTAGGAGTCCCTCCTCCCCAAAACAACTTACAGTATCTTCACGTCCAATTTTTGATTTCTCAATGCTTTTTTGTAAAGCCTCTTTTTTCTGACTGCTTTCAGCAAACTGATAAAGGAAACAAAGAACAAAATCAACCTATTTCAGTAAGATATATTAAACATACCTATAAAATGTGTATACATAGAAATATATTTAAACAAACACATGGGTATACACTTTTAAGTATATAAATTTATATATAACTTGTGTAACAAATAAACATAAAACAAATACAAAAGCACCCAAATACAAGTCTAAGCCTCTGAACCACAGAAAAGAATTACAGGAAGCAACCTAAAGTCTAAGAAATTTTCACTTCCATTGCACACAATCTTGTTAGGTACTGCACGTTCAGCATGGGACCAAAATCCTACTTTATACCATAATCTGGCATCTCTATGCAAAAGACTATGACATGGAGGCTTTGGATTAGATGCTTTCCTTTGGTCCTCTGCCAGCTCTCCTTACTCAATGGAAGCAGTGACAACAGCTGTAGCAGATCCACCTGCTCAGCCGCTGATACCAGTCTTCCCAAAGTCCAGTATGCCATCGGCATGGCCCCAATCCCTTTTGAACACTGGTGAATAGAAGCCTCTATAGCTCAAAGGCATGTAAAGCCATGGCCCCCTTCTTCTGTGTGCACTCACACCGTGGGACTTCAGAGTTCCCTTCCTTCAGGCCTGAGGCAGTGGAATCTCACAGAAGTCACACCTCATAGGGCTGGTGCAAATACTCCTTCCATTTTCCTGTTACTCCAGGAGGAATCATTCATAAATAGAGATCCCTCTCCATTAACCTGCCACCTATCTTGAATCAGGCCCTTCCAGTTTAGTTGCAAGTTTCCCAGAGACAATTTGGAAACTCTTAAGCTGAGCAGGTTGCATGACTTGACCCTCTGGGACATAATACTCAGAACTAGCCAAAGCACCTTGAAATACTAAATGAGATTAATAAGAATGCAAAAAAAAAAATTGTAATAAAATATAATTTGGAAACTAGTTGCTGCATTTGAAACCAACACAAAAGAAAACAAAATAAAGAAGAAACAACAGTATGGTTTGTAAGCACTCACTCTTTGGTTTAGCTTTAAGATGTTCTGAGCACAAGTCAGGTAGCAAACTAGTATATCAGAATAATCATGAAGATGATGAAGGTGGCTGTCAGAGCTCAGGTTTCATTCTGCCTTCCCTCAAAAACCTTCATTTGAAGCCTTCACTTCTACATTCTCTTTCTTACCAAGCATTTCACTGAGTGGAAAAGCATACCTACACACTTCTTGCAATTCCTAGCCCTTATAATTTAACCATATCATTTATATTCTCGTGCAGCTGAAACACGAAGACCACATTTACGCAATGCAGACAGAACTGTTTTGGAGCTATAATGGCATCTCAATTTCTACTTAAATACACGTTCATCTGTGTTTTCAGAAATACATATTAAATGTAAATGCACGATAACTACCAGGCAGAGCTTACTGCCAAGTCTTAAACATCAGCCATAACAGTAAAAAGAAACTCCCTACCACTGGTCCTTGCAGATTAGGACCCAGCCTAACCGCAGGTCACAGCTCACTGGGTTTAGGAATTCCTTTCATAGCTCAATTTTAAAACAGAAATTACTCTTTCTGGATAAGTATGTGTTCATGCATGTGTGAGCACACATACTGACAAGAAGGTCTCCTTTCAAAAAGAATGTTTTAATTGTTCTTCAATTTATCTAGAAGTTACACTAATGGTAAGGCATATATAATTCAGGGGAAAATATGTCCAGCTGTTTACTCATTGCTCCCAGTGCAAGTAACCACAGAGGCAGTGTGGGCATCAGTATGTGGCTTGAAGTACACCACCATCTTAATTTTGGTGGATAGTTAAACAGCACTCTTTCTGGGCTTTCCATAAAATCCTTAAAAAATTAAGTGTGTTAGTCCCCACATTATGCTGTACTAAACAGAAGTATACAGTTCAGAAGAGGACAAGTACTTAGGTGCAGTTCGCCGTTCATGAAGCCCAGGGAAGACAAACACCAGAGCACACATTGTTCAGTATCTCTGAACAAAGAATTTTTCTGGAACAAAACTCACAGAGGAAGCAGAGAAGCCAAGGAGTTTATCTAGGCCCATATACCACAAGTGCAAAGAATACACCAATGCTTTCTGCAAGAGAGGCCATAAAGGTGTCACTTGCTCTGTTTTTTCATATTCATGAAGTTCTTTACGAATTTCTCTGAATTCTCTAAAATGGAAGCAGAGGAAGAGCTCTCAGGAATTGCAATAAAATCATAGAAGCTGGTTTCCAGCTTGGAAGCATGTTTCCCAGTATGGCATCTTCTTATTTTCTTGGTCCTCTGTATTCCACAGCATTTAATCTTTAAAGAGGCAGTAATGACAAACACTGAGAACTTCAGAAATTGCTTAGATTCTAACCTACATAACACGCAAGGTGGCCATGCCACGACATTAGAAGATTGGAAGATCTTCCTCTCTCTAAAAGCAGTGATAAATTTTATACAATTTTATTCAAGATTTTGCTGTTGTTCTCTCATAGATTTTAATTTCTTGGGTTTTTTTGGTTTTGGTGTTTTTTTTTTTTTTAATTCTGTCTTCACAAACAAGAATTTACAAAATAAAATGAAACCACAGCTCTTTGTGTATTATTTAGAAGTCACAGTGGGTATTCCCATGACAACAAACAAAATATGAGGATAAGAAAAGGAACAGCAGAAGGCGGCGAGATACTGAAAAAAACCAAACATAGTACAAAGATGCAGAAGGCGAGAAACAGATGGCCAGGGCCTGCGCAAGGAATCTGTGATGATGGGAGAAGCAGGAAGGCTTGCATACAGAGGTGGGAACACAGCTGAAAATAACTGTACACGGAAGGAGGGAAGACAGTCAGCAAGGATAAAGGAGTCGGAGGAAGGATGAATACAGATGATGCAATACTTAACAGAGAGGTACGGGCAAATGGCAGGTGACAGGTTACAGGCATTACAAGGAAAAAAAAAAAGGAGAATTTGCAAGTGTTGTGTATGTATGATGGCAGAGGATCACATCTGGCCAAATACAGTGACTGACTTTCCCACTCACCAGCTGCAGAAAAGCCTGATTGCAAAGGAGCACAGTAGCGGATGGAAGATTTCAATCCCTGGAGCAATCTTAGGACATTTTTCAAGGGAATTGGCAAATATTCTCAAGGAACATTAACCACCCTGAGCGAAATCTGACTCCTGCCAATAGCAGCGAGATTGGTCTGGAGAACAAGTTGCTTATTATCTCCCCTCTATCTTTCTTTAGAGAGATGTCTGGTCTGACAGCCGAACAACCTTCTGCCACAAGTGTAACTGATCAGGTGTGGAAAACCAGTACAAAAAGAGATGTTCTACTGTACTAGAAAGTTTTGTGTCTCCAGTCTGACTGCTCTGAATCACCACATGATTAAGCAAGATGCAAGCAAGCTGGAAAAACGCCATCTAGGGGAAAGCTGTTCAAAGAAGGAGTGGATACTAAATAATTAAAAATTAAAAATTAAAAAAAATTCTCCACAAGAGCATTTTCAGTGTTTGCAAAACATGGTGGGAGCCTACAAGACAACAGATTAATGAGCTAACTAAGTAGCATCTATAAAAAAGGAGAGCTGGGAAACAGCTCCTTTAATCTCACAGACCACTGCGGTCAATTAACTGACCACTGGCCTAGCTTCGACACGAATTGAATCCAAAGCCCCCAAAGGGATGTTCCTTCTGACTTTGCAAAGGTCTCACAATGGTTAGCTATACGTTTGTACAGTGGCTTGTGTGTGCTAAGTGCTACGTGCTGATGATAACCATCAGTTCCATCACAGGCCTTGGGGTCTGGTTTGTATCAAAGAAGACAGACTAGACGTACGCAGGTAATTTATAATGTACTAGGCATGCATTATTACGAGGGTTCCACTTTGGCAAGTCAGTGGTGTACGTCTGGAAGAGAAACATTTAACCCTGACACACAACAGCAGCAGGCTCCAGTTCTCTTCCTTCTCAAAACCTGCCTGATGCTGTCCTAGCTCTACACAACTGGATTTTTATTCTCCAGCAAGAGTTTTTGTTGGTCATATTCCTTCTGGTTCCTCGTTCTTAACCACTCTAACCACCAATACCCCACCAAACATGTAGCTTGTCTCTCCAGCATATTAAGATATCTACAAACCTGGTTTAAGCCATGCAAACACAGACCCTGGTATGTACACTGGACAAGAATCAAACCAAGGTCTCATATGTGAACCACCAAGAGCCTTCACAGCTGTTATCCCACTGTCATTATGGTCTTAAAGAGAAATATCATACGCTCAGTTCTCTTCCAGCCAAAACACTCAACCAAAAATGGTGTTAAAAACTACTGCTATCGTGAGCACCACTCACTGTGGCACTACAGAAGAATTCAAGATATCCATTTTTTAATTATTTGTAACTTTGCAAAGTTACTTATCTTGGGTTTGCAGCTCACTATGCTTTGTTTTAGGCCGGAGACAAGGGCCTGTTTGCTTTCAGCTTAAACAAAAGCAGTTCAAGAGTTTTAGGGTGACATTGGGTGTATTTTTTTCCTATGTTAAACCTAACCCACCACTGAAAAACTTAAATGGAATTGACAGAAGACATGGAGAGAAAGTACTTCAAAGCATTCCTCTAGATTTTAAAGAAAGATAAAAACGATTTGAAGCCAGAAAGCAGACTAGTAATATAGAGAGTAAAAATGCAAAGATTAACAGCCAAAGAACAATCTGAAAATATTGAAAACAGACCTTTTGTGTTAGAAGAAAGGCACAGAACATTACTAAAAGAAACTGCTCAGCAATCACTGTTGACTAAAACAATAAAACTTAAAAGAGAAAAAAAGCACATCGATATGCAGAATTGCTTTCTAAAGTACTACACAAAGTAAGCATTTAACAACTTCTTTCACATACACAGTCACAAATACATGCTTGCCAGGGCCTCCAAATACACAGAAGTAAACTTGTAAGTTGGCTAATTATGCTCACAGTGGAGCAGAGAGTACTACGGTGAACTGCAGTATTGTCACTTCTGTTGTGCCCTCAGGATGCCTGCGTAGCACTCGTGAAATGCCATTTTTGCATATAACCCACCCAGTGAAGTGAATTACTGCAGGACCAGGTCCCAGGTTCACTGGGACTTCAGTCAGGGTTGTGATGCACTCTTAGTGCAGCACAGACAGCAAACATACACTTGTTACATAAATACAACTAAGAGACCTTTTTCTTTTCTGTTGTAACACTTGTGAAAGGAAGATAAAAGAAGCATGCAATGTCTTACCCCAAGTCACTACAAGTCATTTCAGCAATACGAAGTAGGGAACCGTGTCTGCTGGGAATTAGAACGACCATGAGAGAAGTAACTGGGAGACTGCAATAGTTCAACAAATACAGGTAAGAACAAGAGTAGAGATTAAAGCAACATAGAATAAGAATTTGTAACTCTGAAATTGAAGAACAGACGAGATTTTTCAGCAAGAGAACACCATCAAATGGATGAGACAACGAGATTTTTCAGCAAGAGAACACCATCAAATGGATGGGAAACAGACTGTAGAAAAAGAGAAGAGACAGAGTCAGGGTTCACCATATTTCTGTACTCACAAGAATTTTTTTTTTTTAAAACACTGCATTATAGGTATACTAGAGAGATGTTCAATACAAGAACTCTCTTCTCTTTGTGCATGCTACAAATTTTACCACAAAAACACTACCTCATTTTTAATGCTATCTTTGAGTTAGTTCAAAAACTTCAGAGAATGTAAGGAATAAATATCATTCTGGAGAAAAAGGAGGCCCAAAACAAACTGTATTTCCCATTCAAAATGAAGGGCTAGTGCAGTGATTCTTTTAAATGAATAAAACTTGTTCAAAATATCATGCTATTAATTCTGCCAGTGTGCTTCTGTCTTTTTAAAGAACCACTGAAGAGGTAACGAGTGGGTTATTCTTTAGTTTTAGAGTGTAACTTATGTCAGCGATAAAAAAAAATATCAGACACTCAAGCTAAATAAGTGAAGGTTTTTTCAGGGAACTAACTAAACAAATATCTGTCTCTCTTTACAATTGTCTGACAAAGCACTATAAAGACTCTCAAAAAAACCCCAAAAAATTCTGAAGTTAAATCCCTGCACTTATAAGCAGTATTTACACGTTTTGCTAGAGTATTCATGTGGGTAACACTGACTTACTTGCCCCTCCCACAAACACAATCCATTTTGTTTTTCAAGATTAAATTTAGGCCTATAATCCTGATTTATTTAACATGTTAACACATGAGAGTGAGACTGAAATATCACATGGTAAATTAGGCATGACTATTCTCAGGTCATGCCGACTATGAGACAGGTCCTTCTTCCTGCAATTGCTTCTGGATAAAGAAAACAAAATGTGCAGCGTATTCAGAAGAAATAAATGAGGAATTCCTGCTCCACTGGCACCTTCACCCATCCATGCACAAACCTTATATTGCTAGCTGCAGTTATTTTAAAGATTATTACTATACAGTAAACCCCTCTACATTAAAAGTAGTTTTTAATTTAATTATTTTCTATCTTTTTAGATTTGCCATAATAAATAAGTTAAAGTTTACTTAGAGAAGATGTCTTGCTGGGAGCTTTTGGTTTTGCTTCATTCATTTGCAACACTGTTTGGTAAGTAGCAGTTATGCAACAGAAAATAACCACTCCAGGCCAATCTCCTTAATAAACAAAAGGTGAAAGAAACAGTTGTGCAGGCTGAATGAAAGAACTGAATTTCTCTGGCTGCTTTCAGAGTTGGCATAATTGGCACGACCTGAGGGACAGATGGCTGTCTGCTCAGATACAAACACCAAGTATGTCCCCACCGACCTAAAGAAAAAAAAAGGGGCAAAAAAAGAAAAAAAGAGCTGAAACGCCTGTTCTTCAACCCATTTTCACAAATGCAAGCAGTCTAATAGGGAAGGCTGAAAGAGCCAAAGGGCATTTGCATGACTGACACAACTACAGAAAATTTCAATACCTGGACATGAGGGATGCTTGTTACAGCACATCAGTGTATTTACTAAACTTGTGAAGTCCAAGGTGACTGTTAACAGATCTGTTCAAGGCAGAAAGAACACTGAAAAATATTTTCCCTTGGAAAGAAAGGGAGAGAAAGAAGAAAAGTTCTAATTTGTCCCCAAAGGGCTTTTAAAGATTGCTATCCTAACCAGCTGGGCCGTACGCTGACAATGCCTTCAGAGACTAAGCACACACAGTCCCAATTTAAACACAATATTCATCTGATATTCCCTGAGCTCAAGTCAGGCCTAAAGACTACAAGAAACAAATCAAAACTTTATTCCACAGACTTTACAAAAAGCCCAAATTCTACACTGAGATGTTATCAGTTAAATAAAAAGTCTCTGTAAAATACATTTATCAAATTTCAAAGTTTTGACAGCACTCCACTCTTTTTGCCAATTTCATCAATTCTGAGTAATGCTCAGACATATAACCAAGTCATCTCAAATGCCTGATCCAAAGAATAGTCTTTGATGGAACTACCACGTGTTCAACAATAATGAGCTGTTCAACTATGATGAGAAAGACCTTTCCTCTAAAGTCTCCCTGCTTCAAACTACCTTCACACATTTTGGTTTTACACTTTGGTTTTTTATTGTTTTTGTTTCATTCCTTTCATAAAGGGAAAATGCTATGAAGTGAGACCTCTGTAATTGCACGCTAGTATTTTTATTTCTGCATGCATGCTAATTTTCTGAAATAAAATATGCCATATTAATTGAATGACAAGATTTTAAGGTGAAAGTCAAAGTTCAAATTAAGTACGATTACAACTCACCGTTTCTATCAAATCCTGTTTCGAAAGTAGTATTGCTTCCACCTTATCCCCAGGCTGGAAGCTCCTGGCCTTAGAACAGAGGCAAACTTACAGGTTTGCCAGGCAGTGCCGAACATCTAAGCCTTTAAACCTTCTCAGGATGCTGGGTTTCTGCTGAACTGTCACTCACACCTGCCATGCCTGCTGTGGGGCACGGGGAGATGCGTAGGGCACAGGGCTGCCTCTGTGCCAGATTCGACTGGGTTTCTGGAGTGAGAGCCCCATGTTTATTCTCAATTTCTCTGCATTTCAGATCAACAGTTTCACTGAAATGTCAGGAATGGAGCGAGCAGCCAGTATGCAAGCCTCTTCAAAAAGGAAAAGTAAACTGTGTGATGACACTACCTAAAAAAGTCAGTTGCACAAAAAATACTCTTAGAAAAAGCTAGTATTTTTTCCTGCACTGTATCAGCATGAATATATAATATGCACTACTGGGGCACAGTAACAATACATACTTTTTAATGTAGTAGGATTCTTCCTTCAGACCTGCTGTATAATCCTTACAGTTATTACAGAGCCAGCTATTTTTTTCAAAAAATACTCTGCCAATTTTAGGTTATACTCATCAAGAAGGCAGGAAAGGAAAACCTACACTTCACAGTTGCCATCAATCTAGTTACATATTAACAGCTAGTAAAAGCATGAAATTCAACTAATGAACACCAAATTATGAGGTTGCTTAACTCTAACAGAAGCCTCCAGAGCACTGTATTTTTAGAAGTCTGCCATGACAGCAGTAACTAAGCACACCCTCCAGGGCTTTGTAGCATGCCATTAAACACAATTCCAGAAGGCTCTAATAAGTTACAGCATTAGAAGAGTATTCTCTGCTGGACATTCTAAGACTTGCTAAACTAGGAATCATTTCAAGACACCGGCATTTTTTAAATGCAAGATGCAAAAAGCTAACAAAAACCCTGGACTGCTTCAAACAAAACTTTGTTAGTATCTTCCAGGAGACTGATCCAGGGAATAAACTTTACAAGATCAACAAACAAATGAGCATAGATATAATCAACATGCTCTCAATGTTTAAATGATGCAAATTCTGAGTCACTTGCCTTTAGGATACTTCTTACTGCTAAAACTCCCACTGGAGGGTATGAAGCTAGCGAGTCATACCATAGCAGCTTCACAGCTGGCCATCTCTTTATGTGTCTGCTCCTTTATTTCAAAGAAAATGCACACATCTGTGAAAGCATGCAGGGTGAAAATAGGGCACTAATTGCCTCTGTTGGAAGAGTCATTGCTACTTAAGAGGGGAGAAACAAAATTAAAAACAGAAAAAAAAAAAGGCAGCAAACCAGAAGGGAATGGAGTCACTGGAATCACCCGACAGACTGGGGCTGCAGATTATCAAAACAGCTAGGCCAATCCCAGGAAGAGTAGAAAGCTAATGAGATGCCCTCAAATCGGAGTGAAAAAGGGAAGCCCAGTCTGAACATCGGAAGATTGCCATAACTGCTTAGTCAACACATAGGGATCCTGCCTATATATTACAATGGGCCTTAAAAGAAAGAACTATTCAACAATTAACTTTGTATTTTTCCTGGAAAGGGACTATTTATTACTTTTTCTGCAGCCTAATAAAATAAAATTGTAAGCGTACATATTAGATAAAAATGTCTACATAAATAATTCCTAACATAAGTCACGTGCATTAGTTGCAGAAGTACTGATGTACTTCTCTGGTTTTAGAGGACCATTCTTTAGCTATGCTATCTGTTCCCTAATATTCATAAAATTCATATTGAAAGATAGCCCTAAGCTTTTCTAAAAGGTATTTCAGCAAGGCTTAAGATCATGATAAACTTTAAGACACATGCAGGCAAGTCCTTTATGTTCAATAAATGAAATAAGTATTTTTAAAACATGCTGAATAATGAATTACTACAGCTATTCAATTGATCATATTGTGAAAATCTTGCACCCAAAACCCAAACTGTTCTATCAAAAGCATTAGGCCACAGATCCAAAGGTGTTGCACATGTACCTCTAGGGACCTGCCACAAGGAGAAAAAGCAGCGAGACCCTGTATTCAAACCCATCGACAGAGGCTGAAAATGGAAACAGAGATCCAAGGCAGGTAGGGAGCTCTGTTAAAGGCTGATACACCATCTGCTGAGGACACTGCTACTAAGCAATGCGAAAAGCTTGTTTCACAGCACTGGGCCCCATGGGCACTCCCCAACTGATTCAAAGCACCAGCCAGGGTAGACGTCTTGTCCGGCACCTTCAGCAACGTCACCCATCCCCAAGCACCATCAGACTTCTTACCCCTCACTGAACACCTGCCATCTCCACGGATTTGGAGCTCGGCTCAGGACTGATTACTTTAAGCCAGCCAGCTCCGAGCAATTCTACCTGCTTGCAGTCCAGAATCAACCTCCGAACTGCGTGGAAACACACTGACAATTTAGTAACTCAACTGGATCAAGGAGGAGCCTGCTCAGGCTGAAACAATGCAGACAGCAGAGGTTTCTTGTGCTCAAGCAGTCTCTATTCAGCAACTTTCTATGCAGCAATCCAGTCACAGTATTTGAGGAGGAATAATCCGTCTGTCTAAAATGACAGAAATAAACCAAGTGCAGCCTGAAAGAACTTTCTGATGGTTAAAACTCAATTTTCTGTGTGCATCCCAGACATATAAGGTTCTCTCCTTTTAGTTATGTCGTCAAACATCTCCAGAAGGCTTCAAGCCAGATTACTCACCAATATGATTATTTTTTTCCCATTAATTATTTTCAAACAATGTGCATTCATAACAAAAGCATTTCCTAATATAGCATTCCCTGAGACTTCTCTTTTTTTTTTTAATTAAATAAATCCTTTCTCTTGTCATATGCAGTGCTCATAAGTACACACAATTTGGTACATGTGAAGTCACTCTATTTTGACAAGATCATTCCTAGGGTTTTGGTGGCGGTGTGGTTTTTTGTTTTGTTTTTGTTTTGAAAACGAGGTGCTAAAGGAGAGTTAGGATGTACTGACTTCTAAATTCTTCCCCAGCTCAATATATGAGTCATGGGAAGTGAAAATCCGTCTTACCAACCCTAGGGCAGGGATTTAAGGAATGAAACATCAGCTAATCCCTTCCATTTTAACTAACACTGGCCCAATGCAATGCTTAGAGGAAGAAAAAAAAAAAATCGCCAGCAACTATCCCCAGATCTCAGTTGCTCACATGCTTCTTGAAGCACAGGGAATAGCATAAAAAGTCCGGCCTGTGTGCTGCTCTGAAAAGATTCTGTTTAATCTTTGTTGCTGCACAAGGTGACACTATCCTGCTCTCAGTCTCAGAAGCAACAACAGCTGTAATACTATTTGCTATTAAACTTTCCCTTGCAAAGCCTAAGAATACAAAAGAATAACCCACAAGAATGCAACATCAGGAGAAATAAGGTAAGCGCGATAATTGACAATACAACGGTGAAGTGAATGGTTTTGAACTGAACAGTGAAATGAAACTGTCACAAAACTAGACTGGGGAAAGGAAGTAAACTGGTTGTTTCCTCAAGCTACTGAATTACGGTGCTCACAGTACTGTCAATAGTTACACTAATAACTGCAAAAATGTTTGAAGAACTTGGTATTTCAGGTGGTATTTCAGGTCCCCATCTGTTAAAAACATTATATTAGGCTGTGGCAATCCTCTATGACCTTACGGTTCGAGCATATATCCCCCTCATACTGAATGCAGACACTCTTCGATGTCATCAAGGCTCACCGAAATTGCTTTTGCCTCCCTTAGGCCCCATAGTGTCAGTGCTCCACCTGCCCTGAGCAGCTCCAGCCGACACCCCCCCCAGTCACGCTGGCTTCTGCAGGTTGTGGTTCGCAGACTCATCAGCCCTTGGGTGAAAAAGGCCTCGTTGTTACTAGTTACTTTAATTAATACTTAACTCCAGCCACTATAAAGCAAAATGCAAAGGATTAATTCACTTTATCTAAGACAGACAGCACAGTTGCAAGTGTTTTACCAAAGATGTAGATGAAAAAAAAGAACAAAAAATCTAAGCTGAATCTGTTTATACTAAGGTTACATCAGAAAGGTTTCTCTTTCTCTCACTCCCTGGTACGCCATTTCCTACCTGATAAAACTGTTGTCAACGTTTTAGTTGCATATGCTCCTTCTCTTTTTCAGCAGGTAACGTATCACTCACATTCATATCCCTTCTGTAGCAACACATACATCAGAACAATACAAGAACCAAACATGCAAGGGGGCTAATTGCATGAAACCACTCTTGCCTGAGATAGAATGTGACGGTGATTAACATGCTGGAGGTGCTCATCTCCAGCCTCCTCGTTTCATCCGTGCTATGAAATCAACAAAAGGCAGCAGAATCATGAATAAATGATGATCTTTCTGCTTACACTGCACAGGTCAAATTCTTCATTAGTTTAATAAAAACCCTAAGCTTCCAGTATTGTTATGCCAATAATAAACATCTTATTTTGTCAAAAACATAATTGACCATACGCAATTCAAAACTTCAGAACCTGACTGCCAGGAACATACTGATAAAGAATAAAACCACATCCTTCCACCTTTTCTTATGGAAGGAAAAAAACCCACCACCCTCTCAGTAAAGCTTCCACAGTTCTCTTGACAAAGGTGAAGTTCCATTAAAAATTTCTCCACTTTTAATTCTGGCTAAAACAATACTTCTCAACCCACACCCGTGCTCTAGATTCACCTTCTCATAGCTGTACTGATGCAACTCTAAACCCATCTAACCAAAATGCAACTTCCAGTATCTTTTACTTTTTCAGTGGTCCAATTCACAGCTGCATAAGCATAACCAATAGGTGAAGAATAAGCACCCGGCAGAAGGCACAAACCTTTAAGCGCAGCTATGCCACTGCAATACAAAATCCATAGGGACCCACTTAGCTCAGAGAGTAAGAATTGCTATCAGAGAAAAAAACTGCAGCAGATGCTACACAAACTAAAGATATTCACTGTCCTTGGTTTTCAGAAAAAACAGACCAACAAACCCTTGGTTAGAGAGCAGCACCAAGATCCTAATCCTCACCAGATCAGCGCAAGATTTGCCATATATGTCAGTTCAGGGGTTAGTGCCCCTCTCCGAACACCTGCCCCCACAAAAGCAAGTTGAAAGATAGGGGCAGAGGGGAAGCTATGTCAACAGAAACTTTATTTCAAGGATTGTTTTCAATTGCCATATCTCTGCACAAGGCGATCATGCTGATGACATAATAAATCCTTCCTAAAAAAAATCTAGGGCATACACAACCACTGTGAGGTGTAACTTTAAACATGCAGACAAAATTGGCTTGCTCTTCATTACGAATACTGAGTCAGACTTCTCTGCTACTGAGTCTCCAAGTTGAAGTGTGGCTCAATAATCATTAAGAAATCCGAAACAAAAATTTTGTTTCCTGAACCGTTCCTAAACCAGTCTCCCCACGATCACAAGCTCTGTAAGATGCAGAGCTACAAGCAACTTTGCTAACACATTACAAATTACCAAGGTATGCAGGCAAAAGGCACTGCAGCAGGCCCAACGTGCCAAATGCAAGCCTCAGTGCTACGAATTAATAGGAGAATTTGCATCATGGAGAAGCTTGTTCTGTTCCTCCACATTATTTTCAAATGTCTCAGTTCAGCATTTGGGATCACCCTTTTCCCTTCACTACTTACCCATGCCCTTGGCAAACAAAGATGCTGCCTCCTGGTAAAAAGCTTTAATTGCAATATGAACTGAACTGCTAGACTTTTAAACTTTTGCTTTAAGTAAGGCGGCTTGATTCCGGCTTTTGACTGCTGAAGAAAGAGACCGACTCATGCAGTTAACAAGTGATCTGGACGAGACACAGGAAGAAAACACGTCTCTCAGCATGCCACAACCTCTGTATGCGAACGATCGAAGACAGGCAACATGCAACACAAATAGTACAATGGCTTACTTTTTTCCTCTGCTTTGCATGTTCTGACAAGAAGATTTCTGATCTTCAGTGCGTGGATTTAGAAACCCTTAAGAAAATCTATATGTGTTCACATCAAGAAGAATACAAACACTAAAATAGCTAGTTTGAACTCACAGACAGAATCTGTTATCGTCTCATAAAAATGTTCAGAGCGCCATTCATTGAAAATGCCACCTTCCCACTGTGTCAACAGAGAAGCTCTTTTCAGCTAGTGAAAAATGTTTTTCCCTGAAATGCTGAAACATTTCCATTCTCATCAGAAAAGCAAGGTAATGAATTTTTAAGGACTTGTAACATGGTCTCAAGAGAGCTCCTCTATCAATAAGCCCGTATGCTACGAGCAGGGCTTGGTTTGCAAATAAGGGTCCGGTAACAAAACTATTTCTTTCAACTGGAACAGTTCTATATAGCAAAACTGTTTACATCAGCATCATTTATTTCCTACACAGAAATAACCACAAAATAACATTACAATACAATAACTACATGCCTATTACAATTCCATAATAATAGATGGGTTTCTGTTTAATAATGTAATAGTACATTTAAAGCAGTACAGCATCTGTTTGTAGATAACCCCTGGATACTTACGGTGGAGCACATTAGGCAGATTCTGCAAGACATTCCAAGCAAGATATTCATCAGGGTATGCCAGAGACCTGCTTGATCAATTATCTTTAAAATTCATGATGGCACTCGGCCCAAGGGCAAAGACAACAAATATCAACTGCTTCATTCAACTACTTGGCTATAACATGGAGCATGAGCAAAACCAGAACATATCCATTGCATGCCACAAGGCAGCAGCACCAGAGTGTTTGGTGAACAAAGCAGGCGTTTCGGCATATATTTGTTCAATTGCTCGGTTGGCATTTACATTCTTGCAGAGTAAGCAGCCTGGTCTAAAACTTGTGTGAATATACTAGTAAGTTGAGTAACTTTACTAGGAAACTCAGTTCCAAGTCAGTGCAGAGTTAAACTGATCTCCTGTTTCAGACAAATGGAACTTCACTGGACTAGGAATCCATGCATTGTTACTACCAGTCAATGAAAACAAACTTGGGCCCAGTGATGCCAGTCTAAGTCCATGCCTGAAAATAGTACAAGTGCATCCAGCTAAATCGAGGAAGTCGTTAATGTCTGGACTCATATGAGTTCTGAAAACAAATGCAGTAAAAGAGCAGATAAAGTTGTCAGTGGAACAATAGTTTGGGTTGGAAGGGACCTTTAAAGGTCATCCAATCCAAACCCCCTGCAGTGAGCCAGGAC
>Ga0181612_155939_pt1 | contig 34325 bp, 16 predicted proteins | sample HoacroProtozoa21_FD_119630 | JGI IMG/M metagenome (GOLD analysis project Ga0181612, IMG submission 119630) | Hoatzin crop microbial communities from Cojedes, Venezuel. Combined Assembly of Gp0051906, Gp0051904, Gp0051908 | reverse complement strand
GGTGCCGGCCGGCGCCTTGGGGTTCGGGGGCTCGGCTTGGCTGGAATTGCGGTGGAAAAGTGCCTTTGTCGCCTTCCTGCTGCATTTCAAAGCCTTCTGTTTTTTTTTTTATTTACGTAGTGGATGAGTAGGTTTTAAATGTTTTTACACGTCACAGGCTTTTTAGAGTGCATTTCCTACCAAGAATACTCCAGTGGTAACTCGAGAAACTATAGCTGATGGTAATGATAGGTCAAATTTCTTTTAATAATCCTCTATCAGAATGCTCCTAGGAGTTGCATTTTGATTAAAAGTCTATATTTTTACAGGGCAGAGTTTTATTTTCCACGAGACAATATTTTGAATTCTATGATGTAATTTTGAATTGTGTATTTGCTTTAAAACCACGAGTTACTGTTTAGAAAAAACTGAGTTTTTGGGGAGTTCAAAAGTGGATGTTGAGATTTTCAAGGCCATTGCTTGGTTTCTGAGGCTCCTTGACATGCTTGAAATGTGTACGTGAAGACAAAGTTTTTCTCAGCAACAGTTATGTCAGATTCAATTCCTTGCTTTTCGGTGTCCTCTTAGCACCTGCAGTGTGCTAGGTGTTACTCCAGTGAATATTAGAAAGCAAAATATGTCGTGAGGATGTTACAGTTTGCCAAAGAAATGAGTTTACTGAATGTAAAGGAAGAGTAATAAACAAGCTATGTATGCCTTTTGCATACACTTAAAAAACGAGCACTGTATTAATTATGGCTCATTGCTTGATACTGTAACTGTCATTGTCCAGTCTGTTAAATGCTGGTGCCAGAGGAAAACTGCTTTCTTAGGAGAGTGTAGTGGGAATACAGAGGAATTAAGGAGCCACTGGCAAGTTAGTGTCTGCCATAGGCACAGAGTGACACCTTTGTGAATCTTATCTGGTGTTAGGGGTTTGTACTGTTGCCTCCCAGTCCTAATGTTTGTGTGGTTTTCAGTGAATAATAGCAAGATTGCGAGTAGATTTTGTGAAGTCTGTGGCTTTTTTGATTCATAGTTGGCAATGGAATTTATATTTTAGTAAAGAGGGATTTTGTTTTTAGTAATTACTGGGTTCATTTAGGGTAGAATACTTGAAGCTCCTGAATAAGCAGCTGAAGTTCCTCAAGTAAAGAAAATATGCATTTAAAGAAAAACGCGTATGTTATGGAATTAAATTGCATCTTGTATTCAAATAGTACCATTTTTTTATAAATGTAAGATTAAGAATGTGTTGTAACTTATGACTTAATCTAATAACATCCATGATGACTAAGGATTTTGTAATATTTCTGAGTTTAAATCAAAATCCTCCATCTCCAAGAAGACTGAGGTGTATATTCATACTCTAAGTATAAGCTCTGGAAGGCTAGTAATGGTCTTTCAAAGGGCTATACGTGAATGCTCTTTTTATCACTGTAAACCAATTCAATTGATACATTGCTTTCTTTAGAATGATGCACATCTTTATTTAATTTGATCAGTCTTAACAGGGAAAGTTACACATAGAAATCAAAGCCCACGTGTATGTCATGGTACCCTCACTGAACTATATTGCTAATTTAGCTGCCTGAATAAGTTAACAGTTTAAGCTTAGAATGTTGACTGTCACGATATATCGTATTAAGCTAAAGGACCTGAAGTATTTAAAGATTGCTAGATGTATGTTAAATCTTTTGTCACTGTAAATTCTGGGAAAATTTGTTTCTCCTAATGTAGAAAAACAGAGAAATCCAAGTCTCAAGGGAAACATTAATGCCCCACTTAAGCAGTGTTAGCCTTTCATAAGCAGCAAATCTCATTTCTCTCTGGGGAGTCCCGCCTGGAACGTAAGATAACCTACGCTTACCCTTGCTTTATTCACCAACTCCATAAAACTCTACAGCTGTAGCTGACAGCAGAATATTTAAATGATTTGAACAGTGTAAATGCCTCACGTTCATTTAAATAACTGAAGAATTCAATCACTTGAATGCCAATGATTATTCCTATTGGAGTTTACATTTCAAAAAAGACAGCCCATCTGAATCCCTGTGAGAGCATTAAATTGCTGTCTAATTAGAAGTGCAAAATTACATATATTTAAAAGATAATTAAAGGTTTGAAGGCTGTTGAATAACTGGTTGTACATATAAATGGATCACTGAAAATTTGTTAGCAATATGTGAAGCTTTCTTTTATTCTTTGCTTTCAGCTTTGAAGTTAGGTATAACCGAGCTCATGGGTTTAAGTCTGGTAGTATTAAGATAAAGGCAGATGTTTTCAATTATTTCTACTCAAACCCCAAATAATTATAAGCAGCTGCCAGTTTTACATAATCCCAAATGATAAGGTCCTGAGAATGCAAATAAAATCCTAAGGGGTTGTTTTTTTCAGTGGAGCAAATCACATACATATTGTATTGCTAATCAACTGCAATCCACCTGAAAATGTGAGCTCAGCCGACGCAGTCTTTGTCCAGTCTGTAGGTGTATGACTTAAAGCTGTTTTTTGTATTTGCTTTTACCTCACTCTGTATATTTGCATATTTTATTTCATCAATTTAGACATTCCTGCACCATATGTAATGCAAACACTTTATGAGTGTAAGTAGACAGAGCAATTTAAATACATGTGGCATGAAAATTATTTTCTTCTATTACTTTGTTAGAGGGTTCTTCTGTGTACGTGGTACATCTGCTCGTTCCTACTTTTTCTCTGCCTGGAAACTTAGAATTGCATTATTCTCTTTTCCCCAACAAATGACGTGGCTCCTGTTATCAGCTTTTCACTACAGTATTTCTGTAAATTTTATAGTGTGGCAGTTTTTCACTGCCATCTGGCATGAAAAATCAGTCCAAAATAATTTTTTTTTGCTGCTGACTATAACTTAGAAGTCTCTTGATGAACATCTTAAATAATAGGCTTGTCGTGAAAATCTCTCTTTGGAATAGGAAGTTCTTTCTATTTTCCTAAGACAATCAAAATGTTACCTTTTTTAATATTAAAATAGGGAGCTTTGTGTAGAAAGCAACTTTGGTTTTGACTGGACACCTACGAGTGCTCTACAAATTAAAAATTAATTTCAGATCGATAAAAGATCAATTGAGGCCGCAAACTAGATGCAAATGATGAAACAAAAGTATCACAAAAGACAAATTAGGATCATGTGAGTGGGGAAAAACAAAAATTCAAATGAAATCAAGAGCTTAAAAGCCAAGCAGCAGTGATTTACACTGAGACAGGATGGTGCTTCACATGTATCCCCGGGCAGAATGTTTTGGAGCTGCATAGCACACGGTGAGTGAAAGCTCGGTCACTGTGGGTGATGTTCTATAAACAGGTGAAGCAGTGAATGGAATTTTTCTCTACTGTTTTGTTTTTTTTTTTATTTTTAATGTCAGAGTATGTGTCAGTTTATAGAAGTGATCTCTTCCCCTGTCTTCTCACAACCTTCCACTGTGTTTTCCATTATCTTATCTTTGCCCCATAGTATTTAAACCGAAAGCATTTTATGATAGAAGTATTATTTTATTAATGGACTAATGTTGAAAGACTTAATCCGTATTTAAAGGAATTTGCAATTTGAAAGTATTACAATCCTTGCTGAAAAGTAGGAAGGAAGTGCCCCCCTCCCTTTCCTTTCTGTGCACATTTACATAGCAGAGCGGCGTGGCTCTGTTTGGAGAAGTGCCTCACTCAGGGACATACCCCGCTTTGCAGCCAGGAAAGGAAGCAGCAGTGTACTCCTGCCTTGTTCTGTGCGAAGAGGGCACATGTGAGGGACTGGTGACAGAAACAGATGATTCTACTCCAAAAGTTGGTGTAAACCAGCTTTCCCCTCTCACAGTCACCTCAGTGAGGAATAATGTGACTCAGTAGCAATTCATGCTAGGGTGGATAGCTGGTAAAGGTCTCGATGTCAGCCATTGCACTGACTGTGTAAAGTCAGGTTCAATGCAGTTTCCATTCAAACAGCTGCAGTCTTGGCATTATGTCAATCAGAGCTACACTAGACAATAAAAAAGTGGTAAAGTTAGTGTCCGGAATCTTCGAGAAGGGCGAGGTAGCTGAATAACCGCTTAGACCAGGGAATTGCAATAATGACAGTGTATCCAGTCAATGTTTGTTTATTGAAACTATATGGAAAAGTCCGTAATTTTAGTGCATGATGCTTTTCCTCTGATATTTGTTCGTTCAGCCTTTCCTATCAAACTGTGTAGACAAGAATACAGAATGGCTGAATGTAAGTTACAGTTATATATGCAATTGTATTATGTATTTAGTTATGTAGAATTCAAGCACAGTGAAATATATTTGCAAATGTTCATTTGTCTCCTAACCAAAGAAAATTGGGATCATTCTCTGATCTGTTTAGATGAAGACATTATCCTAATTTTGAAGTACAAATCCAAAAAGATGAAACTTAATCTATTGATGCTATGTTTTAAAATTGGAGGAGTTTTTTTAGTTCCCGATTCCTTACTTTTGTACATATGATAGTGGTTTGGCAAGGAAGAGCTTTCCCTTGAAATTATTTTACCTCTCTAGTTTTTGGTTGTTGTTTAGTAGATACTTTCTCGCTTAATATTTTCTCACAGATGATTCCACAAGTGTGGCTAAGCAAGTTCGCTAAAATCTATCGATGCTTCCAAGGCTGCTATCACAGCAACTTGCTGTCTCCTACCTCCCGATTACCCAGATGGAGCACGTCTGAGAAATTCCAACTGCCTTAGACCCAAGGCTTGCAGCTGTTAAGATGTAGCGTGCTCCCTCCATGATCAGATTGCTGCACTATGACTTTATAAATACGTGCCAGGTCGTATTCAATGCAGATGGTTTGGGACTGCTAGTGTTAAAAAAAAAAAAAAAAATCAAAGCAGAGAGTTTAATAATGACACATGTAAATGGTTGTATATGGGGTGGTGAAAAAATGTGCTTCAGTCTTTGGACAGTACATGTCACATGTTGTTTGAATCATCCAGTGCTATAGGAGTTTGGCTAAGCCTCAAATAAAAGATACTGAGTAAGATAAAGCTCATTTTGATTACTAAACAAAAGCATTTCCGTTTTTTTTTCCCAAACAAAAATATGGTGAAGCTATCACGTAGGTTTGAGCAGATTAAGAGATTCTTGCATTGCAATCCAGATCGTTAAAATGTTTTCAGCATCCTTCACCCTCCCACCCACACCTGCGGTTAACTACTGTATAATATCACCACGCAATTTATACTGGTCAAAGAAGATTAGCAGCACAGAGTTTAAATCTAGCTCTTTTCCTCATATACTTAAATCAGAGTAATTTGGTAGAGCTCCTAGTTTCTATCTTTCCCAGTGGGTCCCTTAATAATTTGTTTCAATGCTTTATAGTAATCTTGCAGATGGGTTTGGCTTCAGGCTTCAATCAGTATTTTGTACTTCACCAAGGAGTCTCAGATGAATTCTTCAGATGAATGCCGTTTTTGAAACGCTTCTATGGTGAATGACTTCCATGTCCATTAATAACTTTTAATAAGAAAATAGTTAAGCAATAAAACTAGAAAGAAGGTAGAGAGGAATGGCCAACTGAACAGCAGTATTATGAAGTATTTTCTATTTGATCTACTTAATTTATGTTTTAGGCCCTAGTTAGACAAGCATAAAGATATGTCAGTTTACTGCTGGGAATAAGGTGTACCTTCATGAAGATTAGATTTGTAGGCAGAGTTACCCAGATGTACAAATAATTGCTATTTTTTGGTATACTGTCCTTGCTGGAGGTTGTTTTTCTGTTTTCTCTGTCATCCTTTTCTGAACAATAAAATAAATCTACTCTTCACTTATTGAATTCCTGTGTAGGCAATTAAACAGTAGCCCCTAAAGTGTAAGAGCTGAATGAGGGGTTAGGCATCTCAGTACTTTATTAGTTCCTGTCTTAAATGCATTTGAGAACTGCACTTTCAATTCCTTTGAGTGTTTATAGAGCCTAACCCTTGCTTGAGCACTGGGATTTTGGCTTTGTTTCCACTTATCTGAATTTTTAAAGACATGAATGCTTCCAATTCTGGCTTTGTTGCAGAACTTTGAATGTTTTATCCAGCTCTTAATTTATTGTTTTTGGATTTTGTTTTTTGCTCTTGGAGTGCAAGGTGTGGAATCTGTATGATTAAAATAAATACAAACCCCATAATCAATATGATGCAAATGGTTTGCCTTATGTTCAAAGCCTACTTCTGCTGTCAGACACACAAGATCAACTCCTATTGTCATAAGTAAGGATTTGCACATGGGTCTGAGAATGCAGTATAGCCCAGAAGCTCTTCAACATCTGTGACTAAGGATGTAATTAAACACGGGAACCAGTACAGGAGCTGTTTGCTCTACTCAAATGATCCCGGCTAACTTCTGTGTAACACTTCTCAGCTTTCAGTATTTCAGAGCTTGACTGTAACCATTTCTAGAAGAGAATGACTAAATCAGATGAAAGATTTGCTTGGTTAATCGGTGCAGCCACAGAAAGTAGACGTAGTTACTCTTTGTAAATATTAAAGATAATGTTGATATAGCTGCAGCCATAATGAAAGTCTTGCAAAACATAGCTCTAAAAATCAAGCCCTGCTAATGACTTGAATGTTATCCTCTCGTATTTTTTTCTTGTGAGATTTAGCTATATTGGCTGCAAATTTTGTACTTCAGTATTTGAGTATAGTTGTCTCTTCGGCTATCAAAGCTGTCACATAGAAAGCATGAATAGTAGCACTGAGCTGCTTGAATTCACAGTTTAGTGTATAAGCATGTGCTGAAAGCAGAAATTTTTTACATCTCTCTACCCATCTGTTGAATAGCATTAGCCCAGAAGTAGATAACCTTGCTGTTACAAGAATGGTGGCTTCTAGCAGAGGGGCAAGAAAAGCAGATGAAAGTACTCTTCAATTGCAGCTGCATGATTTCTCAGAACTTTGTCAAAGACTTAGCCCATCAGAGTTGCAAGGACTTCTTGTTATTCGAAAGAAGAATGAGAATTGATTCGGGATTTTATCCCACATAGTTTCCTAAAAGAATCATCTGTAGAAATAATTGAAATATCCAAGTTGTTATAAGCAAAAATTAAGGAGGCTTAGTGAAGCCTGTGCTGAAAGAAACTTTACAGTGCTACCAATACCTCAAAATCTCTTTGTGATTATGATCCAGTAGTTGATATTTTTAGAAGTTTGGTGTTCCTCAGGAAGATTTTGTCATGCCTGTTTTTAAATACTGTGGTCTACAAAAGCAACTGCGGTATTCACATACGAATCTTTTAATTTGGAGAGGAATAAGTCAGGATGGGAATAAACTTAATGCTCAGAGGGCAAGTGTTTTCTTTGGCCTCTCTAGTCTCTCTGTTATCTGCAGAATGTGATTGAAAGTTCCTGCACCACTGGCCCCAGTGATAAACTGGCTGTCTCAAGCACTGACAGGTTTAGTTTATGGTGTAGTCGGTCCTGCCCTGAGATAGGAGAATCAACTATATATACTAGCTTACAGGTGCATTTTCTGTCCTTCTATGATGCTGTTGTTGAGGAGTCACAGAAGCAATTTGGGGATTTTTCATGATATCCCAATGTCACCTGTGATACTTCATAGAAAGACTTGTGGTTTTCCCTCCTGCTTAGATGCATCATAAAAGAAAATGACCGGATTTCACAGTACGCTGATCCTCTCACAGATTTAAATTTTTTCAAATATATTTTCATAATTGTTCGTAACCAGTTAGGTTCTTTATTCACAGATTTTCCTAAATACTTTTTTCTTCTTCTGCTGAGCAAGATTTTTGTTCTTAACGCTAGTAGGCTCTCTGATTCTGAATGTTCAGCAGAGGGCAGAATTTCCTACGTTATAAACACCTTGATGTCAAATCAATTTGTCGCTAGAATGTTTATTTCAAATGTGTGGTTTACAGTGTAACAGTGACTAGTGATAAAAAACTGTAAATTATCATTATTAGTATATTACTTTTTCCCCATGAAGCTGTAGATAAAATGAGCATCAGCAAATGTTAACACCATACTTCCCAAGACTTGCATCTTGTCTTGTTTAAAGAGAAATGGGTAAACATTTTGTTGATAAGATTATAGTAAAAATAACTTTCTGTACAGCCGAAAGAGCTAGTATGAGATATTTAACATAAACTACAAGATCAAGGTCTCATGTATTTTCCGTATGGGGAGAAGGTGCAACTGCTGAGTTTGACTTCCCAGTGTGTGTATGCAGAAACGCTTTGTATCATGGCAAGAGACCATGCAAATAATCTTGTGTGATATAGATTTTTAGTTCACAGACACCATTTATGCAGCAATATGGTGCACATTGTGTGAATTAAGCTACCTACTGTTATGTGTATTGTTTGCGATTGTCATGCATCCAGAAGATTTAAATAATCTTCTGATACATAATCTTTGTGCAAATAAAACAGGATGTGCTAAATATTTCCCCTTCTTTACACCAGTATGAAGAGGGGAAGAAGCGAAGAAAGCCCAACTACAGTAGTGTGGATCTTTCTGAGGTCGAGTGGGAAGACAGAGATGATGTGGTAAGTGCTGTGTTTTAAAACCATGTCAGAAGACATTGTTGGATCCCACTACTGTACCTGTAAGCTGTTTAAGTGGTCATTAGAGAGGCCACCTGACTGCTTGCCGGAAGGGAAGGACAATAGCCCCTTTCACTTCATTCAGAATTTTATAACTGTTTTGTATTAATTCTTCCTTACATATGTGTATACCACAAACACAGACTATTTGTATCTTTGGTAAAACTCATCACCCTTGTATTCTTCATGCATCCCATTGTGTATTTTTGCTGGATAGCAAATACAGTGCTAGAGAAGGGAATAGAATATCTCTTTAGGACTGGCCCAGACAACTGCTGAAACTCAGAAGTGAGTTTAACTTCTCTCCGTGAGAAGATCCCTCTTTCCTAATGGAAGTAATGAGAGCTGTTTCCCTTAATATACAAAATAAAAAAAAAAATCAGATGAATAAGTAAAATTGGATTCTTTGACCTCTGTTCAGAGCACAGACCAAACGCCTAATTTCAGACATATGGGTAGCTGCAGAAGCATGCGTTCTATGTCTGTCAGCTGTTGTGCAAACAATCCGTTAGACTCATTTTTCAGTGCTCCATCTACTCTGTAGTTCACTCTTTATGTTCTTCTTTCTTACCTTGCAGGCTTAGCCTTTTCTGCAGTACTGTATCAAAAGCTTTCCTTATGTCCATGGCTTAACCTTTGCCTGGTCTTTCTGTTACTTCCTCAATAAATCTGATTTGTTAGGCATGATTCGTTTTGTGTGAATCTGTGCTGACTGTCCTTAATTAAATCGTAACTTTCCAGGTGTTCCCCTTTCTGTCCTGTAATTTAGTTTCTCCCATAAGTTCCCTACTGCCAAAGTCACGACTGCATGTCTGTATTTTTCATAGATGTCTCCTCAATGCCTTCTCAAATATCAGTACTGTGTTAGCTTCTCTCAAGTCCCTCATACCTCTGCTTTTCCAGGGAGGTTTTGAACATATCCACTGAAGGTTCCCATGTTTACTTTGTTATGTCCTTCTGAAATCTGGGATGGATCACGTACAAATGCCCCTGGAGTCTTGTCAGTCTTCAGATGTACTAATTTCTTGATCCCTGTTCTGACATAAGTCTGTATTTTCTTTCTCCCCTGCAAAATATATGTTTTACATTCCTCCCTCTCTCCGCCCCCTTTGTGAATAGTGAAAACAGTTCATTTATGTTTTAAACAATGTCTGTTTCATCAGGTGATAGATTGTCCTCATCTTCTCCTAGGACGCCATCTTACTTCTTTAAAGTTTTGTGTTGGAGTGCACGCTCAAGCTTTTTTGACGTTTCTTTTATAGCTTTGTGCAGTTTTCTATGCATACAGTATTTAAGGCTTCCTCATTAGATTTTCATATACTGTAGCAGCCTTCTGTAATCTTGGCAGTCATATTGACTTAATATTTTATACTTTGCCTCTTCTCTTATCTTTGATCACATATTACAGAACCAGTTCCTCTGCAAATGACCTTTTAAAATTTCCTCTCTTCTTTCAAATGTTATTACTGTAGTTAAGCACAGCTTTTAAAACTTCATGACTTCTTTTTCATATTATTTCTCTTTGGGTTTTTTTTCCCCCTTTTTATTTCTTCTAATACTTGCTCAGCTTAGTTTTTATAGTTTGATCCCTCATATATTTTAATCATATCTTAGTAGAAATTCAGTGGTTCAATTAATGTAACGCTGAACTATTTCTATGGCATTGAAAATTAAGTTTTATTTGTAATTGAGATTCTGTCTGAATACATATGAAAGCAAAAAGTCCTGATTCAGCTCTTTCTATTTCCTTGGTTTGAGACCTCTAAGCTTTGTCACTTTTTCTGAAAATTTCTAGCAAAAATCAAGTTTTGTCTATCCATAGGCTGCAGAAAGTTTTATTTCATATTTTGATGAAAGATACATACATACATTTTATCTGACTATTTCCCTTTCAACTAAAAAAAAAGTTTGTTAAAAAGTGGGTTTTTTTGAGTTGTAACATATTAAAAAGCAGCCTTTCCAATTGTTTCATCTTTTGAAGGAGAGAAGTTGTTAAGCTAGATTACAAATAGACTAAATTGAGCATTACATTTGTAGAAAAAATCCAGGTTCATTGCCCAGTATGTAAGAGAAAAAAATTAGATAAATCATAAGTGAAATAAATTTTAATAAATATTTAATACATAATAGGAAAATCCTAGAGATTCTGTGGTGGTTTTGGAGCAGCAATAAACACAATTTTCAGTACTCGTGTAATACAGGTGTGTTGTAGTGACTTCTTTCAATGATCCTGTTTATCAATGCTAATAATTCACAAGTGCATTCCTGAATAAGCAGGCGTTCTTTGATAAATAATCCCCCCAAAAGATAAGTTTTGTGAAATGGCCTACACATCTACTGTTTGATGACTTGTGACCAAGTGTCATCTGAAAAAACAGCAGGTTAAATATTGTAGAAAAATGTATCACCATTCCAAATATTGTTGTAATACTTCAGCAATGCCACACATAATGGAGACCTTGATGTAAATATCTGTATAGCAAAAAATACAATGTCAAACAAATAATATTTTTGCAGCTATTTTTAAAAGTCAACCTGCTATATCATTACAGGTTTTTTTGTGTTTGTGGGAAATCATATGCAAGTCATTCATACTATGTTACTAATGGGGCTGATGGTCAGAAATACTAATAGAAGAATAAAAAAGAAGGAGATATGAAATAAACTAATATTGAAGCTTCAGGCAGAGTCATTATTAGCATTAGAGATAGAATGAGAATAGAATTTGAAGGGAGTTCTGTGGAGTATTGTAATGAAACCCATCTTTTTGTGCTTCTCTGATGTGAGAATCCAAATGACTGTCCACAAAGTGTGTGTTATTTTTGTTGGTCTTTTGTAATAGGCAATTCCTTAATATTGTTGATTTTGAGTGAAAATGGTAAATATTGTGTAGAAGACTTAAAACTTTGTGAAGTAAATTACTGAGTTGAGAGCCACATGTGGCTCTGCTTTACCCAATGCCTTGGATTTGATGTCCTTGATTTTTTCCAAGCTTGGGTAGTAAAGCATTGTTTATTCAACTGTAGAGGGAAAGAATTAATGTATTCATATAGCTGTTTTTAATACCATAGACTACTACTAGTATATTTTCTCCCATGAAACAGTTATGTGGAAGCTGATTAAGACTTTTTCTTACTATTTACCACATTAATTTAATGGTTACATAGTTTTCCAAGAATATAGAATGATGTCATTCTATAGCAGTGAAACTGGGTTTTTAGCAATTGATTGGAAGGTATTTAGTTGAAGGAGTAGTAATGTGTGTTACTCTGAAGAGGTGAAGAAATAGGTTTTCACTAGTCACCAAATAATGAAACGGTGGCAGAACAAAGATTAGAATTTTTTTCACCATGAAATAGAGTTGATGTAAAAATATATTGATCAGTTCATTTTCTTTTATTCTTATTCTTTTATTATAACTTCTAGCTGAATGAAATATTTTTTCCATATAAAAAAGACTATGAATGAATGTTTGGGGGCTTGAAGCCAACTGAGGCAGTACTTATTTCATGGATTTGAGGAGGCAGATGAAACTGCAGAAGAGCCGAGAAACCAGATTACAAAGCCAAGAAATGTAATCGCAGCAAGCAAAAAAAAAAAGAGGAAAAGTAAAACTAAATCCCACATGCAGACTTGATCTTAAACACTACTGAGAGTTTGGAGGCCCTTTTAGTAAATCTATGACTTGCCTGAGGCTTGTGGGAGGAATGGGTTTTAGACGACTGCAGGCACCAATAGGAGAAAAATGAAAACCATGTTAAATGGAACTGTTCTGTAAATGTTAGAAAGTAGATGGTTAATTAAGACCAGCTCTCCAAGTCCAAAACCACAAAACTTAAAATGGGAAAATATTTCCAGAATTGCCTATTATGTATTGTTAAAAAAAATCTACAGTAAAATATATGCTTTATATTATACATGCCTCCAGCTAGAAATTATTTTTTTACACTCACTGACAGAAGAGTAAGACTGTTAATTCAAATCTAGATGCCCCAGAATTAAAGAGCTGCAGTTTGCAGTTTTTGATAGGACAGCCATGCTCAACTTATTCATGAGAATAAAACCAGAGATTTCACTGGCAAGTTTGGTCATTCCCTTTTCACTCCATGCTGACTCAACAAGTCTGCAGAGTGCATTGATATGACTATCTTCACAACTTTTCATTAAAATCTGACTGAGTTGCCCAATCTGGTATGAGGTACTGGAGAACAGGGGATATTTATTCAGCGAGAACACGATGTCCAAAATTGTGTTCAGATAGATAAGCAATAGAAGAAACATAAAAATGCTCATTTTGTCAATATTATTCTGTGTTTTGAATATACCTGAAGAGGGAGTGTGAATTGATTAGTGATAGTGGATTTTTCCTATTGTAATGAAAATTACAGCTGCGAAAGATTTATAGGTGCTTCCTACCACAAAAAATCCCACCGGTTACAGCAGTTTTGCTTTGTAATTGAAGGTATTCTGAAACAACCACCTTAAACTTTCTGCATCCGTGCTATTAATTAAAAATATAAGCAAAAAGAGTCACTTCTTCAATTTGTAGATCTAAGAGCATTCAAATAAAATACCCGTATATGGATGGTATAACTGCTAAACAGTAACTTTCTTATTCCCTAAAGTCCTGAACTGATAAATAGGCAAATTCAAAACCCTAAAGCTGAGGATTTCTCAAAACCCATGTCTTGTCATTCTTCAGTTCCAGCCCTGAGACCCTGCTCTCAGAGCAACTGTGTCAGGGTAGTGTGAACGCATTGTTAGGAACATTACAGGTCATTTTGACTTATGGACCTGGTAGACAGCTGTTGCGTTTTTTTACTCTTTTTTTCATCATCATGCATGTTCACCCGTGCGGCTGTGTCAGCTGGTGTCTTCTGGGAGAAGGCCCTTCTTTCCTAGGGAGCAAATAGGTGTGCTAAGGGAAGACTTTTCAGAGTTGATGGGTAAGCGACTTAGCAGCCCAGATTCAGGAGATTGCAGCTCATGCAGAGGCTAGAATAAAGTTACTGAAAAACAGTGTTTGTGGTAATTTAAAATGTAACAGGTTTAACTTGCAGAACAGCAGATAAATCATTGTGTATAAGCCCTTTTAAATTTACTTTCTGTTTTCCCTACCTGCTTTGAGTTTTTGGTTTATAGAATAATGAAACCTGTTTTTGAAGGGGATTTAAAAAGTCTTTTGGATGACTTTGAGAGGGAGGGATCCAGGCCAATTCTTAAAGCTGTGACTGACCTAGGGCTTCCATTACAGAGATAGAATTTATTACCTTGCAAGGGGCACCTGAACACCAATGGACAACCAGGGGGAATCACAGGGCACTGCAGCTGTGTGTTCCCATTGAAATAGGTTACTGATCAAATGGGCTGTCATTCTTTTGCTAGTTCTAATTTCTGATGCAGTTAAGATGCAGTTTCTTGTGCGTGGCCCAATGTAGAGTATCAAGCAGAAGAAGAAGGAATAGTGAAGTGTAAGTGGAGATTTCTCTTTTTTGCTTTGTTGTTAAATGTATAATTGTTGATGCATTTAAACACTGAGCCCTGGTCTAACTTCAGCTAAATCTAGCTGGGAACCTAGTCCTTATCTTCCTATGCAGTAACTGCAGAACAGTAGTCAGTTACACTGTTTATCCCACATAAGATCGAGATTAATACACAAAGAGCTATTTTACTATGAAGGCTGCTAAGAGCTCATGTCTCATGTACCTCAGCAACTTGGTAAAGTTGTGCAGCAGGAGTCTTGTCCTAGACAGTCAATAATAAAATCTGTAAGGGAATTGTTCAGTGTGTAGTAAAAAGTGAAGAAATGAAGAAAAATAAATACTGCTTAGGCCAGTTGAGTGTACGAGAGAGCTCAGAGTTGAAAGAATTACAGAAAATGCAAATAAAGGAATTGACACACATTTCCTTCATTTCAGCTCCGAAATGCAATGGTGAATCGGAAAACAGGGAAATTCTCCATGGAAGTGAAGAAGACAGTGGACAAAGGGGTACAATGTATAAAATATTATTCCAATTAAGTATAAAGCAAGGAGTTCATTTTTTTAACAATTTTTAAGATTGCGATAAATATGATTCACTGCAGTATATTTTTTTTCACTCACTGAATGTAAACATTGCTTGTAATTTTATCAGTGACTAACCACTTGATCTTTTATACATTTCTTATAGCAAACTAACTTCTTCCTCCTTCCCCTTCTGACTTTCTTGTTCTGAATCTAGAAGCGGGTATTGGTGATGACAAATGACTACTATTATACAGACATCAAGGGTACTCCGTTCAGGTAGAGCCGACCATATAAATGGACATTTCATCAGACTCATTGGATTTGCATTTGTACAGAGCTTGTGAACTCATTAAAAGCTCATCAGCAAAAGCTGACAATGAAATATCCCTGGACAATGCTGGAAATAGCAAGGAAAAGGAGCCTACCAGCATTCCTTTCAGCTTTTCCAGGGATGGAAAGTTTGTGCAAGCTCACACAGGCAAACTCACAGTGTTTGTCATGGCTTACGTTTCATTAAAAAAATATTCAGTTGAAGTTTACATTGAACAAAAGGCTTTTGCAAGTACTTGGAGAGCTATAAATACTATAATCCATTTAAATAACTACATTTTGAGCCCCATTTTGATGTTTTTCCACAACAGAAATGTAATGTAAAATGAGATAATATTTCACTTCCAATTTGAGGTTTGGATATTTTGTTTCTCTGAACTATCTTCAGTGTATTAGTATAACTAAAACTGAGCAACTCAGCCATGTTATTTCGGCATGCATATTAGGAGGGAAAAAAAAAGACAGGAAATCACTTTTAAAATGCCTGTATTTGGAATAGAAATAATCCATTAATAACAGAATACTAATTATACCTTATGCTTAAAGCAGGAGGCTGATAATTGCAATACTTAGCTGAAATTTTCTTCAATGGAACAATTTCACAGAACTTGAGCTACATTTCCACATAGAGAAAATATAGGCACATTTCTTTGATCTCTAATACATGTGTTTATTCTTCTTAAAAATCACACGAGTGGTAAAACTCAGTGGGGTTTTTTTGTGTGTTTTGGGGTTTGGGGTTTTGTTGTTGTTGTTTAGTAAGTAGATATGGGACTACATATATGCATGCAGTGTGAGTTCTGATTCTTAGGACAGAAATGTATTAGGAAAACTGTCCTGCCTTTTTCAACGTGACCTGTATCTGTTTTTAATGGGTGGGAGTATAGATTCAGGAAGACAGCAGGGGCAACATTTGTTAAAATATACACTGTAGTGTCAAAGGTGTTTACTGTACAGCCCATCTCCAGATTGAGCTATTAATTGCAGCATGTGTGCTCTTGGAGTTGGTGCCTCTACATGTGCTTAAAGTATCCGCCCATGCATTTGCAGTCTTACTGATGACTGGCAGGTTCCTAGCCTGATATAATCCCCTTGAATGAATGTATGCCAGAAGGTATTCTGGATAGGGTTCAATAGGAAGAGGCATGAGATCCCTCAGCCAGTTCGTTAGACTTGAATAGTTTAAACAGTAGACTTAAAACCAGACCAAAACTGGGTGCGTAACTGTGAAGAGTTTATAAAGCTGAAACCAATACAAAAAAGTTAAACTAGCTATAAAGTATGAATTGCAGAAAAATTAGTCCAAGAGGAGTCATGTCCCATATGAAATTATTTTCCTCTCAGTAGCTCCATTGATTCACACACCTATGTAGTTTCTCAACAGCTTAGTCTGATTTACAAAAACTTGTCTCCTTCATTGTAAGGCCAGGGGCATGTTCAAGGCTTAGCTGAAGAAATCTCATGCTGGGTGAACAACAGTGAGCTTAGAGGGCCTAGTTTATTAGTAGGCCAGAGAATAATGGTTTACTGCACCTCTAAGCACACCTAAATACAGCCAATTTTTTGCAGGCACGTCAGAACTGAAACAGCATTGAAGCAGCTAGTTGAACAATAAATATGATCAGTGAGGGTTTGGAAACAAACGGTTTTAAAGTTAATCATAGTACACTGGCTGGAAATGTTAGAAATGAAAGTAGTTCTGAATGTCTGTTTTGTTTATCTCACAGATTTCAAGGTATGCTTTATTTCTCTGCACAGTTTAGGTGTGGCTCTCTCTAGAGGACACGGAAAATATTTCTTCAGAGGGAATGTAACTGTAGAAGAAGGTAAGATACCTACCTTCTCATGTTGCTTACACAGTAGTTTTATTGTTGATTTGGTAGACCTAAAGCTTGTATGTTTGTTTGCAGATTCCATAAGAGAATTAGATGTTTTTCCCTGTTTTTTTTTTTTTCTTTGAAGATCTTGATGGGATTTTTCCCCTCATTTGTATAGTCAAACTGTTTCGTGAATCTTCTTTAGATGGGGATCATCTTCCGTCCTCCTCTCTTAAGCTTCTAGAGAATCTTTTGGGGTCCAATGTTAATTGTTTGTGGTGTTTTCTGAATGAAGTAACTACTGAGAGCACTGTAATGGCTATGGCTGTTTTGTTTGCAGACTATACATTATGAAATCTTTCAGAGCTATAACTACTTTGGGCATTGTCTACAGGGTTTTACATTTTGCATTTTTATAATAGCAGTAGAAGTAACCAGGAGAACAACTCTTTCTTTAGGATTTTAGTTTTGGTAAGTCCACAATTAAAATGAGTGGAGAAGTCAACTGTGAGTAGTGATAAAGTTGTTTGGCGACAAGATCATAAACAAAGGTTCCTGGAGGTGAAGGAAGAGCAGAGGCATTTCAGAAGAGTGAAGAGAAGGTTGAGAAGTTTTAGCAGCTGCTGAGCAAAAAATGTTTCAATAGAGGAATGCTTTCTGATATTATGCTTAAGTCTGCATTTCCAATTCTGCTTCTTGTTTTGTCAGTGATGTTAAACAAGATAGTTAATTTCTTCATGTCACTGTTCCTCAGCTGTATTTTGGGACATGAATATGTTCCTGTACCAAGGAGAGATGTAAAAAGAAATGCTTTAAAATTTGAGTCACTTGCACAGCAAATACACGTCTAGATAGAAAGAGAGCACAGCAGGAGGCTTAGAGCTGCTTACTCTCCAAACTGTTCCAAACATACCTCTCACCTATGTTCTTTACTCCAGCCATACATCTCAGCCAGTAGGCCTGATATTTCCTCCCAGATGCATCACCAGAATTGTTAACACAGCCATAGCTAACTGCGCCTGTTCTCCCACTCTTACCTTCACTGATTCTCTGTCACTGACACCTCACTGTCCTCCCCAAGGACTGTAATTATAATTCTAGTTTTTACTTCCCTGCTTTCTTTAATCAGTGGAGCTCTGTCGTTGTTTATTATGTACTCAGCAGGTTTAAACCCAGACCCTGTCTTCTGAACCCTGTTTGCTTATTGTCTATTGAGAAGTGTTTTAAAAGTTTTTAAAATTGCCAAAGTAAATTTTTATTATGCTATATAACTAATGATATAGTTCTTATTGACAAGCATTTGTGTGACCCGTTAGTACAATAAACCTATTCTGAACGATCCTGTAAATTGCTGTTTGTGTTCATGGGCTGTGTGATTAGGTTTTGAGGGAATTGTTCTTTTTAAAAATTTTTATTTTTTTAAAAAAGAACAACTCTTATGAAATGAGAAGTATGTATTTTGGCATAAAGAACTTTACTAGCCAAATGGAACACGGAAGTACAAATAGGAGTCTTTTACCATTGTGTATTTCTCTTTGCTCAAATTTTCTTCTAAACTTCAAATAGATCAAGTGAGCATGAGTTAAACATATCAGCACAAAAGAAGTTTTTCCTACTTGTTCAGTTTTAGATCTGATTTAGTTGGCTTTTGCCAGTTTGTTAGACCCTAAAGTGTATTTGAACATAGTTTACTGTGATTTATTACATTGTGGTAATAGTGCACTTTCCAAGAAGGAAGGGTTTATGTTATGGAGTGTATGTAAATAACCATCTGTTACCCAGACTGCTCCCTAAATAACCCATTATTATTCCTGTTACAGGTTTACATGATTTAGAACACCCTGATGTATCTTTAGCAGATGAATGGTAAGCCTTAAACAAAGCATCAGATTGGTGTCTGTTACCCATCTTGGTTTCATATTGTTTGTGCTTGCTAAGCTCAATTTTTTTGTGTTCAAAGACAAAGAGAGGTGATGCTTATACATTTTAACATTTTTTAATGTTTTCGCAATGTGTTCACAGGTCCTACTGCAACACTGACTTACATCCTGAACACCGTCAAATGACTCAGTTAGACGCAATTAAACGCTACCTCACAGGAAAAGAGCCATTGCTCCAATGCAAGTATTTTGTTAAATATGTATGTAGTAGGCTTTACCCCAGCTAAAAAGTGTTGTACTGAACCTTCTACAAAATGTAAAGCTGCTTGGTTTAAACAGCGATAAATTGAGATTGGATTGCTTGGCTGATGTTACTTTGGAATTTCATTTGGTTTTGAGCTTTTTCCAGGGTATCAATAAAGATATTAATGATACACATTTCTGACTTTTATGGTAAATAATATGCCTGAACTAAACACTCAAGTTTCTGTTCAGATGGTGTAGCTGCACTATGCAATATTATCGCCCCATCTGATTTTATAAGTTAGAGAGGATTGGTCTGAATCAATCCTTGGATGACGCCTCTAAAAAATATGACAGATATTTCATGAGTATTTCAGGGAGAATATGTATGCAATTAGCATTTCTGAACTGCAAAGCAGAATAAAAAAAAATCAGATGGAGAAGTGCATCTTTTGTCTGTTTGCAAAAATGTAGAGTTTTTGTGACTGTTCGTAGGCCTAACTGTTTTAACCTTATGTCATGTGCAAATACGAGCATTAGCTAACATGTATGTAAATGTGTTACATGAAGGAGAATCATTTTTTGGTTTTTAATCTAACATTGTTAGTACAACGAAATGATATATGAAAAACTGCATTGTGGTAATATATCATGTAATATTACATAGTAAATGCTTAATAGTGCGTAAAGTTTGAACGGATATCACAGAATAAACAGTGCAAAAAATTATTGTTTAGTCTTGTAAAAAAAATTCTCTCTGTATGTACATATGTTTACTGATTTTAATATATTGGAATAGGTGATAAAGAATTGATCCAGGAAGTTCTGTTTGATGCAGTTGTGAGTGCACCAATTGAAGCTTATTGGACCAGTCTGGCATTAAATAAATCAGAGTAAGCAAGCTTTGTGTCAGTCATGAGTGAATTTTGAATAGATATGCTGGTGAACTGGTGGAATACCTAGCAAATCCTGATATGCATGAAAATAATATATTAACCATTTGATCCTAAATACCACCAATTCTGAGTTAAGTGTTAAGTGTTTATGTTGCAGTGTATATCGTGATGATTAGTTGTAAGGTTATCCAGTTTTCACAGTATAATTAATGAAGAGGTATGCTAACTACAGCTTACAGTCTGAGTATTTGTGATGAATGGGTTAGAGTACTTCAGAAATTTAATGCAAAATTTACCAACATTGTTGCTAGAATTGGTAATTTGTCTCAGAACAAACAATATCTAGAAAAACTTGCATGGTAAAATAAGTAATTTCTTTAAATCTTTTTGATTGTTTGTTTTTGTTTTATTTGTTTTTCAGAACTAACTGGGATCTAGATTCCTGTTACAGATAATCAGGAGATTAGCTGGGCCTTTTTAGAGTTTATATGTTTTACTTAATTAATTTATGTTATGCTGTACTAATGTGTTAAGTAACAAGGTGTTATATATATTAGAAAAAACAGCTGTTAAGAGTAGCAGTTTGCATGAAATACTGTGGTTGAAGGGCAATTCTGGAGATTATCCTGATTAGATTTTACTAAATTTGAACTATTTTTTAAAAGTTGAATAAAAAATATATTGCTGTAAAGCACATACTCATACTGAATGAGTAAGATTAATATAGTAAGATCTGGTTCATCAAACTAACGATTATCCAGTTTTCTCTTAGAAGATAAATATAAGAAATCGTTGCATGCTAATATGCTGTAGACATTGATGAATTTATGTAGAGGCATAAGGTTTCTTGGAATCCTCCTACACAATGAAATAAGAGATCCAGTAAACACAAGGAAGACAGCTGCGGCGAGATGCTAGCGGGAGACTTTTGATCTCCTTTCATATTCTGACTTGCGCTAATGAGACAAGCCATATGTTGAAGAATGAAGTATGAGACAGCAAGATGGCTAAGACTGTGGTCCCTGGTTTTGTGGTAATATGACTGAAGTTCTTGTAGCCATAGGAGAACTAGCTTTCAAGTAGCTAGCTTGGTACTGATAACAATGCAGCAACAGAGTTCTGCCAGAGCTACCTGCTGCGGTTTTTTTCTAAGGTCTGAAGGCTAAGGCCAGTCCTGATGGCAGCTACATTTGAGCTGGCTGTTTTAAATCTAGCTTAGTTTTTGCTTATTTTAGCAATGGTCACACCTATGACTTGAAGCATAGATGTACTGTGCAAGTGTTGAATGGACTGGGAGCCAAATCCTGGAATTCCTGCCCATCTTGAATCACGGGGTGCCTGTGGTTGTTAAATAGTTGGTATATACCTATGCCACACCTTTTTATTTTATGGCTTCCATATAGTCCCTTCCCACAAATCCTACCAAATTTACTGTCTTTGACTTTTTAGTGACTCTTGGTCTAAATAGCATGTCTACGTTGTTTGTTTGCCAAAACCCTTGTGACTGAAAAACCAGCATTAAAAAAGAAAATAAGGAAACGATACTTAAAATGATCTTTCTCAAGAACGTGTACACTTGTACTTTCTGTGACCAGTAATACAGCTTTATCTATTTACTGTCTCAAACATTTTCTTTGCTTGTGTTCTGCTCTATTTCAGAAACTCTGACAAGGGAGTGGAAGTTGCCTTCCTTGGAACACGGACTGGACTGTCTCGTATCAACCTGTTTGTAGGTCCGGAACAGCTTACTAATCAGTAAGTAACAAAGCTGTGCTTGGCAGCCATATGAGAAAAGAAGAAAAAAGAAAAAGTTTGTTTTTAGGAAGCCCATCTACTGTTTCTTCCAAGGTTTTATGCTGGCACACTGCAATACGTAGAACAGGTTAGAAAGACTTTATAGGATCCCTTAGATTCTTCAACTGGAACGTTTGGAACAAAGCTGTTTTACACCTGTGGCCCATACATTTACTTTCCCCCCACTCCCTTGGAGTTAGCCTCACGTCTTTATTCTTCAGAGCAGAATGATGAATATGCTACATCTGCAGATTATGATTTTTTTTTCTTTTACTACGCCATCTAAAATACAAATATCTGTAAGCTTTTTCAGGGATTTTGAATTATTGTGTGGAATACTTTTTGGTGTTGAAATAAAGCCAAGTGACAGAAGTGGACTGGGTGAAAGGATGATCAGGAGATCTCATTATTCAACTTTCCTGTTTTGCTTGGAGAAGATGTAATCTAGTGGAGGTACAAGTTGCTTAAAATGGAGAGCTATAAAATAAGGTCCCATAATTAATGACTTTTTCAGGCAACAGTTTGGTAGTGCCATGCAAATCTATGTGCATTATGCATGTAAAAGAAAATCTGCACTTGATATTTATGATAAACTAAGTTTATGGAATATAACATTATATGGTGCTTACCTGACCACGAAATATTGTTGTAGTGTGAGTGGCCTGACAGGTGAGATGAATAGCACTGCAGTTTGTTATTGTCAGACGGCAAACCAGAACAATAGCGTGGAGCCCATTCTTGCTCTTTTCACTGACACAAACTTCCCTCTGTCAACATTCCCTGAGATTATTGAAGAACGAAGTCTGTATTTGTCCATTACCACCCCTGACATATTATTTGGAAAGTAGGCTGTTAAATTACTTTTTTGCATTATTTGAGAGGGAAATCCAAATCTCCAGTTCCTTTTCCACTTTGTACAGTCCACAGTTCTTGCATTGTGCTGACAGAAAAAGGCTTTTTAGACTAAGCATTTTTATTTGTACACATCAGTACAAAGGTTTTTAGTGTTACTTAGAGGCACTGGTTTTTTTAGTTCTTTTTTCATCCTTCCCAACAAAAGCAATTACAGGTGTCACAAATAATTATTAGGGGCTAAAGTTAACCCTTTTGTTGAACAAATAGTATTAGTCCAAGATAATTTTCTTTCCCAAAAGATTACATTTTGGTTTTTCTTATCTTTCAAAGCTAGAAACTATTGTGTGCCATGCAACAAACAACAAGTATTTTCTTTCTCTCTTCTTTCTCAAGAGATTTCCTGACAGCTGAAGATAAGGAGAACATTTTTAATGCTGACCATTTTCCACTCTGGTACAGAAGAGCTGCTGAGCAAATACCTGGGAGCTTTGTCTATTCAATCCCATTTAGTACAGGTCTGTAGTTTTGTCATTCTCTAAATGCTGAGCCATATATGATGCTGAAAGGATTCTAATTATGTCAGTACTGAGTGGGCTCTGTAGCTAATCTCAGATGTCAATCTAAAATATACATTGAAATTTGCAGCTAATTTACTCGTCCTTTGACCAGATGCATCTTTTACAGGGATCCAAGTGAAACCCCAAGACACAGCGTAACAGTTTTCATTTCATGTTTGCACAGGTTGAGCTTAAAGCCTAGTATTTTAAGCAAGACAAATCCAACAGAGCACATGTCCACATTAATGAGAAGCCCTACCAGTTTTCACCTTTGTTGCTACTTTTAGCAGTGAAGGCAAAAATTGGTTACTCATGTTAGTGTTTTAAGCTTGTTGTTGGGATGCTGGGGAATTTTGAAATGGCAGTGCCTGTATGTTCTGTGCATACATAGAAAGTGATGTTTGCTTTCATATTTTCTGAGTACTAAATCCACATAGTCTGTTGTTTCAAACCAGGAGAAAAAAGCTCAGTTTCCTCACTCTGCAATATGTTATTTCAATTTGTGTTTTGTTTTTTTTTTTCTTAATACACCTTGCAGAAACTGCGAACAAAAGCAATGTAGTGACAGCCAGTACTGCTATTCAACTTTTGGATGACAGAAAATCTCCAGTTGTTGCAGGTAAAATTGTTGTACTTTGTTTTGTTCATTTTTTTTTAAAGCCATTTATGAGTTCTTTCTCTTTTGGGTTATTAAGAATTTAATGTAGGAATATCTTTTAAGAAGAGAGGAGGAGGGAAAGATGCAGTTGTACCTAAAAGATGTAATTGAATGACTTAGTGTAGAGAACACTTAATGCCTCCTCTCCCTAAGAACCTGATCCTTTATTAATTGAATATCCAAGCTCCCTGCGAGCTATGGAGTTTGATTCAATGGAAATAACCATTATCAGTGCAGCATTTTTAGTAGACACAATTCTATATCATCATAAATCAGAATACATTATATTAAGGAAAGGGAAATATAAGAAGGGACTATCTGATGTGTAAAGATTCCACTCAGTCTTCAGGTTTGAAAATCCTGTCCTATAGCAAATGATACAAAGTGGACATTTTGTCTAGATTATCTGAGATGTGTTTGATCAGAGCATAAAAACTGAAAGACCAAAGCTTGATCAGAGCATAAAGATTGAATGACCAAAGCTGTACAGTCTATCAGCCAAGAGTATAGCAGTACCCAAAGACTAAAAGGAGAGGTTTGACAACTATAGATTAGAGATAAACCATGCAGATTTAAAAATGAGAGTTACTATATTTTAGATTGTTGGATGTTCCTCACTTAAGTTCAGATGCTTTTCTGAAAAGTTTTCTCTAGTTCCCAACGGTTACTGACTTTGAAGAAGTTAATTTAGAAAAGTCTTATGATTTATTATGCCAGAAACCAAGCTCTCTTATCTCAGGGAAAATTAGGTACCTACGGCACAAAGCAAGAACTATGCTATTTTTCTCACATGTAAAATAAGATTTAAAAATGCAGTAAGATACAGTGAATGCAATTCTGAAAGAGCAAGAAAGTGCCAGATAATTGGGAAATCTCAAATCTGTTTCTTCAAACATAGAATATCTCCACTGATAATAATAGATTTTATAAGGTCAATAGGAAAGCACCCTTCTGACTCCAGTTTGCGTGAATACATTCTTCACAACTTATTGAACTCTCCCATAATATAACAGGAAGTCCTAAATATGACTTTATACTCCTGTTAAAGCATAAAACAGCATTTATAAACTAATGTCAATGCAGAAATCTGCAAATTGCTGAAGCTGTAATTACGAGTTTTCACTGAACAATGAAAAAGGTTGACATGTTATTTCTAGAATGCTTCATCATCTTGAGTTAGCAAAAGGCTCATCATGCAGTTTACCATCATCTGTAAAATGTGTAGGGTTAACAGGCATCCTAAAATTTATTCTTTCCTCACTAGTGTTTGCAATTTAGTGTTGACTTTGAGGAGGTATCGCACTTAACCAACTGTAATACTGTGTCAGCAAGCTTTGGGGTTTTTTTGTAGTGATTGTAAGAGAGAGGCAGATGTTGCTTCCATTTTCTCAATAATTGTGTTTAATGTTGAACATCTGAAATTACTTGGGTCCTATAGTTTCTATCTAAAATAAAGACAGGGTTTTCAAAGCTTTTTAATACCAAATCATGTAAAAGATTTCAATGATATCTGTAAATGCATAATACCATGAAAAATACGAGCAGTGTATTTACATTCTGAAGCACAGAAGTGTTTTTTTACTTTCTGTAAACTGTAAAAACTGCGCACTAGATTTTCTTTTATGAAGCATTTTTAAGAATTTGCTTTGAATGATCTTTCCCTTCTGTCTTGTATGGTTGAATGCTTTCAGGGTTTTTGGGGGGAGGGGGATGGAGCCTTTTGGGATCTGTACGACCTCTTTTCTGTGAAAGTATCACTCAGCCAGCTACAGCCATTCAGAGACAAAAAAGTATATGTGTTATTCTTGTCCTCTTTAAGTTGGAGATCAGAAATGCGACTTGTCAGTTCTACTTTCAACAAAGTACGCAGCATCTAGTTCAATTTTTAGGTTTTATTACAAGGTCCACAATACTCTGTTTTAAGCAAAATCGATTTGGATGCAGAAACTGGAGCAATGGTGAACAGGAGAAGTTTGAAGGTTTTTTTAGCCAAACTTGGGAGACTAAAGTAGGATTATGAGTAACATTTTCAAATACCTACATTGAAGTTCAAATTTGGCCAAAACATCTCATTTTAATTTGTGTGAAGTAAGTATTCCTCATCCCCATTTGGTCTGAGTGGTGGATTACAAAAAGCAGCAGGACGGGATGCGCATTTCATGTAAACTCACTCTGGACCCTAGCGGGATTTGATTGAAAATAAAGCTGTGCCAGAATGTTGTTTATTACAGATCACTACAAGAGTTTAAAACTGGCAGAGAGAAAATAGAACATTATTATAAAATGGAAACCTGAGTTAGACCTGCCCACAAAGGGAAAAAAAGAACAAAACCTACTCTTACTACAAAATCTGCAGTCTCTTCTATATTCTTTGTAAAAAATTTTTTTATTCTGTTTTTGTAGAAAAAAATGAGTTATAACAAACTTCATATGCAAATCTACACTAAGGCTTATTGCAAATAGGGAATTCTCAACTTTTTAATATAGGCGGAAAATCCTTAAATCAATGAGTGTCCAGACTGTTATTAAAGAGAACTTGAGTGTTTCTGCTGCTGTTTCGCCATCTGTACCTACTAATACCAGTTCACTATCAGAATGTGCTTGCTTATTGGCCCAAAAAACATGTAATTTGTTTTTAAAATCCCTCCTGCTGCTTTCATTTGAGATTGTGATTTTTTTTTTTTTTTTTTACTTAAATGAATGCAAATTTCTATAGAAAGTATGGAAGAAGGAGATAAGTCTTTAATATAGAAATGTAGTAGCATCATATTTATTACTGTTTATAAAGCGTTCAATTTATTTGCAAGAGAAAGGGACAATAGTCCTGAATGCGGTTTTTTTTTTAGATTTAAACACATTTATGCTCAAAAGTGCTTTGTCTTAGTGTTCTCTATGACCATGTCTCCTATATCAAGTTATGTTGAAGTGGAATTTTATTCTTCTCAAGATGATCTAAAAATTGTAGAATTGCCCTAATCTTGAAATTCCATGAGTTTTATGTAAGATCAATGTTACTTTCAGCGACCAAGATGAAGCCAGTCAATATAGGATGTCTGTATTTATATAGCAATCTAGTTATTAAAAATGAGACAAATGAAGACTAAAATATTTCTTCCAATGCTCATGTGAAAGGCAATACATTTCACACTGTTCACATTAATTGTTGATAGAATTCAGCATTACAGACTTGTATTCATTGATATTGCATGATGACTGATCTCATTTCAGATCCTTTATTTGAATCTCTGCTTCCAAGTAGTGAATGTATGGACATCTGGATAAGTGCAGCGTAGGATTTATATATGTTATGTACATGTTTCTTTTTATTTCCATTTTTTTGGGGAAAGGTGATGGTTTCATCATTATAATTTTGTTTAAAATAGACTTTTAAAGATACTGCCCACCTAGACAGTTCTGGGCAAGAGATGGGGACAGAAGCAAGCAAACAAAAGTCATCATGGAGTAAAGCAGGTTCTAAAAAATAAAAAATGTTTCTCTCGTCAGATTTTGAGAGCACTGAGAGAGTACATGAATCTTCATATATGTACTTCCCTATAGATGCATTTTAGCTCAAAAGCTGCAGTACAATACAGGACCTTAAAAGCCCTTCATGTTGAAAAAGGCCATTGCTGTTCACAGAAAACATGAAAATTAGCCCCTTGGGATGTTTAATTAAAGATAGCAGAACTGACATAGTCTTCTTAGGGCAAAAATTTATTAAAAAACACTCAAGAAAATGTCTGATGAAAATTGTCAAGATCTCTTAAATTTTCTTCATAGAACAAGCAGAACCTGGCATTTCAAGCCTCACTGAAGAAGTCTATAGCAGTGCTTAGTAAAAGCTCTAGATACCTAGTCAGAAGAATGAAGGATTATATTATACACAGGCACAGTCTTTAGTCTCATGGTCATTTGAAATTCAGAGTTTGAAGGAGAGGAGAAGAAATAGTCAATTTTTGTTTAATACAAGGCTGCTTAAAAATTCTGAAATGAAGTACAAATTTTCTTTATTTCTTTTGTACCTATTTTTGTGCAGACTAATTATATACATGAGTGGTTGAGGTTGGAATTGACCTCTTGAGATCATCTAGTCCAGTCCCAGTGGACTTTATCTTGAGCAGAATCTTGAACCTAGAGCAGGTTACCCAGCACTATGTCCAGTCAGGTCTTGAATGTCGCCACAGATGGAGAGGCTGCATCCTCTATGGGAAAAAATAAAAATTAAAAAAAAAAAGTGTTTTCTCTTTGTTCTGAAACCAGATCTATGTTGTAAAGAGGTATGCAAATTTGTCACAGAAAGACCATGAAATGTGCCTGCATTTCTAGTATTGCAGGACATAGAACAGCATACATACAGTATGATACCATGTGAACATCACTTATTTTAAGGATTAACAAGATTAGTGAGTGTGTATCAGTCTTTTCATTGTAAGAAATGGCTATGCTGTCAGTTGCAAAGGACCTACATAGATTTGAAAAATAAGCATATAAAAAGATGATACTACTCTGAAACCTAGCTTGAATGTCATCAACATGTTCTTTCTATGATGGGAAAGTTGCAGTAGAACTGACATAATAACTAGATAGGAAAAACAGGTGAATTTTTATTACTATTGCCACCTATCGATAAAAATGTAGAATTGCAAATAAGTTTTGTTTCTATGATACCAAAGTATGAGGAAGGAATATCTAAAGCTTTTTGATATTTATTTTCTACCAAAATATTTTATATAGGATCAGTTTTCTGTTGACCTTGCTATTTATCAAAGTTGAAATTAGGACACAGAAAACACTAAATGAGTCCTCCCTGCACACATGCTTTTCTGTGGTCTCTCAATCAAAATCAAGTAGTATTTACATTTGTTCATTTTAAAAACATAAAAAACTTTACCAGTGCAGTCAGACCTGTAGTTTCTGAAAAGAAGCAAGCCCTTATTGCTCTGTGTCGACTTAACTGAAATAGTAGATTAATGGAAGTTCAGTGTAGCTAAATTGGCGAGAAATTAAAGTACTCCAATGATCTGAAGAGTTCTCTTATTCAGCGTAGTTCTGGAAAGAAAAGACATCCGTGTTGTTCTTATGTACAGGCAGCTTTACAGTCATTTTCTATCAAAGAAGAGTGACTGCTTGGGATGTGTTTTGAAGCGTTGCCATAGCTCTGTGAACCTACCTTGGCTCATTCTTTTCTGCTGAAGCCACATGAAAAGAACAATTGCAGTAATTCCTGTTTGGACAGAAGTGAAAAATCAGTGCAGAAGGAAAGCCGTTTTTCTTCACAATTGCAAGCTTCTTGATTGGTGTTTTAGTTTTTCTTCTGCGTATTAAGCGTTCCTGATACAGATGGCCTGAAGATTAGCCACTCTCAGAATCTTCTGTGGCGAAGGTTACCAAAAAGTGTATAGCTCTTGTGAGAATAGTAGACCCATAAGGGTCAGATTCTGCCCTTCATGAACATGTTGAATAATAGTTACATTTTGTATGTAGTCCTTTCAAGAGAATAGATTTACTGTTAATTTCAGAGTTATTAAGGATGGCCAGATTTTTCTTACAGCTGGTATTTTCTGCTGCCAAGCAGTAAAAGCTTGAAGAGAAAATGGAAGACACTTTCTACCACCCGTGATTTATATCAGTATATAGTGTTTTATCTTTATATAGATATGTGATACAGAAGGTTCCAGGGAATCTGTCCTTAAATGCATGGCAGGTGTATTTAATTCTATACTAGATGGTGCCATAACACAAGGGTACAAGAAGTGTTAGGTTGCTCCCTGTTGTCTGCCACACAGTAAAGGTGTGAGACCAATACAAATAATTTATCGTGTAAGAGAGTTCTTGGAAAGCAATGTATCTGTTGCAGAATGAAAGAATAGCAGAATAAAAGAAACACCTTTTAACATAGTACTATGGATTTCTGCTAAAACTGTAGATCATGCTTAAGTGTTATTTTGTGTATATATTATTTATATTTAAATATACACTAAAATATGTATTTAAAATATGTATTTAAATTATAATAAGCAGGGCTGTGTAGTCAGATGTAGGAGGTGTTACTGAATCTGAAGAAAAGGCAGCCTAACATTCTTCTGTTCACTGACAGTTTGATTTTAAATGCTTTTACCAAAAAACCCTATTACGCAAACAAGGAATATTATGCTTTATACCAGCAAACAAATTGTCCCAAGTAAAGCCAGGATCTTTCCCTTTCTAGTATTTAACTCTTCTGGGCTGATCCTTTATTTTTGTAACCTACCCATATACAAGTTCAAGGTTTTTTTTCTCCAGACCCTGGTTAAAGAGAGGTTTTTTACAAGTGTCCTCATCCATCACCTTTCTCGTTTTTCTTTTTACATCATTTTAAGAACAAACATTAGTATAGCAGTAAATTCAGTTAAGTATTCCTAGTCAAGATGCTAAAAGCCCTCAGGTACATGGAATGACACAATTTGAAAATTTAGGTTCTCCTTTTTGTTTCCCATCACGGTAAAGATTTAATTTCATCACTAATTTTTTAAAAATGCCGTGCAAATTTGAATGCCTCTATTCTGGCCAGAGGAAAGTGACCCTGATGATCCTGCTCTTTAAGATATTTAAAACGGTGCCTTGAAAACAGGAAAGATCAAATATCTCATGTTACTTCTAAAATACATATATCTGTCTGCTTGAGGCTGGTCACACATCAGTTTTTTAATCTTCTTGTTTGAATCAGCCTCTACAGAACAGCGATTTGAAAGGAAAATTTGTGAATGTACCAGTTTTCCAGTAACTGAGGCTTCTGATGACCTAGGCTCTAAGTAAGGAAGATTCTTTTATAATCTCATGGAGGTAAATGTGCCCATTGTATCTGAAAAGAAATGCCTTCACAACACAAATTTTGTTCTTCTTCCCTGTTTTTCCTTATTTTTTGGGGGGGAAAAAAACCCCATTCAGGGTTTTTTTTGAGCGAATTCAAGTGGAGTTTGCATACACATCTCTCTTTGAAAAAGATACCAAAACACACTTTGAAAAAGTGACTCCCAATAATTTAATCAAAGGTAGTTTAAACTACTGGTACTTCTAGGAGTGGCAGATATTGTAAATTTTCAACAAATAGTTCAATCTGCTATTGTTATAATAGAACATAGAATAAATGCATTTGCTCTGTACTGCTTACTTTTTTTTCCTTTTTCTCCCATGTATTGCTTTGGTAGTACTATATTATTAAAAACATTCAAGCAAATGTCACTGTCACACACAGTCCTTAAAATTTATGATACCATCTATAAAATTGTATTTTAGTGTGAAGGCCTAAGGGAAAATGAATATGTCATCATAATGACAGTGCAACCAAATTTTTGAAGCGTTCTAAAATAGATGTTTTCCTTGTCAGGCAAGACAGTGATTTACTTAAGCTTTACTCCACATTATAAGCCACAGAAGATTATATTCAGCAGTAGCATTTAGTAAATCCCTCAAAAAGCTTTTCATGCCTTGGTGAAAACCCACTAGTTTATGTTTTTCCAGAGTTTCTTGTTAATTTTGAATATTATCTTTGTATTCATAAATCTAATATTAGTACCTAGAATAACGTTTGCAGTTTCAGGAAAATTGAAATGTGTATTTGTACAGTCTAACATTAAACAACTCACAGACTTAGGTTAGGAGCCATAATTTAGGAAACATCGTTTGTAGGTCATGTGTGGGGAGAGGTAAGCTCCTCCACAGAATGCTTCAGAGCATGTGGTAAAATCCTACCTCTCTCCATTGACTGAAGAGGGAATCTGAAGTTTCTCGTATATGAAACATTCACATATTTGTAGTCGTTTGTATTTGTTCTCAATTCATTTACTATGCAGAATTAGTGTGTGGAATAATTGAATAACAGGGTTTTTTAGAATAGTTCACTGCTGGTGTTGGCGTGGTAATTTAACCCCTATTTATCTAATTCTTGGTCTTTCCTCACCACTTCTTCTCAGAGAATCTGTGACTGATGCATGAATTAGAAGAGTATTCCAACATGTGTAGTATTGACATGTATAGTAAATTGCATAGAGCATTCTACGCTTCCGCTTTGCTGTTGGGATTGGTTTACTAGCTGGATTTTAATGCTATTTAATTTGGATAGAAGGAAGACCTTGTATAGCAATCAGATTCTAGGGGAAATTTGCTAAATAATTCTGCTGCTAACAAAATAAATCCCTGATTGCAGAACAAGGCAGCAGATAAACTGTCAGGTCCCTTTGAAAGCTTCAAATAATGCTGTGCAAGTATGAAGCTGCATTTATGTAGTATATGAATACATTAATACCAGTTTATGTACTGTGGATTAACTAATTTATTTTCACCCCAGTAGTCTGTATTTCCAAATGTTAACAGTGTTTGCTCATCTGTTTGTTGTGTCTTGAAATGAGGATGGCAGCCTTATGCAAAAAGTTCAACCTGTAGTGTAAATAGCCCTAAAACATTGAGGGATCCCTGTGTAATCAGTAAGAGAGAGCAACCGCAGCTTTTGCTGGAAGTAGTTAAGAAGTATGTAGTTGTTGGTTTGTTTGTTATGGTTTCAAATTCCTACTTCTCCCCTGTTGTGGGTTACTGCCACATCCGGATGGTTGCTGTTGCTGCCTGTCTCATCTGGGGAGCATACAGTCACATTTCAGGTAGTATAAACCCAGGAAGTCCCAAGACTCTCTTACGGTTATTGTTACTATGCCACTTTCAGCCAAGTTCAAAGATCAAAGTTGTAAAAGTAGGCATAGTTTCTGGATGCTTAACTAAAGCCTGTGTGTCTTCTGGCCAGCAAAGATAGATGGTTGTTAGTAGGCAACAGCTGGCATTCTTTTGTTAATGTTGTTAATGATAGATAAGCTATGTATAATGTCACTAAATGTTCTACTGTGATATTCAAGAGGAGGGATCCCGATTTTGTTTGGACATTATATTACTAGGGAATAATAAGGCTGAGTTTTGATTGACTTTTTGCAAGCTCTGGATGGAAAGAGACAGAATGGCAAAGCAAGTAAGTTTTAGTTTAAGCTTTGTTTCTTTCATATAGCTTCTAAGGACATTTTCTGTAAAGAACATTGGCGTATTCTAGTTTTTAATCTCTGTTCTAAATTGAAATTTCAGAAAGCCTGTTTTGCTGAAAACAAAGTAATATGGTGAGCCTCTATATGAAAGACAGGAATACAACAATATGTGTACTTTCTCTGTCTTTGCAAATACCTTGCGGAGTAGTGTGTCCTGATATTTTGTTAACTTTGGGGGGAAGAGTGTTTTTTATGGAGATTAGGAAAAAATACTGTGCTCACTATAATACCTCTCATGAGATTGCTGGAAAAACAACAAAGCTTTCTCAGGAACCTTTATCTGAAAAATAAATCTGTGTAGACAACTTATTTCAGTGGCAGATGTCCATTGCTAAGCTTTAAAAATTAAGGGCAGTTCTGTGGGGAATCCCTAGATCCAGTCTTCAATTTGTTGTAGTCAATAATTGTTATGGGTAATAAATTGTGCCTCTTATCTGTGTTTTTCAGTAGTCGAACATTCTATTTCATCTACTCAAAATGAAATAATTTTTTATTAATTTAAGCAATTGAATCAATACTTTTCTGTGTTGAATCTCTGCTACTAGCTTATCAGAAATAACTGCAGCTTGTTAAAGGTAAACACATTTGTAAATATTATATGTAATACCTTAAATGAAATGTTTCTCTGGGATTTTTTGTTTGGATTTCTGCTGAGGTGGGTGTTTTTTCCTTTCTTTAGCAAACAGCAAGTTAGAAAGCATAAATCAGATTTTGCGTGGATTGGCTTGCACTACTCCTGTAGCAGAGTAAACTAATGGAAATATGAAATACTTTGCTTTCTGGCAACTCCATATCAATTTACAGCCTTATATGTGCATGAAAATCTCCAAAGCATCTTACATGTGACTTGGAAAGAGTTTCTTTAAATGTTGTTGTGCACTTCATTGCATCTTTCTCACCTTTTTCCTCTTTTTTTTTTTAAAAAAAAAACATCTTACAGTAAGGAAATCCTGAGAAGTTTTTGTTGATAGGACTGTTTTTTTAAGGACTAGGAGGATGTTCTGGTTATTCCTGACTAGGAATTATCAAGTCAGTTCTTGTTTTTCCTTTGCTTGACAGTATTAGAAGTGTGAACTTATCTGTGATGGAAGCTGCATTGCTGAATCTGAGCCCATTAGAAACACTGTGGGTGAAATCTCACTGGAGGTCAGAGGTTTATAAGCTTTCATCTTAGGTTCTGCAGCTTGAGTGCAGGTGTACTTATTTTAGACGGTCGCTGTAGAAAAGCGCTGATGTGGTGTGACTCTGAACTCATTTTCTGGCCCATGGGCAGGAAGATCCTATCCTGTATTACTTCAGTCTTCTCTATCAGAAAAACTGTTTTGCTTTGTAAAATGTTATTGCAATAAATGGATAAAAAGTCAAAAAAAGTAGATCTACAGACTCCAATTACTTATGAAAATTAATATTTAAAAGGAAAAAAGCAAACTTGCTTCAGAGATACATCATCAAGAGATCACATTTACAGAGCCTGAATATAAATATTCTAAAAATTCTTCAGCTGAGGTAATGTGCGTGATCTAGGGTGCCACATTCTAAACAAAATGTGGAAGAACTGATAAGGTTCCAGGGAATGCAGGAAAAAAAGTAGTTTGGAGAATGTGGCCTTACAGGAAAATTTGAAACAGCTTAGTTTATTTG